>LSQX01226449.1_pt1 | contig 27523 bp, 24 predicted proteins | sample 654561 | NCBI WGS metagenome assembly LSQX01 (sample SAMN04489861, study PRJNA283612) | anaerobic digester metagenome | isolation source: 4 biogas reactors fed with cattle manure at either 37C or 55C with and... | place: Denmark: Kongens Lyngby | collected 2014
TCGTCAAATACCGAGGCACGCTGTTTGATCAGATATCTCTCATCAAATATTCAGCTCCCAATGACCGGCTGTTGATACATTACTCTTCCTTCAATATCTGCCGCACTGCAAGCACCAGGAACATGAAGCAGGAAGAACCCCCTCCCAGCACATATTCCGTCTGCTGCCAAAGGTACGGGAATGTCAGCAGCTCCGGAAAGTCCGGGCGTATCAGTGCAGTCCCCGAGATCACGCCGCCCGGGATATACGACCAGTCGGCACGGTTGAGCCCATAGCCTACCGTCGCCGATTCTGCTCCTATTCCGGACGCAAATGAAATAGCATTGGAGCCCGGATGGCATCCCAGAACGAAGTTCAATGAATTGAAAATCAGATCGGGGCTGAATATATCAGGGTAAGCCTTATATAGGTAATAGTACTGGAAGCCCAGTCTCTGGATCATCCAGCCCGCTCCCCATATGTGCGGTCGATAGGGTATGCCGTAAGGCGTTTCGGCGCTCTGCTGCTCGTATTTCTCCTTCAAACCCGGTAACGCACTCCGTATCGCCTTTGTGAAGCCGGTATCATTGATGGCTTTTTCTGTCCGACCGATAAACCAGCCCGTTTTTTCTATATTATCGACTATAAGATCAGTTTGCGACAAAAGAAAGTCCCTGTACTCCCGTTCACCGGTGCTGATGAGCAATTCGGCAGCCGCATGCAGCTTCGCTGTAGCGGCATTGCCAGTCCCATCCGTGATTTTATAGATTTCACGTGCGATTTGTAATGCCTCATCACTCAGCTCATCGTTGAATCCCTTCAATGCACGGGAGGCCGCAGCCAGATGAGCGGCAGTCGTCAATTCCCTCACGGGATTGTCTTCTGTGAACACCCATCGATCATCATCATTTCCTTTGATGCCGTCTGTCATGGTCGCACTGTCGCCAAGATGGACATATTGCCTCAGGTCGTTGCTAATAATGCCGCGATAGAGCCTGCCCAATGCGCGATATCCAGCCACCACAGAAAGAACTCCGTGCTCGATCTGCTGCAGTATATCGTTTTTGCCATCAGGCTGGTGGATCTCGGTTATTTTTTTCTCCTGATCGATGGTGGTCACATCATAGTCGACATTAAAAGCTTCGTATGCCAGGGTCAGTATATAGAATTCACCGGACTGCGACTCCACACGAAGATCGAAATCTCCAGCATCATGCCACCCGCCGACATTCAAGCCAGGGACCACATCTCCCGGCTTGTATTGAGTCAGCGTGGAAGGACCCTGCACATATCCGTCAAAGTGGTTATGATCCACCGGGGCCATCCGGGCGTCATCATCATGGCAAAGCCCATGCCATACGCGGTATTTCTCACTTACCCTCATGTGACACATCTGTATCGGAAGGAAGTATTCCAGCACCGGCTGCCAGATACCACGGTCGTATACATCCCCGGCGATACGGAAAACGGAGGTCTCCGATGTGCCGTAGCGTATTTTATATAAACCTTCTTCCCTTATGTCAGTGAAGTCGAATTTCAGGTAATTGTAGCGGAGAAAACGTCCCCATTCCTGCGCTTCAGCCGAGAGAACCTCTTCTTCCCCATTCTCTGTTATTCTGATAAGCATCGCTTTGCTGCGCCTGCTGTCTCGCCTGTCGAGTTCGATGACTGCTATTTTCGCCTGGTTGGGGTGATATCCTACCTGCGATACCTGGACAACAGGGATATGTAACCAGCTATCTACGACATTCGGCGTTATAGTCCACTGGATCGCTTTTTCCGTTACATTTGGCGGCACCTCACTGCTTATCACGAACCAGCCGTTGTTGTGGTTCATACGTCCGTCATAAAGCTTAAGCTCAGAGCCTTTGCTTTCTACGATGAAACGGTTGTAAGGATCGTCAGGTCTTACGACAAAACGCTTCCCAACAGCGTAAGGCTCGGCGATGATATCGTCGGCGACAATAGGACTGTACCCCTTGTTGCCGCCGGTCAGGCGCTCTATATCCGCCTTTGCATCAGGCTGGCTGAAATCCCCGGTATGTAGGAGGTTGGAAGGTTTCCTTATCACAGGACCGTTGGGCTGCTCGGGGAAGATACCGTGCTTATCGTCCATTATCCACGGCTTTCCGAACAAAGCGCCGGGGAAAAGTTCCAGGTTGAAGCATATTTTACCAGCAAACTTCTCCGGTATGGGCCTGTCCAGGTCCACAGTGATTTTCACCGACTCTCCTTCACCCTTGACGATGACCTTGTAATTGAACTCGAAATCCGGATAGATCATCGGGTTGAAACCTTTCAGATGCCTTGACCTGTCAGGGTAACACAGTGTAGTGGTGATCGTATTGGAATCTTCGTCCACCTCACGGCTGATTTGCTTTGGTACCGGCTGCCACTGCCCCGGTGTCTGTTCAAAGCGTATATCACCGTTCGTAGCAACGCGGTTGCCATGCATGATAATGCTTACGCCGGATTGATGCCCTTCCGGATAAATGTCGCTGAAGGCCATCACATCCACGCCCATGTTTTGGAAGTAATCAGATGATGTATTCAGTATAAATCCCTGGCTCTTCTTATTAGTGCATCTTTTAGTCATATCTGTATCTGTCTCCTATCATATTTATTAGCTTATTCTGATAATAGCTATTATAATATACAATATTCCGTATGCGGAATTCAATATCGCTTCATTCGGCGGCCAGATCAGTATGGGCTACTCCTCGCCACTCAAGTCTTCGTCATCCATGTCCCCGTCACTCATGTCCTGGTTTCCTTCTGCAACTCCGTTTTCTGCTTCGATCTCGTGGAAAAGTTTTATGGCAAAAGCGCTCTTGGTCCCGATTATCAGCATCGGCGCGATAAACACGCCGACATAGAGAAGCAGCCAGTCATAGAAGAAAAAAAGCCATACTTCGAAAGCGACAAGGGCAGTACAAATCAGTGACCGCACCAGGAAGCGGGAAAATATGATCCTCGAATTTGTCAGGTGGCGGAAAATCGTGTTGTCATACCTTGCCGCAAGAGCAAAAGCATAAAAAAAGTGTACATGGAACAGTACCAGACTCAAAATGCCCAGTATCAGAAATATCAGCGGGTTGCCATTGACATTTTCAAACAGGAAGAAGTCAGCTCCGACTGCTATGATCAGGATAATGGTCACGCCTGACAGTACCATCCCCTGCTTCAGATTCGCCCTGTAAGCGCGGAGGTATTCTTTAACGATGCCGGTATCCCTGTCCTCGATTACTTTCATCATTACACTGTAAGCAGCTATCGCAGATACACCAAATGTCAGGATCGGCAGCGAACCGAGTAAAAACAGGAAATTCAGCAACAACAGATCCCAGATGCGGGCAAGGACCTGTGCAGTTTTACTTTCATATGAGAAAAATTTAGCCAATAACCAGCCTCCGTTCTTTTTCCTGTGCGGGTCAAAAAATTCCCGCATCTGACGCATATCTACATTATAACATTTCTGTCCGGGCAATTTTCGGTGAATGAACTGCGCTGCGGACAGGGGTGTCACAGCGCGGCAGCAGATATATCTGCCCTCCTGAAGCCAAAATACTGTCTCCATCTGATCCGGTCTCTTCTTTAGACGATATACCCATGAAAACAGGTCCTCAACCCAAAAGATATCCCCCGCTTTACAGAGAGGGATATCTTTCGCTTCGCCTTTTTCAAGCAGTCACTACGGTATCAGTTCTCCGCGACCTGCAGCCTGTAGCGTGTTGCAGCTTGCTGTCGGCTCCATTCACGGACCTGATCATAACCGTATTCATTGCAGATCTTGATCATCTGCTCTACATGGTAGTTAAACTCACCGTCATTCTTGGCGTAAATAGCCCGCCATGAATACTGTTTGATTGCCTGTGTGACCTGTGTCCAGATAAGTTCGAGTTCATCGGAACGTTTAGGCTCAGAATAGGATGTTCCGGGAACTACTGTATATTTGCCCTTCTTCATGTATTCATCGATGGTTGTGACACCGAAGAAGTCACGCCAATCCTTTTCAATTGCGCTCTGAGCAGGACCTGCCATACTGCGCCATGAATCCTTGTTGAATGTCTCACCGTTTGAATCCGGGTTCCTGGTGTCGATTACCCAGGTCGTGTTGTTGATCTGGAGCATACCATCGGTAAACTTACCACCAAGCTGATATGTTCTGCCTGTTTCGCGGCTGGTCCACGTAACACCGCCGAGATCATACTGCGGATCGCGGTTGCATCTCAGACCAAGATCAGTAAAGTGGGTATTTCCGTTTGCATCATAATACCACATCAGCTCTGGCAGACCATACCAGATAGTCATCGCTCCTTCCGGCGTGTAGAGGTAGTTGAGGATCTCCATGCAGAGCTCAGGATATTCTGTATATGCCCCGATCGACCAGACACGGTTGCCGCCGAGCAGGCTCATGCCGTAAACAGCCGGAGCAGCGTCCTTCGGCACCAGCGAAAGCATCATTTTATTCTGCTGCATGTGTTCGGTCGTATTATAGGTGGATGATCCGGCAAAGTTGAATATTGAGAAGAATGTACCGCCGGCTTTGACCTTATCGGACATCTGATCCCACGTCTGGGTCATGGAGTTGGGATCGAGAAGATTGTGCTGATAAAGCCTGTTGAAGAACTTCAGCATTTCCAGGTATGGTCCGTCGGGCATAAGTGCGTCATAGAATTCACCATTTTTAGGATTGTACAGACCCACAGCCAGTTCGTCATAGCCGTAATATGCTGTAGCCATCGACTTGACATACATCACCATATTGCCATCCCAGTCAGGCCAGAGAGATACTGCATATGTTTCCCTGCCGTTTTCATCTTTCGGGCAGATTTCCTTCATTCTCTTCAGAACATCAAAATAATCGTCAAGATTCTTTACTTCCGGGTAGCCGAGCTGCTTGTACAGATCCCACCGGATATCCCATGTGTAGAAGAAGCTGGCATGGTCATCCTTGGTAGCCGCCAGGTTGTGGCCTATACCATAGATGTGTCCGTCTCCCGAGATCTTTCTGTTGGTCTCAAGAGCAATCTGTGCATTCTTCCAGATCATCGGTCCGTAGGTCTTGCAGAGATCGCCTTCTTCCCAGTCGTAAAGAAGCCCGAGCTGCACAGCATTCTTGTAATCGGCACCGTTGTCACCCCATACGATGATGTCGCCCATGTCGCCTGATTCTACAAGCGTTTCATAAGTGCCTTCAGAGTCGGGTATGATATTCAGCCTTACATTGAATTTGTCCTCCAGCAGTGCAGCATACCAGCCGGTCTGGAATCCGCTCCAGTTGGCAAGCTGCGAATACACATCCAGCGTGATCAACTGTTCCGGCTTTTCAGCCACCTCCGTACTTTCCACTACCTCTATCTCTCCGGTACCTTCTGTTTCCTGGATTATCGGCTGATCATCAGTAACTTCAGCACCTGTCTCACCATATGTACCTCCCGGGGCAGGCTGGTCAGTTGCCGTCGTTCCATCGGATGACTGACCTTGCTTGCCGCCTGCAGACGTCTGGCCGCCATTCGGATCAGACGTCGACCCGCCTCCTGTTCCCTGTTCCACCGGATCACCGTCTACTGGTTCATCACCACTGGAACAGCCGGTGATCCCGAACACCATGGTGAAAATCAGCATCAGGCTCAGGATCATGGATACGATCCCTTTGATTCCTTTCCACTTTTTCATTCAGAGCACCCTTTCATTCATTTAATATTTTCATATCCGGAACACGTGCCCGGCTATGTGAGCTTTCGTCAAAATCATCCCTTTATCGCTCCAAGCATGATACCCTTGGTAAAATGCTTCTGCATGAAGGGGTATACCAGCAGTATAGGTATTATTGTCGCCATCGCAATGGTATACTTGACAACTTTGGAATTCAGAGTGTTTTCCAGCACCATTGTGGTGCCTGCACCGCCTGCCATAACAGTTTCCAGGTCGGAGACCTTAACGAGATAGACATACAGCCGATGCTGCAGTGTAAAAAGATGAGGTGCACCCTTCATCAGTATCAGCGAATCCTGGAATGAGTTCCAGTTACCGACCGCTCCGAAAATCGCTATCGTGGCGAGGATAGGCTTCGAAAGAGGCCATATGATTTTCCGGAAAATCGTAAATGTCGATGCGCCGTCTATGAATGCACTTTCCTCCAGTTCCTCAGGGATAGATTCTATGTAGGTTTTTACAAGGATTATGTTGAACGGCGCTACGATACCCGGGATTATGTATGCCATAAAGTTGTTGGTCAGACCCAGCATCAGCATATTCATGTACCAGGGGATCAAACCGGCGTTGAAATACATCGTGATGACGATGTAGCGATACCAGAAACTTCTTTTCCAAAGCTTCTTCTTGGTAACAAGATATCCGGCCAGGGCACTTGCAACCACCATCAGTGCCGTCCCGACGATGGTCCTCGTTATCGTCACAATGAAAGCGTTGCCAAGGTCGCTGACTTCCTTTAGTGCAATATAGTTGGAAAAGTTTATCCCGATGGGATAATACGTAATTGCGCCTTTTACTACGAGGTCGTTGTCGGAAATGGTGTTGATAAACAGGTAGTAAAACGGAAATACGCAAAGCAGCATAAACAGTGTAAACATTATGACATTGACCACATCGAAAACAACTTCCCCCGGACGCCTGCGGAATCCGGAACGGCGGGCAGTTTTAGAATTGAGCTCCGTTAAATTGTTCATCCTGCACCTCCTAAATTATTCCTTCGCCGCGAACAAACTTGGACAATCTGTTTGCAAACAACAGCAGGGTGATGCTGATCAGAGATTTACTCATTCCGATAACAGTTGAAAGCGGGATCCTGCCTCCGTCTATACCAATGTTGTAAACGTACAGATCCAGGACTTCTATAACGTCCTTGTTATTCGCGTTCTGGAACATAAGGTATTGTTCAAGACCGTTGCTGAGAGCTCCGGCTATCGTAAGCAGCAGAAGCACCAGATACGTCGGCATGAGACCTGGCACCGTGATATGCCAGACTCTCTGGAAACGGCCCGCACCATCTATCTTAGCGGCTTCATACAGCTCCTGGTCAATGCCCGCGATTGCAGCTATGTAAACGATAGCGCTCCAGCCGAGGCTCTTCCACATGCCCCAAAGCAGCATCTTTGTCCACATATGGTCTGAATTCATCAGCCAGTTCGTATTTTGATTGGCATTGAAAAGCTCAAGGAATGAATTCAAAAAGCCCTCTGTACTGAAAATCGCAAGGGCGATCGCATAGACCAGGACCCAACTGATAAAATTGGGAATAGTCGTTACTGTCTGAACTAAACGTTTGAAGCGGTTGCTTCTTATTTCATTAAGGAGGATCGCAAATGCCATAGGCACCCAGCTTGTCAGGATGCCAAGACCACTCATCACTAAGGTATTACGCAAAACACGCACTATATCTCTGACTGTCGCAGGATTCCGGAACAGGATCGTAAACCATTTGAACCCTACGAAATTTTCGCGGCTCAAAGTGCCGCCAGCCTTGTAATCGAAAAATGAATAACGCCATCCATAGAGCGGAAGATATAAAAATATGAATGCCAGGATTATGATGGGCAGCAGCATAAGAAAGAGTGAATATTTCTCGGGCATCTCCATCTTGTCTTCCTTTTCGAGCCGCCTCTCAGTCAAAAGTATTATCAGGCTGACCAGTAATATAAGGCCCAAAAGACCAATATACAAGTAGAAAACTGAGGGGAATACCACCTGCGCACGCTTTGCGCCTCTGGAAGCCTGAAGCTGCAGGTAAGACCTGTAAATACCAACAAGACCGCCGGAGGCTATCAGGGATCCTACAATAGGAAACCAGATACCACGCAACTTCATACGGTTGTTGCCAAGTGACATACATCCGCCGATCCCGCAGAGGACCGTACCGACAATGATGACGACAGATGCTGCGCTCAGCAATACGAACGTGGATTTATCCACTGCGCCCTGCCTGAACATGGCATTGAACTTGGTAGTAAGGTCTGAAAACGATAACCCCGTCGTGAACAATGAAATATTTCTGTTTATCAGATTCGAAATGCGTGCCGGATTAAGTCCGGGAAAAAACATGCTCAAACATAAGATCAATGAACATATGCGAAGGATACCGTGCAGTATCGTTGACGGTTTTGAAGTATTAAGCTCTTTTGCGATATTGAGTCCTTTCGGTTGTATAGCCGTTTTATTCATAACATGTATTCTCCTTAAACGATAAAGCTGGGATCATGTATCGTAAAGGCGATGATAAAGGGACCGCAGGCGCGGCCCCCCAGGGGACCGCACCTTCCCTTATTGACATCAGACTTTCTTATCTTTCCTTACCTTCAGGAATACTCCAAGTGATGCAACAGCAAAACCTGTTACATATATGAGTTCTCCCGGCAGTCCGCCGGTCTTCGGCAGTTCTCCGGAGGGAGCAGGTTCAGTTGGCGTTGAAGGTTCGGGTGTTGTCGTCTCTTCCTGTACACCGGCATCTTTGCTCAGACCGGTAACTGTGAAGGTGATCGTGATGCCCTTGTCCGGCATGCTGTAGGCAATAGCTTCCGTACCGGTGGAGGTGTATTCGTTGAGGATGTCGATCTGTATGAACTCGCCATCTGTATTGACAGTGTATTTCGTCTGGGCTCTTCCGCCGTCAAAGGACGTTTTTACATCACTGATATCTATATGGCCTTTATCATACAGCACACTGGGTATATCGGTGGATACAAAAAGCATGCGTATGAAGGTATCTGAACCCAGCCCCATGGAGCCAAGATCGACACCCACCGTAAATGTGCCGTTGCCGTTGACCAAAGCATCAGTGAAGGATCCGCCGTAATCAACCTGGTTGTTGTCGTCATCCCATCCGGTCAGATGAGTAAAGTTGTCTGTATGCTTTCCATAATTCGCTTCGTTCCATGGATTACGGAAGATATAGTTTTCTGTCTGGATTCCGAAGTAAGCGTTGTAGTCGGCAGCCAGCGCTTCATCTATATCGATCTCCGGGCCATCGTCCTTCTTGGGCCTTTCACCGCGGACAAAAGCAAATACGATTTCCATGGTCTCCACAGAGGCAAATGCCTCCTTGTCGACGATTATCCAGCCTGCATCCTCCAGACCCTGGTTGGAGCGAGCATTCTCAGGAAGTTCCCCGACCCACTCGTTATAGATGTTCATGCGGGTTTCTTTTCCGTCATCCGAACTGGTATATCCTTTTGTGAATTCTATTTCTTCTCCGTTGACCTTAATGGATTCAATATTTATGAACCATCCGGGATGCGATATCTCAGCATTCTTAATACCGAGTGCGGTAAATGCAACGCCAGAAGCTGCCTTTTCTTCTGTTCCCGTGAAATCAAGAGCTACTTTGTAGATACCCGGGTGTGTAACTGTTGCCTTTGTCGCAGCAACACCAGTATCGACAGGATCACCGAAGTATGTATATTCCCAGGCCGTATCAGCAAACATGATATACGCTTCAGCCGAAGGCTGTGCATAATCAAATGTTACTTCAACGGTCTCAACGGAATCAAACAGCTCCTTGTCGATAATTATCCAACCGGCATCATCGACTTCTCCGTCATAAGATCTGGCATTCCAGGGAAGCTCCCCGACCCACTCATTATAAATGTTCATACGGGTCACTATCCCATCGTCTGAACTTGTGTAGCCTTTTTTGAAGCTTATTGACTTGCCATTGACCTTGATGTCTTTAATGTTTATACAATAGCCAGGGAAGATCCTTTCACCGCTGGTGACTCCGAGTGCGCTAAAAGCAAGACCCTCTGCCTTTTTGTCCTCTGTTTGTGTAAAGTCGAGCCCAACCGTGTATGTACCCGGCCCGGTTATCGTCGCATTTTTTGCAATGATACCGTTTTCGGCATCGCCGCCAAAATACTGGTATGTCCAGGAGCCATCGGCATACATCAGATATGCTGTATCCGAGGGTTCATGCAGTTTGAAAGATATCTCGATGGTCTTGACAGAAGCGAATGCATCTTTTGATACGATAACGGGCGAAGCATCAGAAATATCATTGTCAAAGCTCCTCGCATCGTAAGGGAGCTCTGCCACCCATTCATTGAAAATGTTCATACGGGTGGTGATACCATCATCAGAACTCGTGTATCCTTTTGTAAACTCTACTTCTTCTCCGTTGATCCTGATCGACTTAAGCTCGATCGTTGAGTAGGGATAGATAAGCTCACCGCGATCGATGCCAAGTGCCGTAAAAGCTATGCCTTTTGCCTCACCGGCCTCCGTTCCTGTGAAATCGAGTCCGACCGTATATTCTCCGGGACCGGTGATGTCTGCGTTAGTCGCCGTGATTCCGCTGTCTGGGTCATCATTGCCCCAGTACTGGTTCGTCCAGGATGCATCGGCATACATCAGATACGCAAATGTACCATTGTCATTTGTATCTGCCAGAGAAGGAACTGTCAGGATGCCGGCTGTCAGAACCAATACCAGCAGTAGTGAAATGAGCTTCTTCTTCATTATATTACTCCTTTCATATAATATTTGGTGTAATGTGACGGGCTCCCGCCTGCAGTTCACGAAAAAGCCTGAAACGGCACTTCCATTTCGCAGGAATAACACACGCGGTACGGTTCGGTTTGAATACCTTTCCCGCCCTGAAGGGAAGTTCCGTTTTACTCTCTATCTCAACCGCCAATGCGGTCCCGTCCTGATCAGAAGTCATCACTGCACACTCTGGTCTGTCCGAAGTCCCCACCCGTCGTCCAGTCCGAATATCAGTCGATCTGTTTTACAGAGCCTCCAGACTGGAAAGAGCCTTTGACAAATACTTGCTCTTCATGCTTTTTGCCATGCTGTTCGATCTGCTCGACAAGTTTCATTACTGCCTGCTTGCCAATCATCACTGCGTCCTGGCGGTAAGTGGCCAGTTGCGGCCGCAAATGCAGAGAAAGGTCGATACCGTCGAACCCGACCACACTTATATCATCCGGGATCGAAAGCCCGCGCTTCTCGATCACGCTCATTCCCCCGAGATATGAGTAATCATCCGGATAAATGATGCAAGTCGGAGGATCCGGAAGTGAAAGAAGTTTTTCAGTCGCAGCGGCGCTCTCATCCGGATCGTGGTATTTCCCGCTGATGATGTATTCTTCGGGTGTCCGGATGCCCAGCTCCATACAACCTTTATAGAATCCTGCGATACGCTTCTGAGTGATGAAACCATTTTCCTGACCGTGGATAAATGCGATTTTCCGATGGCCTTTGCCGACAAGATAATGGACTATCTCTACCATGCTCTCCACATTGTCCGTCATGACCGATACACACCCGGAAAAAACATGGTCCAATACAACGATCGGCAAATCACTGGCTGCGAGCTCAACAACATCGGGATCCTCAAATCGTGCCTCCATGATTATGACACCGTCACAATTCCGGTAAGCGGCATGATTGTAGAAACTCATTTTCGAATTACCGACCCGGTCATTGACAAATGCGATGTCATAGCCAAGATCTGTCGCTGTATTGCGGATGCTGTTAAGAACATTTGCAAAATATTCATGGTTTATCTGATCGGCAAACAAAACACCAATAAGATATGACCGTTTGGTCTTAAGAGAACGAGCGGCTGCGTTGGGATGATATCCCAAATCGCGAGCCACCTGCCGGATACGTTCGGCTGTGGCCGGATTGACGTCCGGCTGGCCGTTCATAGCCTTCGATACTGTAGAAATCGACATACCGCATATTTGCGATATTTGCTTCAGCGTTACCAAGGTAAGCCTCCAGTACGAAATCGTTTTCGTAATATTTCGTATTATTATAATAAAACGTTCTTAAGTAATTGTCAATACTATGTTTGTCAGCAATTTAGTGAGGAAAACTTGATTCGAAACGTTTTCGAAAATATATGACGCACCCTTCCTTTTTCCCTGATAATTCTCATTGGAAGCATAAAACACATGCCGTATGGCTACATGTTTTTTAAACCGCTGATAGGATCAGACAGCAGAAACAGGAAAAAAGTTATTTGTCGAAAGCGAAAAGAGAACAGCGATTCGCAGAAGAAGAAACAGAAAAGACGCAGAAGACGGCAGTGAATATGATGCGCTGTAAAGCAGTTTGTCCAAAATCTGCTGCAAAACCATCAAAAAATGTGCCTCTAATATATCATACATTATTAAACCCCTTGAGGAGCAGGTCCCCAAGGGGTTTTCTGGTCGGAGTGACAGGACTCGAACCTGCGGCATCTTGGTCCCAAACCAAGCGCGCTACCAACTGCGCTACACCCCGACGGTCTGTGTTCAGACGCAAAGTATATTTTACTATACACTGCTTAAATAATCAATAGTTATGTGCTGCCAGCGATACAACCGTGCTGCCTGCACCCACATGCCCACAAGGCGTTTTAACCATTTTGAAAGATATTTGTAACAGTAACATAACTTGCCCCCTGTACCCTGCTGCCTTATAATTTAATCATGGGGTCAAAAGATGATTTTACTATGGCAGTGGGAATAAAAAACCTTCAGTCGAAGGGATTCAAAAAGATACTCGCACAGACGAGAAGAGCTGTCCAGGATTACGAGATGATCAGTGAAGGCGACAGGATAGCTGTCGGCGTCTCAGGTGGAAAGGATTCTCTTACCTTGCTGATCGCGCTCAGGAAGCTCATGGACTTCTATCCTGTCAGATTCGAAATAAAAGCGGTCACATTGACCATGGGTATCGGCGAGCCGGATTATTCGCCGGTCAGACAGCTATGTGAGGACATCGGAGTGGAATATTCCATTGAAGATACATACATCGGTAAAATAGTATTCGAAGAAAGACAGGAAAACAATCCCTGCTCGCTGTGTGCAAATCTGAGAAGAGGCGCACTGAACAACGCAGCACTCCGGCTTGGCTGCAATAAGGTCGCCCTTGCGCACAACCGCGATGATGCCATAGAGACCCTGCTCCTCAGCACTTTTTATGAAGGCCGGATACATACATTTTCGCCAGTCACATATCTGGACAGAAGAGACATTTATGTGATCAGGCCTCTTTTATACGTGGAAGAACAGCAGATCATCGCTTTCATAAAAGAAAACGGCATACAGGTCGTCCACAATCCCTGTATTGCCAACGGCAAAACAAAACGCCAATATATAAAAGATCTGCTGACGGATCTTTCATCGGACAACAAGGAAATCAAAAACAATATTTTTGGTGCCATCAAACGCTCCGGTCTGAACGGCTGGAACGAATAACGGAGGTCAAAATGTTTAAAAACAAAGGCAAATTCAGAAGGCTGACCGCTTTCATCACCGCAGTCCTTATCCTGATACCATTCACAGCAACGCATACATATGCAGCAGATCCGACCGCTGCCAATGTCATCCACGAAGAGAGGACCACCCAGGCGGTCACACAGGGTGTCACACTTGAGAATATAGTCAGGTTCACAAAAGATGGATGGTACAACCTGCACGTTCTCAAGGTCGACCTGACCCAGAAGTATATAAGCATCGATACACTTTCCAGTACGGAATCCTTTGCACAGCGCGCTTCAACGCTGAAGCTGGCTGAGCAGAACGGTGCGGTAGCTGCTGTCAACGGGAGCTTTTTCACTCCGGCCGGTACTGGCTACGGCTTCCCCGTCGGCGGGATAGTGGGATCGTCAGAGCTGCAGAGCGTTTCTGACAATATCAACAGATACAGCGACTCGATGGCTTCTTTCTCCATCACTGATGACAACAAGGCAGTACTGGATTTTTGGAAGGCAGATATGAAGCTGGTTTCAGAGAGCGGCGCATCCATTGCGTTCCAGCATTACAATAAGAAAAGCTGGAATGATTTCAGTGAGATATATGTTTATGACAGGAAATGGGGCGAAAAAGCTTTCGGAGCGACTACCGATATGCCGGACATGTTCCAGATGGTCGTTGAAAACGGAGTCGTGACACATATGCTGACAGGTGAGCCTGCCCTGAAGATACCTGAGAACGGGTTTATTGCAGTGACCCGCAGTGATGGGGCAAGAAAGCTCAGGAGCATGTTCACCATAGGAGACAAAGCACATATGGAAATCACCACGACACCTGACTGGAAAAAACTCAAAATGTCTGTTTCCGGCAGCGCCATCCTGGTCGAGAACGGGGTCATCCCGGAGAAGTTTTCCTTCGAAGCTGCAGACATCATGGCCAGAAGCCCCAAAACGGCGCTGGGGATATCGAAAAACGGCAAAACACTGTATCTCGTGACTGTAGACGGCCGGCAGACCGCAAGCATCGGACTGACATTGAGAGGGATGGCTGAGTTCATGCAGAGCATCGGTGCATACAACGCGCTGAACATGGACGGAGGCGGCTCCACCACCATGGTGGCAAGGCCTTTGGGAGAGAGCAGCGTAAAGGTCATGAATAAACCCTCCGACGGTGTCGTCAGGTCAGTCATCAACGCCGTGGGAGTAATCTCGACAGCGCCTCCGGCAGAGCTGGCAGGTATTATCATCGAAACTGACGACAGATACATGTTCACACATACTACAAGAGCATTTACCGTAAAAGGTTATGATAAACATCTCAACCCCATCGAAGTGGACCTGGATGAAGTCGAATGGAGTGTTTCCGGAGTTAAGGGAACCTTCGAAGGCAATGTTTTCAGACCGAGCACATATGGCGAAGGGACAATAAAGGCCAGTATCGGAAAAATAAGCTCAACCATAAGGGTCAGTGTGCTATCGAGGCCCGTTTCACTCACTCTTGACAGCAAAAGCCTGAAACTTCCGCTGGGGAAATCCAAAACCTTTAAAATAACCGGAACGAATCCGAGAGGGTATACCGCTTCCATAAACGCTGCCGATTTGAACTGGAAAGTAGTCGGTGATATGGGTTCCATCAGTGATGACGGTGTGTTCACTGCAGAAAAGAGAGGGGCCGGATACATAGAAGGTTCATTCGGTGATGCCTATGTCTATTGTCCGGTTGCTGTATCAGCAGAGACTGCCGAGGTCATAGATGGGTTTGAGGAAGTAAAAGGCGCATTCCAGTCATATCCTGAAACCATCGTGGGACATTACGCAGTCGCAAGTGAGCAGAAGGTGTCCGGCAAGAGTTCAGGCAAGCTGGTGTATGATTTTACGACAAATACCGATGTCACACGTGCGGCATACTACGTGCTGCCGGAAACAGGTTATGAACTCGATGCCGATACCCATAAGATCGGTCTTCATGTGTACAATGACCACGAAAATTCAGGATGGCTGCGTGCTGAACTGGTGGATGCAGACGGCAAAAGGCAGGTGGTGGATTTCACCAGGACTTTGGATTGGGTCGGCTGGAAGTATGTCGAAGCATCCGCCGAAAACATCAAAAAACCAGCAAGACTTCACAGGATCTATATCGTGCAGGTCAATCCGGATATGGATGCAGGATGTCTGTATTTTGACGACCTGACCTTCATATCCGATGGATACCCGTCTCTGGATGACATCAAGGTCCCTGAAGATACGCCGTTCATCGACGAGGCAAATAAAGCCGTGAGTTTCACAAAAGCAACTGCCGACTCATTCCGTTTCGGTGTCATGGGACAATCGAAGCTGCCGGAAAATGACGTTGAAAAAAGACTTACTAAAGTCTTTGCTGATAAAGTGACAAAATACCTGGAAATCGGTGCAGTTGTCGGCAGCGGTTCTCACGAGTCGATCACAGGCAGCGTAAAGGGTAAGCCTGTAGTCGCGACTCATACAGTAGACCTGAAGTCCACCAAAGAAGCTGATTATGCATATTCTGTCACTGATTTCAAAAACAGCAGGTTCATCAAGCTCGATACGCGAAAAAAGGGCCTGAGACTCAGTGATTCTGACCAATGGAACAAGTTCCTGAGAGATCTGGAATCCTTCAAGGGCAAGAATGTGTTCATCTTCATGGAGAGTTCTCCTGAGACCTTTACAGATAAACTGGAAATGGCATTGTTCAAGAAAACACTGAAAGATTATCGCTTCGATACGTTGAAAAATGTCTGTGTGTTCTATAAGGGCAGTGAGAACAAATGTACCGTGGAGGACGGGGTGAGATATTTCGAAACCGCCGGCTATGAAGTGTCAGGCATAAACTCGAAAGATACCGGCAATGCCCAGTATGTACTGGTGACAGTCAAAGGCTCTGAAGTGACATACGTTTACAAGCCCATCGAATCCTGAAATCATTATTGATAAGAGGCAAAACGGAATCTGAAAACTGCTGTAAGCAGGGAAGCTGATAAAAATCACTTCCCTGCTTCTGCATATAAATGCCTGTATCTCGCAACCATTTCCTCCAATCTTGCTATTTCGGACGACTTCAGAGAACCATCGGCATACCCTTTGATTTCTTCCATTTCATCGGCAGATATACCATCCTGCGCCATCTCCAGCATTTTTTCCAGTTCGTCGCTGCTGATCCTGGTCAAAATGCCATACAAGAATATTTTATCGCCTAAGCTCAGTTTTTTCATTACCTCAGGGACATCGACCTGCCTGACAAAGCCGTCGTTGGGGCTTTCTGAGCTGCTGCCAATGCCGATCCCGTTTTCCGGAGAACCGTCCCCTGTCTTAGAAATGTGCTCTTTTCCCGAAGGACTGTCCTCCTCCCCGGCTTGCATTTCCGAAGGACCGTCCCCCTTCTCGATCCGCTTTTTTGCAGAACTGTCCCCCTTTTGTGAAGAACCGTCCCCCTCCCCGAACCACTTTTCTGCAGAACTGTCCCCGACGGTTTCAGCGATGAAAGATACCAGGTCCGAAATACGGATGCCAAAGCCGAAGTGCAGAACCGCAGCATTTACTGCGGGCACCAGTATGAGTACAGCGGCGAATAATTTTATCAGATACCTGTTTTTTGCCATAAAATAATACCTGCAACACTTTTACAGGTATTATTTGCTATAAGTATATGAAACTATTCATTCGGCTGAGGATGTTTTTTAATACTGCATATCACAGATGGCAGGCGGATACACAGCATCTGTACTTATCCGCTCCCTCCGACCGGTTACAGCGTCTGCAGCCTGTTTTTCAAATAAGCTGCAAACTCATCCCTGAGCTCATCTCTTTTAAGAGCAAACTCTACAGTAGCTTCGAGGAAGCCCTGCTTGTTCCCCACATCATAGCGCCTGCCGATGAAGTCATAGGCATAGACCGGGCTCGCCGACAGCATCGCCCTGAGTGCGTCTGTCAGCTGTATCTCCCCGCCCTTGCCCGGTGACGCTGTTTCAAGGTGCGTGAATACCTCCGGGGTTACTATGTACCTTCCAAGTATGGCCACATTGGAGGGCGCGTTATCAAGGTCAGGTTTTTCCACCATATCCTCCACTCTGTAGATCCTATTTTCTATAAGAGTACCCTTTATAATGCCGTATTTTGAAACCTCCGAATCCGGCACCTGTTGTACACCGAGTACTGTTGCATTGTATTGCTCATAAACATCGATCATCTGCTTCAGGCAGGGAACAGATGAATCTACTATATCATCGCCCAAAAGGATCGCAAACGGCTCATTGCCTGTAAACGACCGGGCACAGTAAATGGCATGCCCCAGCCCTCTGGGCTCCTTCTGTCTGACATAGTTCACATTGGCGAGATTGGAGATGTCCTGTACAAGTGACAGAAGCTCTTCCTCACCCTTTCGCCTCAGCATGTCCTCAAGCTCGTAGGATTTGTCAAAATGGTCCTCGATGGCTCTCTTCCCGCGACCCGACACTATCAGAATGTCCTCGATACCTGACGCCACAGCCTCTTCAATAATATACTGGATGGTAGGCTTGTCGACTATGGGCAGCATTTCCTTAGGCTGAGCCTTTGTGGCGGGCAAAAACCTGGTACCCATTCCGGCGGCAGGTATCACGGCCTTTCGTATCTTCAAACTCATCTCCCCTCCTCTGTTCAGCTATTTGATGCATACACTGCGATTCGTAAAACCAGATGGCTTTATATGCATCATATATAATTATAACATTATTTCTATAATTATAACATTATTTCCTGACCAATTGAGTGTGCTGTTACACAAAATATGGATCATATTTGTTATTGACTCCATATTTTGTGATATCATTAATAAAGGATAACATATCAGCAGTACGCATTTCGGCAGTACCGGGCGGAAGCCTGCACCTTGTGACGAAGTATGCTGCTGTGACCCGATCATTCGATTGATCCTTCATTATTTGGGAGGTGCTTATGAAGCATTTTGAGTTTAAGGCTTTTGCGGTACTCAACGAAATAGATCTTAACCAGATAGCCGAAAGCTGCGGCATACGGAAAAAGTTTACATGGGAGGAGCCGCTCATCCTGGGCCATGATCTGCTCAGCAATATCCTCGGCCTGGAATGTGAAGCTGACAGCAAGGTCCTTATATTCTCTTTCGGCTGCATAGTCCTTATCAATGCGTCTGAAGATATGATGCCCCAGTTGCTGGGGTTCATAAAAAAGTTTGAACCTGAGACGGATCTGAATAATTGGAACAGATATACAGACGAATACGAATTGCGGATAGAACCTGAAGGGACTCTGGAAATCACTGATGAATATGCGGTGGTTCCTGATTTTGAACTGTTTCATATCGAGCTTGCAGCTATCGTCATCGCCAAATCTGTTGCAATGGAAAAGACAGAATATGAGCTGGGCAAGATTTTCGACCAGGTCGAATCGATGATCGACCGGCTCGAACAGGGCCGGCTGCGTGTCGGAAACAGGGAACTGGCCCGTGCCACAGCGCAGGTGACCAGGCACCAGTATAACACCATCAGCTATATCATGATACTCGATAAGCCCGACATCACCTGGAGCAACAGCGACGCATCCCTTTTTTACGAAAAGATGTCGGACTTTTTCGAATTGAACGACAGATACACTATCCTGACGAAAAAGGCTGATATCATGAACAACATAATCGGAGGTTTTTCATCCATAAGCCATTCAATCAGAGGGCTTTTTGTCGAATGGGTGATCGTGCTGCTGATCGTCCTGGAGGTCATATTGATGATCATTGACCTCGTATTATGACCATTCGGGCATGACAGTACGAAATACTGCCGGCAAAATACACGATTCTGTGAGACTGACAGGTATCCGGAGGTTTATTAATGAGAACAAGGCATTTCATCAGTGTCAAAGCATATCCTGCCATAGATCTGCAAAAAACTGCAGCTTTTTTTGGCCTGCCTCTGCCCGGGGCAGGAGAAAGGTCAATCATATTGGAGGGCCAGAAGCTGTCGGAAATATATAAATATGATACGGGACAAAAGAAAGTCCACATTTTCAGCTTTGGCTGCATCGTTTTTGAGGACATGGAAATCGATGAAACAGACAGGTTCTATGAGAGCCTGCAGCAGACAGCCGGAGAGCCCGATTACAGGATGCTTTTGATGTACAGGGAAAGCCACGATTCAGTTATAACAGAAGACGGTACCATCAGGCTTTGGCCTGAAAGCGAAGACCGGACATTTCCCCCAGGCATCGAGCTGTCCCACACCATCGCTGCCGTTCTTGCAAAATCCGCAGCCTTGTCAAAAGAGGAATCGGATCTCAACACGCTCCTGAATGAGGCCTATATGTACATAAACAGATCCCACGCGGGCATTTTGAATGCCGGGGCCCGCATGTACGCAAAAACGATGGTCCATATCGTCAAATTTGAAAAGGAAAGCGCTGCCGGCTTCGGCATATTCGACAGGCCTGTTGCTACAAGCAGAAAACTCCTGCTCAGAGATGCATACGACAATCTTTCGAAATATTACGAGCTGGATGAAAGATATGAACTGCTCGAAAAAAAAGCCGAACAGCTGAGGAATATTGTCCGGTCAGGTTCAGACGAGAGGTTCAGGCGCCAGGAAACCAGGCTCCTCATTTTTGAAACATTCCTCCTCCTGCTGTTTCCTCTTTCCCATATCCTGGGTAAGGTCATTGCCCATGACGGGGTCAAGAACTTTATACACATGTTCTTCACAGATTTGTTACAAAAACTTAATATTATAAACTAGAAAATCATGGTACAATATAATTGCCACAGCCAATAATACTATTTTTTCATTTTTGTTCCTCCTTTTAATATAGACTATGGCTGACATTATTTCATTTTATCTGGTAAAGCACTTGTATTGTTTCGGTATTATTTATAAATTCATAAAGTGCTTTCTTTTTTTTGTCATTTTTTCGCATTCCGTGTCTGGTACAAAATACTTGCATCCCGCTGAATGAAATAAGTTGATATGGCAAAGTATATTGAGTATAATAAGTGAGTAACACTGTCAATAGGCATTGTGCAAACTTTGGCTGTGCTAGACGGGGAGGTAGCGGTGCCCTGTACCTGCAATCCGCTGCAGCAGGGTTGAATCCCTGATCGAGGCTTGTTTTTGTAGGGTCTGCCCCGTATAAGTGGCGATGACAGTTGGGTCTTGCGCAACGTAAGCCCGTGAACCCCGTCAGGTCCGGAAGGAAGCAGCGGTAAGCGGACACTTGCGTGTGCCGCAAGGTCGCCTGACTGGAGTTAACTATATGGGTAACGCTTGTGGAAACACGTCGACATCAGGTGCACAGCCTTCAATTTTAAAAGGTGCGTTCCCGCACCTTTTTTGTGTGATGCACATCCCATTTTTTGGATATATTCTCCTGAAGACTTTTTTTTGACCTGTCATTTTGATATACTATGTTCATAACGAGGTTCGGAAGAAAGGCTGTTGATGATGTCCTACATTGCTTTGTACAGAGAATGGCGGCCGACTCAGTTCAAGGACGTGGTCGAGCAGGAGCACGTGGTAAAAGCGCTCAGATACAGTGTAAGCACGGGAAGGATCGCCCATGCTTATCTTTTCTGCGGTACCAGGGGGACAGGCAAGACCACAATGGCCCATATACTTTCCCGTGCAGTCAACTGCCTGGAGCCTCATGACGGAGAACCTTGCAACAAATGCGAAATATGCCTGGAGATACTGTCCGGCAACTGTGTGGATGTACTTGAGATAGACGCTGCCTCCAACAACAGTGTCGACAATGTACGCTCCATAAGGGACGAGGTCATATATGCCCCGACCAGAACCAGAAAAAAGGTCTATATCATAGACGAGGTCCACATGCTCTCCACCGGCGCCTTCAACGCACTGCTCAAAACTCTTGAAGAACCGCCGGAGCATGTCATTTTCATACTTGCGACTACAGAGCCGCATAAGCTCCCTGCCACGATACTTTCCCGCTGTCAGCGCTTTGATTTCAGGCGCATTTCCCAGGACAGCATAGCAAAGCATCTGAGCGTTATAGCATCTGCGGACGGCACAGAGCTTGACCCGGATGCCGCAAAGCTCATGGCACGCATGTCGGACGGGGCGATGAGAGATGCCATCAGCCTGCTGGACCAATGCATTTCCATTGGAAAAAAGTCCATCAGCTATGACGATGTGCTTTCGGTAGTTGGTGTGGTCAACGATGAATTCATGACAAATTTCATCGACAGTATGCTGTCGAGAAACGTCGAAACGGTCCTGCAAAATGTGAGCAGGCTTATCGTGGAAGGCCGGGATGCAGCACATTTCACTTCCGATCTGGTGGTTTACTTCAGAAATCTGCTGATATGCAGATCCACCGGCGGGAAATGCGATGATTTGATAGAAGTCCCGACCGAAGTTCTGAACACTATGAAGCAGCAAGCCGAAAAAATCTCAATGGAAGAGATCATGTACCATATAAGGGAACTGTCCGCACTGGAAAACAGCCTGAAATACGCTGCAAATCCGCGGGTCCTGCTGGAAGTCACATTGATAAAGCTGTGCAGGGGGATCGTCAGTACCAGCGCGGATCTGGAAGAAAGACTGGCGGCAATCGAAAGAAAGCTGGAAAGCGGAGAATTTATGGCCAGACAGGCAGCAGGTCAGAATCCGGCAGACACCATTCCGTCGGATGCCAGCGGCACACCGACACCTGCAGGCAAAACTGTTCCTTATGACAGTTCAGAAGATAAAGGTTCCGGCAAATCAAGCGATGGCAAGAGTGCCGCTTCCCCTGCCGCTGATAATACAGCCGGCCATGCAGATGGCGCTGACGGAAAACCTTCCCCTGATGATATCGGCGATGATGCGGGAAAAAGGACTGCAGGCAGGAAAGACTCTCAGATCAGAGGATCAGCACAAAAAGGTGCCCGTAAAAAGATAACCGATTATAAAGAATGGCCGAAAGTAGTGGAGCACCTGAAAAGCATGAGGAAAATGACCATTTATGCTTATTTGCTCAATACAAGGGCTGTCATGCTTGATGGCGAAACCATAGGTGTGGTGGCAAAAGACGAAATAAAATCCACGATTTCAACGGTAGAGCATATCAGACTGATAGAAGATGCAGTCATGCAGGCCACAGGGCGCAAGATGAAAATCAGATGTATTGATGAGAATATTTTGCAGAGAGCAGCTTCAGATGAAGAACCTGAAAGCGATGACATATTGGAAAGGGCACGTATGCTGGCTGACAAGGTAGGACTTCCGCTTGAGATAATCGACGAATAGGCAGCATGGTTTTGCAGGTGCAGCAGCTTATGACCGGCCCTTGAATGACCGGATGCTAATATATATAATTATACCAGTAATCAAATAAGAACATGGAGGTGCCGATTATGGCAAAGCGCGGATTTCCGGGCTTCGGCGGCGGGAATATGAACAATCTCATGAAACAGGCTCAGAAGATGCAGAGAGATATGGAAAAACTGCAAGACGAGCTCCAGGAAAAAGAAGTTGAAGCAACCGCCGGAGGCGGTGCAGTCAAGGTGATTGCCACAGGCAAAAAGGAAATCAAGGAAATAACCATAGATCCCGATGTCGTTGACCCTGATGATGTAGAAATGCTTCAGGATCTTGTGCTGGCAGCTGTAAACGAAGCTCTCCGCAAGGCCGAGGAAATGGTCAGTACCGAGATGTCCAAATTGACCGGCGGATTGGGACTGGGCGGGTTGTTCTGACATGAATCACCTTTATTCGCCACCCATCGCCAGACTTATAGAAGAATTCGAAAAACTTCCGGGGATAGGTCACAAGACAGCTCAAAGACTTGCCTTCCACATATTGAATCTGCCTGCCGAGAAATCGGAAAACCTGGCCAATGCGATAAGGGAAGCAAAGCTGAAGACACGCTACTGTTCCATATGCAGCAACATAACGGAAAGCGATCCCTGCAGCATATGCGGCAGTGTGAAGCGTGACCACGGCGTCATATGCATCGTCGAAGATCCCAAAGATGTGATCGCCATGGAAAGGATCAGAGAGTTCAATGGTGTCTACCATGTGCTGCATGGTGTCATATCCCCCATGGAAGGTATCGGACCTGAAGATATCAGGATAAAGGAACTTCTTCAGCGTATACATGACGGCAATATACGGGAAGTGATCCTGGCCACCGATCCCGATGTTGAGGGCGAGGCTACGGCCATGTATATCTCCAGGTTGTTGAAACCGATAGGCATCAGGATCACCAGGATCGCCCACGGCATACCCGTTGGCGGCGACCTTGAGTATGCCGATGAAGTCACGCTGGCCAAAGCATTGGAAGGCCGGCGGGAACTTTAGTGTCTGTGCCTTCGTCTCCAGAAAGCATCAGCGGCCTGACGGCCGCTTTTCACATTTCTGCGCATTTTTGTAAAAGAACTTTAAAAGGAACAAAATATTTTCCTTCCTGTTTCCCAGATCTGCACCTGTAAAATCATTTCCGAGTATTTAAAAAATAACATGAGACATTAATAAAAGGCATTCGTATAATTTATTGAGACATTAAATAAATTAAGGTCTCATTTAAAAATATTAATAAAATCACCCAATGTACCTTGACAAGAAAAATTTCCAATTATAAAATATAATATGTACGATCAATATATTTAATATGGACCTTAATTTTTTGAATACATATTATACACACAAGGAGTGCTGACCATGACAAGAGAGGCATTGGGTAAATGCCCCGTATGCGGACAGAATACTGAAGTAACCGCAATATATTGCAGCAGCTGCGATACAAAGATCGAAGGACACTTCACGCTGTGCAGATTCTGCAGGCTGACAGCGGAGCAGAAATCCTTTATCGAAGTATTTATCAAATGCAGGGGCAATATCAAGGAGGTGGAGAGAGAACTCGGCATTTCATACCCTACGGTAAAAAGCAGGCTCGAGGATGCCGCAAATGCTTTGGGATACGGCATGCAAAACTATGATGACCCGGAAAGCGAAAGAAGGATGGAAATACTCGACAGGCTGGAAAACGGCTCTATTTCAGTAGAAGAGGCACTGGAACTGTTGAAATAACATTTTGGTGATCAAACAATCAAACAGGAGGTATTAAGAAATGTCAATCAGTGAAGAAAAAATGATGATACTGAAAATGCTTCAGGAAGGCAGGATCAACAGCGAGGAGGCAGCAAAGCTGCTTGACGCTCTGGAATCCAAAAAAGAGGGACACAAGGGCTTCAGCATACCGAAGCCGCCACCGCACAACTACTATGATGAGGTGGCAAAGGTACGCGAAAGGATCAATGAGTGGAGACGCGAACTGGCTAAAAACTACAATCAGAATGACTTTGACAAGATGGTCGACGAACTCAGCGCAAAAGCTGAGAAGATTGGAAAGAATGTCGCCACAGCAGCATTCGGGATCGCAGACAAAGTCGCAGATTTTGTCGGAAGCATGATAGACACCGGTGCATTCAGGATCTTTGGCAATTGTGTGACAGAAGAGCAGCAATTCGAAGCCGCAGCATCAGAAGGCATGAATGTCGAGCTTCAGGCAACAAACGGACAGATCACAGTCAAAAAGCATCAGGAAGATAAAATTCTCATAAAGGCAAAGATCCGTACACCGCAGGAGAATGCCAAAACTGCTCTGCAATTTTCCAATGAAAACGGGACCGTTGCCGTAAAGCTGGCCAAACCGGATACTTACAACCTGAGTGTTTCATATGATGTTCTGCTGCCTGCAGTGAAGTTCAATCAGATCGCCCTTGAAACGAAAAACGGTAAAATATATGTAGAAGATACGATTTCTGAAGAGTTCGTGAGCGTAACAAAGAATGCAGCAATAGATCTGACAGGCATCAACAGCAGCAGGATCGCAGCCGAGACCAAAAATGCCAAGGTGACAGCCAACTACATTATAGGAAGAGATGTCAACATCGGCACCAAAAATGCCACTGTAGAGATCAAGAATCTCAAGGCAGTAAAGCTGGCAGCGGTGACAGCCAACGGTAAGATACTGATCGACAATGTGCAGAACTACGACAATGAAAATATGGCCGAACTTACCCTCAGGACTTCAAATGCGGATATCAAGGCCAATATCAACGATTCCGAGGACAAAGGCTACAAGATCAAGGCTAAGACCTCAAACGGCGACATAAACCTGCTGATACCCAATCTTCTGTACCGCAATGCCATGAAACCTGACAGGTTCAACAGGCAGGCGGACGCAGAAACTGAGAACTATGCTGCAGCCGCTCAGAAGGTCAACATCTGTGCTGAGACGACAAACGGTTATATCGAAGTGATCAAATAATCATACGGTTATCCCTCCATATGCAGAATTTGATCACAGAACCATAAATGAAAACGGGCTGGAGGACACGTGTCCTGTCCGGCCCGTTTTTGTTAAGATATCCGCCCTGACGGACAGGAATACCCGATTGCTCCAATAAATATATTATGACAATATGGGCTGCTGCAACAACCAGTATTACACAGAGCACCTGGACAAAAAATCCGACTCAGGATGGTTTGCTATGTCCGTCCGGCTGGTCCCCTTTTAGGAAGTCAGGCTAATCCTTATTCAGGAAGCAGAATGCAAAGCAATATATCCTGACGAAAAGCATGGATAACGTGAAAACAGCATATACAGACAATATAACATGGGCAATCAAGGAAAATGGCGAACTCTGGGGATTGGGGAGCAATGAATGCGGTAAATTGGGTGACGGAACAGAGGAAAACAGAAACGAGCCTCAGAAAATAATGGACAATGTCAGATATGTTAAAGACGGAGGATGGTACACCCTCGCAATCACAGAAAACGATGAGCTCTGGGGATGGGGGGATAACGAATACGGTCAACTGGGAGACGGGACGGTTGAAGAGAGTTTATATCCGAAGAAAATAATGGATGATGTCAGGGAAGTATTGCCTCACAATTTGGGTGTCCTGGCCATAAAAAACAGGGGTGGAAATAACTTTTCAATTGAGGCGCCCACAAATTGTCCTGTCCAGGCGAACATATTGTGGATATTGCAGTCGGTCTGTGCTATAATATTACACCGATAAATCCACTCAAGAGGTGCCGTATGTTTGACAAGCTTGATGCTGCGGAAAACAGATATGAAGAAATAAGCCTGAAGCTCAGCGATCCCCAGGTGATAGCGGATCAGGACGAGTACAGAAGGCTGATGAAGGAATTTTCCGGGCTTGAAGAGATAGTGTCCAAATACCGCGAGTATAAAAAGACAAAAAAAGATATCGCAGAAGCGCGGGAGCTTCTGGAAGACAGTTCCGACAAAGATTTCCGCGAGCTTGTCCTGAGCGAACTGGATGATGCAAAAGAAAAGCTTGAGGTCATCGAAAACGAGCTTAAACAGTTGCTCATGCCAAAGGATCCCAACGACAGCCGCAATGTCATCGTTGAAATACGGGGCGGAGCCGGCGGTGAAGAGGCTGCCCTTTTTGCAGCCGATCTGTTCAGGATGTATACGAGATATTGTGAAAGAAATCAATGGAGATCCGAGATACTTGACCTGCACGATACCGAGATCGGCGGCATCAAGGAAGTGGTGTTTTCGATTGAAGCAAAAGGAGCTTACAGCAGGCTGAAATATGAAAGCGGAGTCCATCGAGTCCAGCGCGTCCCCGTCACCGAAGCCGGCGGCAGGATCCACACCTCGACGGTTACGGTGGCAGTCCTTCCCGAAGTGGATGATGTCGATGTGCAAATAGATCCAAACGACCTGCAAATCGACACATACCGTGCATCAGGTGCAGGCGGCCAGCACGTCAACAAAACAGACTCAGCCATAAGGATCACACACCTTCCCACGGGTATAGTCGTCACGTGCCAGGATCAGCGCTCACAGCACAAAAACAAGGACAAGGCGATGAAGATCCTCCGTTCAAAGCTGTACGAAATAGCCCAGCAGCAGCAGGAATCGGAAATTGCACAGACCCGCAAAACACAGGTAGGGACCGGTGACAGAAGCGAGCGGATCCGCACCTATAATTTCCCTCAGGGCAGGGTCTCTGACCACAGGATAGGCCTTACGCTCTACAAGATCGACGCAATAATGGACGGAGATCTCGATGAACTCCTGGATGCGCTGATAACGGCAGACCAGTCTGAAAAACTGGGCAGTGCGGTCAATGATGAAGACTGAGCGGCACACCGTGAACATACAGGAAAATCAGCGCTCTGCAAAAGAGCGCTTGTTTTTTGAAGTACTAATAATACAAGCCCTCAAACGAATAAACATGTAAGTGTCACGCAAGTCGTACAGATACGACCCCGTAACACTGGAGGGCTTATATGGGACACTTGCTCAAAATCACGTTCATCGGACTGCTTTCAGGCCTT
>LSQX01050801.1_pt2 | contig 27516 bp, 25 predicted proteins | sample 654561 | NCBI WGS metagenome assembly LSQX01 (sample SAMN04489861, study PRJNA283612) | anaerobic digester metagenome | isolation source: 4 biogas reactors fed with cattle manure at either 37C or 55C with and... | place: Denmark: Kongens Lyngby | collected 2014
CAAGAAGATGGAATCCCAAAATGGCTGAGTATATATTTACTGAAAGGAACGGAATATATATAATAGATCTTCAAAAGACAGTCAAAAAGATTGATGAAGCCTACTATTTTATTAGGGATATCATTATGGATGGAAAGGATATTCTTTTTGTAGGTACAAAAAAACAGGCTCAGGATGCGATAAAAGAAGAGGCAATCAGAAGCAACATGTATTATGTTAATGTTCGCTGGCTTGGAGGTATGTTAACCAATTTTAAAACCATCAGAAAGCGTGTAGACAGGTTGTTTCAGCTAGACAAAATGGAAGAAGACGGAACATTTGATGTTTTACCTAAAAAGGAAGTAATTAAGCTTAGAGCTGAACGCGAAAAGCTTGAGAAGTTTTTAGGTGGCATTAAGGAAATGAGAAGATTGCCGGGAGTATTATTCGTAGTTGATCCAAGGAAAGAAAGAATTGCAATAGCAGAGGCCAAAAAGCTTGGCATACCTGTTGTAGCAATTGTTGATACTAATTGTGACCCTGAAGAAGTAGATTTTGTAATTCCGGGTAATGATGATGCAATAAGAGCTGTTAAGTTAATAGCTTCGAAAGTTGCAGATGCAGTGCTTGAGGCAAAGCAAGGCGAACAATTTGCTCAAGACGAGGAAGAAAAAGAAGAAAAGCAGTCTGAGCAATCACCGGAAGAAATAGATGAAGAAAGTCCGGATGAAAGCACAGAAAAGATTGAGATTCAGTAGTAGTATTTAGCCAGCCCGGTCTTTATAGTATATTACTTAAGGATTGGGCTTTTTAGCAAGGGACACTAACGTTAGGAGGTATAGATGTGATAACAGCTAGTATGGTTAAAGATTTAAGGGAAAAAACCGGAGTCGGTATGATGGATTGCAAAAAAGCATTGACCGAAACTAACGGAGATATGGAAAAAGCAATAGACTATCTAAGGGAAAAAGGCTTAGCGGCAGCAGCGAAAAAGGCTGAAAGAATAGCTGCAGAAGGTATTGTAGATTCATATATCCATGCCAACGGAAGAATTGGTGTATTGGTCGAGGTAAATGCAGAGACAGACTTTGTTGCCAGAAATCAAGAATTTAGAGATTTTGTAAGAGATGTTGCTATGCAAATAGCTGCAGCTAATCCCCAATATATTTCCAGGGAGGAAGTGCCTGAAGACATAATTTCTAAGGAAAAAGAAATATTAAAGGCTCAAGCTTTAAATGAAGGAAAGCCTGAAAAAATAATTGGGAAGATGGTCGAAGGAAGAATAGAGAAATTTTATAAAGAAGTATGCCTTCTTGAGCAATCTTGGATAAAGGATCCTGACAAGACTATTAATGATTTGCTTGTTGAGAAAATATCAGCTATCGGAGAAAACATTAATATTAGAAGATTTGCACGTTTTGAGAAAGGTGAAGGATTGGAAAAGCGTAAAGATGATTTAGCAGAAGAAGTTGCAAAAATGTTATAATTATAAAGGGACACATATTTGTGTTCCTTTTTTAAGAGTTTTTGAATGATATTTTAATTAAGATCTAAGATACAATTGGAGGAATATAGATGGTTCCTAAATATAAAAGAGTTATTTTAAAAATCAGTGGAGAAGCACTTGCAGGGGACAATCGTTTTGGAATTGATGCAGATACATTGGGTGAAATCTCCGATCAGATAAAAGATTGTATTAATCTAGGAGTACAAATTGCCATTGTTGTTGGTGGCGGTAACTTTTGGAGAGGAAGAAGCGGTGTAGGCATGGACAGAACAACAGCAGACCATATGGGAATGCTTGCAACCGTGATAAATGCACTTGCTTTACAAGATGCCTTAGAATTACGAAATGTACCTACCAGAGTTCAAACAGCTATTGAGATGAGGCAAATTGCAGAACCGTATATAAGAAGAAAAGCGGTAAGACATCTTGAAAAAGAAAGAGCTGTTATTTTTGCTTGTGGGACAGGAAATCCTTATTTTTCAACAGACACTACTGCTGCATTGAGGGCAGCCGAAATTGATGCGGAAATCATAATGCTTGCAAAAAAGGTCGATGGCGTATATGATTCTGATCCGGCACAGAATCCCAATGCAAATAAATTTGATAAATTGAGCTATATTGATGTACTTAATAAAGGGCTGGGCGTAATGGATTCGACTGCAACTTCTTTGTGTATGGATAACCGTATTCCTATCAGGGTTTTTGGTTTGGAAAATCCGGAAAACATTAAAAATGTTATTTTAGGTAAAGAAATCGGAACTATTGTGAAGGAGGATGATGTTTCATGAAGAACTCTTATAGTGAGATTGAAGGTAAAATGAAAAAAACGGTTGAATTTTTCTCCCGTGAACTTATGACAATTAGAGCGGGAAGGGCAAATCCTTCTGTTCTTGATAAACTTCAGGTTGACTATTATGGTGTTCCTACGCCGATTAATCAGCTTGCAAGTGTTTCTGTTCCTGAAGCGCGTACACTTATCATTCAACCCTGGGACATAAATATATTAAAAGAAGTTGAAAAAGTTATTCAAACATCTGATATAGGCATAATGCCGAATAACGACGGTAAAATGCTCAGACTAAACTTTCCACCTTTAACAGAAGAGAGAAGAAAAGAACTGGCAAAGCTAGTGAGCAAAAAAGGTGAAGAAACTAAGATTACAATAAGGTCAATAAGAAGAGATGCTTTGGAAGAATACAAAGTGCAGAAGAAGAATAGTGAAATTACTGAAGATGATTTAAGAGATATAGAAAAAGACATTCAGGAAATAACAGATAAACATATAAAAGAAATTGACGATATTGTTGTGGCTAAAGAAAAGGAGATACTCGAAGTATAATGCTTCCGGATATTGTTGGATTTAAAATTAGTAAAGCCAAAGAAGTCTTAATAAAATACGGTTTTTCCAAGTTAGATATTCTAGTTATTAATGAACCAAGGGCTTGGAACGATATGGTTTTTGAAAAAGGAGAAGGGATACGAGGGGTTACAGAAGAAAGTGATACTAGCCCATATTTTTATGAGCATTATAATAAAGTCAATATTGATGAAGTTATTAATTTTCCTGATACTCTAAGGATAATAAGAGTCGAATCTTATACAAAAGAGGTTGTCAAATTATTAACGTGTCGTATAGTTGATAATGGTTTCTAAGGCCAGAGTGGAGTTAAATCTACATCTGAGCCTTAGAATATGGTTTACAGAATCTTTGCAAAAAAATTATTCTGAATTAAGGGGTGTAAGCCTGTGATGGGCATTGATAGATTAATAAACAAAGTGAATTTTTTAAAACCTAAATTAGATTCTATTGATAAAAACAACTTACCTGAACATATTGGAATAATTATGGATGGCAATGGCAGATGGGCGAAAAGGAGAGGCATGCCCCGTATAGCCGGTCATAGAGTTGGGGCACAAAATCTTCGCAAACTTGTAGAGTTTTGTGATGAATTAGGAATAAAAGTTTTAACTGCGTATGCTTTTTCAACTGAAAACTGGAAAAGATCAAAAAAAGAGGTTGATTCTTTAATGTCTCTTATGCTTGAATATTTGATAGATGCCGAAAAAGAATTATCCGGTAAGAATGTTATGATAAAGGTAATAGGAGACGTTAAAAAGCTTTCACCCGAAATACAAAAGCAGATAAAAAAAACCGAGAAAATATCTAAAGATAATACAGGTCTTAGATTGAATTTGGCCATTAATTACGGTGGAAGGAGTGAGATTATCAGTGCAGTGAAAAACATATCAATAGATGTTAAAAGTGGAAAAATTAAAACCCAAGATATAGATGAAGAATTGGTATCTCAATATATGTATACATATGACATCAATGACCCTGATATAATTATAAGACCAAGCGGTGAATTAAGGATAAGCAATTTCTTGTTATGGCAGTCTGCATATTCTGAATTCTGGTTTTCAAATATTTTGTGGCCTGATTTTAAGCCTAAAGATTTGTTAAAAGCAATACGCGATTATCAAAAGAGAGATAGAAGATTTGGAGGTGCGAAGTGATAGTAACGAGAATAATTAGTGCATTAATTGGTATTATAGCTCTAATATTTATCATAAATTCAAGTGCAATAATAATAAGTATTTCTGTTACACTTGTTTCCATAATTGCACTTAATGAGCTTTTCACAGCGATGAATAAAAAAATGGATATAAGGTTGCCCGGTTGGTGGGCATATATCAGCGCTGTTGTAATATGTTTTAGGAGTTATTTAAATGATGTTTATATATTAGCATATATATTTATAAGTATATTGGTATTGTTTATTATTATGTTATCAAAGTATAATAAGATTAAGCTTTTTCATATAGCACTAATGTTTTTTTCATTGACATATATATGTTTTTTTCTTTCTCATACCATTTCTATCCTAAACCTTGAATACGGACATGTCTATGTATGGCTTATTTTTATAGGCGCGTGGTCTACGGATACATTTGCCTTTGCAGTAGGAAGTCTGATGGGGAAACATAAACTTTGTGCTCGGATAAGTCCTAAGAAAACAATTGAAGGCTCAATTGGTGGTATTGTGGGTTGCATAGTCAGTTTTATTATTTATGGGTATCTAATATATTTCTTTAAAGGTTATCATATTAATTATATAAGTCTATCTATTTTAGGCATGCTCTGTTCAATAATATCGCAAATAGGTGATTTATCTGCATCAGTGATAAAAAGACAACTCGATATAAAAGATTTTGGAGAAATTATGCCCGGACATGGTGGAGTTCTTGATAGATTTGACAGTGTAATTTTTGCGGCTCCGCTTGTATATTACTTTTTAGCATTATTTAGTTTGATAAAATAGAAAAGTTTACCTACAAAAGCCCAAAATACTGTGTTATAATGAGCGCAAGCGAATTTCATCATAAATAACATTTCGCCAACGGCGAAAAATCGAAAATTCATGATATAATAAATGCATTAAAGAAATAAAACCTTTTCGGTTTTATCCGGTTGCATTTATTGAATCGGTGTGAAGCAAGCCGATTGCGGCTTGCACTTATGTTAGAATAAATGCATTAAAGAGATTTTAGGAGATACCATATGATAACTAAAGTTGCTATTTTGGGGTCTACAGGTTCTATAGGAACTCAGGCATTAGATGTTGTTGACAACCTAAAGGATATTGAAGTCAAAGGACTTTCTACCAATGAGAACATAGGTTTATTGGAAGAACAAGTGAGAAAGTATAAGCCTGATAAGGTTGCGGTAATAGATGTAGATAGGGCAGAGGAATTTAAAATAAAGATTGGGGATACTTTTACTAAAGTGTATACCGGGCAAGAAGGATTAGTTGAAGTTGCACAAGGGACTGATGCTGATATTGTTTTGGTATCTGTAGTAGGTATATCGGGTCTTATCCCTACACTTGCTGCAATTAGTGCAGGTAAGAAGATTGCATTAGCAAATAAAGAGACATTGGTTGCCGGTGGAAGTTTGGTGATGAATAAGGCTAAAGAATTGGGGATACCTATAATTCCGGTTGACAGTGAACACTCAGCAATATTTCAATGTCTTCAAACAGGGATGGGTAATATACACTTAAAAAAAATTATTATTACCGCATCGGGGGGACCTTTTAGAGGAAGAAACGAAGAACAATTAAATAATGTTTCGATTGATGACGCTCTAAATCACCCAACTTGGAATATGGGGAAAAAGGTAACCATTGATTCTGCAACACTTATGAATAAGGGCTTGGAGGTAATTGAGGCTAAGTGGCTTTTTGATGTGGATATTGATAAAATAGATGTTGCAGTTCATCCTGAAAGCATTGTACATTCAATGGTTGAATACATTGATAATTCTGTAATAGCTCAATTGGGAATGCCTGACATGAGAATGCCTATTCAATATGCATTTACATATCCGAACAGGCGTTGTTTTAATGGGGAGGGATTATGCTTATTCGGCAAGAAGTTAACGTTTTACAAACCGGATATAGATACTTTCAAGTGCTTAAGATTAGCCTATGAAGCAATTAGGAAAGGCGGAACTGCACCGACTGTGCTAAATGCTGCTAATGAAATTGCAGTTGAACAGTTTTTATCTAAAAAGATAAAATTCTTGCAGATACCGGAGATAATAGAAACTGTTATGTTTAGGCATAATAATGTAGAAAATCCGAATTTGGATGATATATTAAGTACTGATAAATGGGCAAGGGAAGAAACAAAAATTACTTTAAAAGGCTGGTGTTTAATTTGATTACAGCAATTTCAGCAATAATAATTTTTAGTCTATTAGTCTTGTTTCATGAAGCAGGACATTTTACGATAGCAAAGCTTGCAGGAATAAAAGTACACGAATTTGCTATTGGAATGGGTCCTAAACTATTGAAATATAAAAAAGGTGAAACCCTATATTCTATTCGCGCATTTCCAATAGGTGGCTTTGTGAAAATGGAAGGTGAAGATGAAAGTTCAGAAGATGAACGTGCGTTTAATAAGAAACCTATAATACATCGCATAGCTGTTGTTGCAGCAGGTGCAATTATGAATTTCATACTGGGATTTATAATTTTTATAATTATGTTTTTGATGGTTGATTCAATACCGCAGCCTGTAATAGAAGAAGTAATTCAAGATATGCCTGCGCAAAAAGCCGGATTATTACAGGGAGACAGAATTATAAAACTAAACAATAGCAAAATAAGGACGCAAAAGGATATTAGTTATTTTTTGCTTCGCAGTGAAGGTGAAAATATACAAGTAACAGTTGAAAGAAACGGTGAAAGACTTGAAATGAGTCTTGCTCCTGAATTCAACGAAGAAGAAGACAGATATATGATGGGTTATTCATTTAGGATGGAAGAAACAAATTTTACTAATGCCATATATGCTGCGTACCATGAAACTCTCTTTATGACAAAACTTATATTTGTGTCTTTAGGGCAATTAATTACCGGAAAAGTTAGTGTAGACCAGATGGCAGGTCCCGTGGGAATAGTGCGTGAAATAGGGGGGGCAGCGAGAGCCGGTATTCTTCAATTATTACAATTGGCTGCTCTTATCAGTATTAACTTAGGACTTTTCAATCTCTTGCCTATTCCTGCACTTGACGGAAGCCGAATAGTTTTTCTTGTGATTGAAGGGATACGGAGGAAACCCATTAATCCCGAAAAAGAAGGAATGGTTCACATGGTAGGATTTGCTTTGTTGATGGTTTTGCTTTTAGTCGTAACATTTAGTGATATTTCAAAGCTATTTGGAGGTTAAACCTTATGGAAGAATGTATGCGAAAAAAAACCGAAACTGTAAAGGTAGGAGACATAGAAATAGGCGGTGCTGCTCCTGTTTCCGTTCAATCAATGACAAATACCGATACAAAGGATATCAACTCCACAGTAAATCAAATTAATGCTTTAAAGGAAGCAGGATGTGATATTGTACGATTGGCTGTTACAGATATGGATGCGGCTAAATCCTTTGGTGATATTAAGAAAATAGTAGATGTGCCTTTGGTTGCAGATATACACTTTGATTATAGGTTAGCACTAGAGTGTATAAAAGCAGGTGCTGATAAAATAAGAATAAATCCCGGGAATATCGGTAATCAAGACAGGGTAAAAAAGGTAGTTAAGGCTGCAAAGGATAAGGGTATCCCAATAAGAATAGGAGTTAATTCAGGTTCAGTTGAAAAAGAGCTATTGGATGCTCATGGAGGCCCTACACCTCAAGCTATGGTCGAAAGTGCATTAAGGCATGTGAAAATTCTAAAAGCATGTGATTTTGAAGATATAGTAATTTCAATAAAAGCTTCTGATGTAATTAGCACAATCACTGCTTATAGATTAATTTCAGAACGGGTAAATTATCCTCTCCATTTGGGGATTACCGAAGCAGGAAGTGTTTGGACAGGCACAATAAAATCAGCAATAGGGATAGGTACCTTACTTGCAGATGGCATTGGTGATACAATAAGAGTTTCTCTTACAGGTGACCCTGTTGAAGAGGTGAAAGTAGCAAAACAGATACTTAAATCTTTAGGGCTAAGGAAAAGCGGAATAGAGATTATATCCTGTCCGACTTGCGGCAGGTGTCGAATAGATTTAATTGAGCTAGTCAATAGTCTTGAAAAGAAGCTTAGTAATAGTAAAAAGAACATAAAGGTAGCGGTTATGGGATGTGCGGTAAATGGACCGGGAGAAGCCAAAGAAGCAGATATTGGAATAGCCGGAGGCGATGGAGTGGGGTTAATATTTAAAAAAGGGTTGATTGTAAGAAAAGTTCCTGAGAAGCATTTAGAAGAAGCGTTACTCAGAGAAATAGAACTAATATAAGGGAGTGACATAAAATGGCTGTTAGTGTAGTAATACCTGCATATAATGAGCAAGATACCATAGGAGAAGTTGTAAATGTTTTATCTGATATGCTAGAAATAGAAGAAATTATTGTTGTAAGTGACGGTTCTACAGATTTAACTGCCGAGATTGCAGGGAAAAATGGGGCTAAAGTAATAGAACTAAAAGAGAATGTTGGTAAGGGTGGTGCGATGAAGGTAGGCATCGATAATTGCAATAATGATATTATTATGTTTCTGGATGCTGACCTTATAGGCCTAACACAGGCTCATGTTAGAAAATTATTGCAACCTGTAATCAGTGGTAATGTAGACATGTCAATAGGTTTATTTGATGGTGGACGTTTTGGCACTGATTTGGCACAAAGAGTAACTCCTTTTTTAACAGGACAGAGGGTTGTTAAAAAATCAATACTTGAGAATTTATGTAACATGGAGCTTTCTAAGTTTGGGATAGAAGCTGCACTTACAAGCTATATTAGAAAAAATGAAATAGATTATGAAAAAGTAATTCTTGAGAATATGACTCATGTTACCAAAGAAGAAAAGTTAGGCTGGAAAAACGGTGTTAAGGCAAGAATGAAGATGTATTGGGAAATCATAAAAGGGTTGACACTGGTAAAATAAAAAAACATAAGCTTTGTAGGGGGTTTGATTCATCAAGTCCAAATAAAAAATAAAACATTGTAGGGGCGGGTTTTAATGCCCCATAGTGATTGTGTTCGATGGTGGGGGGGATTTTTAGGTGTCTGAAAACACTTTAGAATATATAAGTCTCGAAAAATTATTTCCGGAGATACAAAAGGAAAATGATTTAAAAATGTTACTTGACAGTTCAAAGGTCATATCTATCAGAGTTTTTAAAAAATCAAGGGGTCTTGATATAACTCTTGACTTTAATAGAATAATAAGCTGTACTGATGTAGAGAGGCTTGAAAAACTAATTAAAAAGAATTGTGGTCTTAACAGGACAAAGATTTGGATTCAATATAAGTCATTCAAAAAAAGACCATCATATTTGAAGGACTATTATGATAATATTATGTATTATCTAAAATCAGAATTACCTATATGTGCAGAAATACTTCTTGAAAGCGAGTGTGAACATGAAGGTAATATATTATTAATTAAATTAAGAGAAAATGGGACAAGCATATTAAATCAATATAAATGTGGTAAGAGGATTGAAGAACTTATTAAAGATAAGTTTAATGATAGTATAAGTGTTGAGTTTAAGGAAAAAGAGGGACAGGTAAAGTATAAAGAAAATGAAATTATCGCACGTTATATAAAAGAAACAAAAGTCGAACAAAAGCAAAATAGTGACAATAATACTAACAAAACAAATGAGAGGCAAGAAGTCGTTTTGGGGAAGAAAATAACAAAGGCTTCTACTCCTATTAATGATGTTACTCCTGAAATTGGTAATATAGTGGTTGAAGGAGATATTTTTTCAATAGACAACAGGAAGTTGAAAAACAATAGATATATTATATCTTTTGATATAACGGATTATACTAGTTCAATAACTATAAAGTTTTTCTGTGCTAATGAAAATAAATATAAGGAGATATCCCGGCATTTACATGAAGGGATATTTGTTAGAGTAAAAGGAGAGCTTAGGTATGACAAATATGCCGGAGAATATATAGTTTTTGCTTCAGATATAATGAAATCAATTAAAAAGAAGAAGATGGATACTGCAAAGGAAAAAAGAGTTGAACTGCATTTACATACAAAAATGAGTTCTATGGATGGTGTGACATCTGCTACTGATATCGTAAAAAGGGCAGCAGATTGGGGGCATAAGGCAGTTGCTATCACAGATCACGGTGTTGTGCAGGCATTTCCTGAAGCCTATGAAACAGGAAAAAAGAACAACATTAAGATAATATATGGTATGGAGTGTTATTTGATTAATGACAGTACTCCCGTAGTTTATAATGCAATTGACATGCCTATCGAAGGAGAGTTTGTTGTATTTGATTTAGAAACAACCGGTCTTAATGCCCAAAAAGATAGAATAACCGAAATCGGAGCGGTGAAGGTGCAAAATGGGGTTGTTATTGATACATTTAGTAGTTTCGTCAATCCGTGCGCACCAATACCTTTTAGAATTACTGAACTTACTGGGATTACTGATGAAATGGTAAAGGGCGCACCTAAGATATCGGAAGTTCTGAAAAGGTTTTTAAAATTTTCTGAAGGCTGTGTTCTTGTTGCACACAATTCACAATTCGATAATGGATTTATTAAGGTTAATGCTTCAAGAGAAGGATTGGAGTATGAGTCTTGTATTCTGGATACATTGGAATTATGTCGTTTATTGTTTCCGAAGCAAAAAAAACATGGTCTTGGAAATATGGTTAAGCATTTAAATATACAATTAAGGAATCATCATAGGGCGTTGGATGATGCACAAGCCACAGCTAGTATTCTGATAAAGTGCTTTGAATTATTGAAAGAAAAAGACATTATAAATATTAACATGATAAATTCTTCTCTTTCAAAACAGAAAAACATTAAAACAATGCCCTCGTATCATGCGGTTATTCTTGTAAAAGATCAAATTGGCTTAAAAAACTTGTATAAGCTTATATCAAGTTCTCATTTAGAATATTTTTATAAAAAACCAAGAATTCCACGTAGTTTATTTTTGAATCATAGGCAGGGACTTATGATAGGTTCAGCATGTGAGGCGGGGGAACTTTACACTGCAATTCTTGACGGAAAACCATATGATGAGCTTTCTAAAATTGTAAAGTTTTATGATTACTTAGAAATACAGCCGCTGGGTAATAACAGGTTCCTTTTAGAAAACGAAAGAGTAAAAAGTACCGAGCAATTAATGGGTATTAACAGAGAAATAATAAAGCTTGGAGAACAACACAATAAGCTTGTTGTTGCCACGTGTGATGTTCATTTTCTTGATCCCCATGATGAAGTTTTTAGGAGAATACTAATGGCAGGTCAGAAGTATTCCGATGCAGATAATCAGGCCCCGCTTTATTTCAGAACGACGGATGAGATGCTGGCAGAGTTTGAATATTTAGGGGAAGAAAAAGCCTATGAGGTAGTTGTCAAAAATACTAATTTAATAGCCGATGAAATTGAAGATATAAGACCTATACCCGAAGAAACCTTTTCACCTGAAATAGAAGGTGCGGAGGAGGAGCTAAAAAAAATAACCATAGAAGTTACAAAGAAAAGATACGGAGAAGACATCCCGGATATAGTTGCTGCCAGACTGGAAAAGGAATTAAACTCAATTATAAAAAACGGTTTTTCGGTGATGTATATAATTGCCCAAAAGCTAGTGTGGAAATCACTAAGTGACGGATATCTTGTAGGGTCGCGAGGCTCGGTAGGTTCATCATTTGTTGCTAATATGAGTGGTATCACAGAAGTAAATTCTTTGCCTCCCCATTATATTTGCCCTGAGTGTAAATACTCAGAATTCATTACTGACGGTTCTGTCGGTGCCGGAGTGGACATGGAAGATAAGGATTGTCCCAAATGCGGGGTAAGCCTTGATAAAGACGGATTTGATATACCTTTTGAAACATTTTTAGGCTTTGATGGTGACAAGGAACCGGATATAGATTTAAATTTCTCCGGTGAATATCAGCCAATGGCTCACAAATACACCGAAGAATTATTTGGTGAAAAACATGTATTCAGAGCAGGTACAATATCTACTATTGCGGAAAAAACGGCATTCGGATTTGTAAAAAAATATATGGAAGCCAGAGAACGGGTGATAAGCAATGCAGAATTAAACAGACTTGTAAAAGGGTGTTCGGGAATCAAAAAAACAACAGGTCAGCATCCCGGCGGAGTTATGATTGTACCGAAAAAGAATGATATACATGAGTTTTGTCCTATACAAAGACCTGCAGATGATACAGATTCAAATATCATTACAACACACTTTGATTATCATGCCATCAGCGGAAAGCTATTAAAGCTTGATATATTAGGACATGATGACCCTACTATGATTAGAATGCTTGAAGATTTAACGGGCGTGAATGCGCGAATAATTCCTTTGGATGACCCTGATACAATGAGCATATTTACAAGTACGCAAGCTTTGGGAATTGAAGCTAAGGAAATAAACAGTCAAGTGGGAACCTTTGCAGTACCTGAATTTGGCACGAAGTTCGTAAGACAAATGCTTATAGATACAAAGCCGACAACATTTTCTGAGTTGGTGCGGATAAGTGGATTGTCACATGGTACCGATGTATGGCTTAATAATGCACAAGAATTAGTAAGGGATGGCACAGCATCCCTTTCAGAAGTAATATGTACTCGAGATGATATTATGGTGTATTTAATGCACAAGGGTTTAGAAGCGAAGCATGCATTCAAGATAATGGAGAGTGTCAGAAAGGGAAAAGGCTTAACACCTGAAGATGAAAAAACCATGAAGGCTTTCAATGTACCTGGGTGGTATATTGAATCTTGTAAAAGAATTAAATATATGTTTCCAAAAGCACATGCCGTTGCTTATGTCACAATGGCATTCAGGATTGCATATTTTAAGGTGCATTACCCTGAAGCTTTTTATATTACATATTTTACGGTTAGAGCCGATGATTTTGATGCGGAACTTATGGCTAACGGCGTTGAAAAGGTAAGAAATAAGATTAAGGAAATAGAGCGTAAAGGTAATGAAGCAACAGCAAAAGAGAAAAACATCTTAACTGTACTTGAAGTATGTAATGAAATGTATAGCAGAGGTTTTAAGCTTATACCTGTAGATTTATATAAATCTGACCCAATTAAGTTTTTGCATACGGACCAAGGGATATTGCCACCGTTAATATCACTGCAGGGGCTTGGGAAATCAGCAGCCCAAAACATAGCAAATGTAAGGGATGATGGCAAATTTTTATCAATAGACGACTTAAGATTGCGCGCTAAATCCAGTAAAACTGTTATTGAAATACTACAGAAGAATGGATGTTTTAAAGATTTACCTGAAAGTAATCAATTAAGTTTGTTTTAAATGTTAACAGAGTAAACAGGACTCTAAGGCTCAGATGGAGTTTTAACTCAACCTAAGCCTTAGATACAAGTTCTGCTTAATGAGCATTGCAAATTTATCGAACAAATCAGATACCTACAAGTGTTTTGTTATCTGATGCAGGGGTTGCATTATTGAACCCGATTTTTCAGAACTTTTGAACTGTTAATATGATTTATTCTGATAAATCTTCTCTTTTATTGGATATCACATTTTCTTCCTCACTATTTTTGATATTGTCATTGTCTTTGCTTTCATCTGAATAAATCTCGATCATTGAAGATTCTTGATCACATGTATTAGTTGCATTAGTAATGTTTATCAGACCTTTTAGTATATTTGCAAGGGGCGAATTTTTCAATGATGAAATATTTATAGTTTTTTCATTTTCTGTATCAGTATTCCCCCCAAAAACAGTATTCTCCTCTGGAGTTTTTTTAATTGTTATATTATTCAATAGTTCCAAGATGAAAGGTGAAGCTTTAATCGTTATATTACATGTTTGTATATTATCTTTTTCAGAGTCCACCTCATTTTTTTTTGTATTTTTAGATATATGATCTTCTATTGTTTCGGTAGGAATATCTTCTAAGACTTCATTTACTATAGTTTTACCCGAGACATTTATTGAAATTTTATTTCTTGGTATTTCAGTCAAATCATCGGTTTTTTTTATTTCTTTAATTTTTGATATAGTGTTGTCTGTTTCATTTGTGTTTTCCTGTTGTTCTACCTTATTATCAAAACAAGACACATCCGATAACGATTCAAATTCAGTGCATTTGATACGGTTTGTTTTGATTATCGGATTATTCAATCTTTCGATATAATTATTTTCAGCGTTTAAAATCTCACCAAAAATATTTTGAGCAACAGTGCCTTTATTTGTTTGAGATTCAGTATTAATACTTTCATTATTTGTTATATTAGTTGGATCATCTGAATTGTTGATTGTATATTGATGTATATCACTACATTTTACTCTGTTCATTTTCATTTTTTTTGCTAACCTCCTTAAGTGCTAAAATAAAACTCCTATATTACTATGATTCATATTATGTTCTAAGGTAGTTTTTTGGAACGTCCTTTATGTAATTATTTCAGGAATACGGATTTTATTCATCTGAGCCGAAGAAAGCATTTATGTTAACAAAATTCATCTTGGTTGCATAGTATAATACTGAGTAGTAAACATAATATATTATCAGGAGGAAATTATATGTCTGAAAATTCCAGAAAACGTCCGGATGGATGTCCGCAGTTACCCGGCACATTGTTAAGGGTTTTTATTCCCGGAGGTACAGTGATTAATCTGCTTAACTTAATTGAGGTTTCATCTCCCAGCGGAATTTGTTTAATCATACGTTTGCCTTTCATTGACGGCAAGAGAAAGTATTCAAATCTAATAAATACAATCGCACAAGCGGGTGGAACTGTGGAGTTTATAGAAGAATAGGTTTTCTAAAAGCGGCTAATGCCGCTTTTTTTTGAAAGGCCTCTTGTATATGAATACATATAATATAAGTGAATGAGTATTCTTTGCTACTGTTCACGATTACTAAGCACGTTTTTATGAGCCAAAGAAGATAGCTTTATCGCTTTTTTTCGATCATTTGCTTTAATCATGAGGTGTTCGTCCCTATGGTTACGCTGTTATATACTTCCCATTTAAAGCAATTTATGTTATCATACAAGAACAGGGATTAAGATTAATATTTTCGAAAGCGGGCGGATTTTTTAAAAAATAAAGCGAAGGTGTGTATAAAAATGGATACGGAAATAGAATGGCTGGAAATTAAGATAGTGATGATACCGGAAGCTGTAGATGCAGTCACGGGAATTTTATATGATATTGATATTGGCGGACTATCTATTGAAGACCCAACTGATTTATCAGAGATTATGCAGACGGGAACAGAATGGGATTATATATCGGATGAATTATTGTGTACTGATGTCAGCGATGCTACTATTAAAGCATATATATCCAAAGATGCAGAGGCAAAAAATAAAATATCCTTCATCGAAGAAAAACTTAATGAAATACGCAAATATTTCAATACAGAAAAGATTTTTTTAGAAGTTAGAAATGTTAAAGAAAAGAATTGGTTTGAGAATTGGAAAAAGTATTATAAGCCATTGAAAATAACCGAGAGATTAATTGTAAAACCTACTTGGGAGCCCTATGAAAAACAGAAAGCAGATGATATTATAATAGAGATGGACCCGGGCTTGGCTTTTGGCACAGGAGACCATGAAACAACGAGAATGTGCATGCAAATCCTTGAATATCACGTTAAAGAGGGTGTAAAGGTTTTGGATATCGGATGTGGAAGTGGTATTCTCGGAATTACAGCTTTAAAATTAGGTGCTAAGACTTGCGTTGGAGTAGATTTTGATAATAATGCCATAAAGACAGCCCGTGAAAATGCGAAGATTAATGGTGTTAAAGATAAAATAGTATTTAAAGAAGGTAATCTTTTAGATGTTGTATCAGGAAAATATGATGTTATTGTAGCTAACATTGTAGCAGATGCCATTATTGAACTTTCAAAGGCGACAGCGGACTATCTTAATCCTGATGGTATTTTTATTGCTTCAGGAATTATTAGGCAGAGATATGATGAAGTAAAAGCTCACCTTATAGGGCAGAATTATAGTATTATAAATGAACTTTTTATGGAGGAATGGGTTGCTGTAGCAGTAAAAGGAGATATTGTAATATGATAAACATACCGATTATTTTTGAAGACAATCACCTATTAATAGTAAATAAGCCGGAGAATGTTTTATCTCAAGCTGATATAACCGGAGATGCCGATATGCTAACACTGCTAAAGCAAGACATTAAAACCAGATATAATAAACTCGGCAATGTGTATTTGGGATTAGTGCATAGATTAGATAGACCTGTTGGTGGTGTTATGGTTTTTGCAAAAACATCAAAGGCTGCTTCACGATTATCGGAGCAAGTAAGAAAAAGAATATTAAAAAAAACGTACATCGCTGTTGTCAATGGAATCCCTTTAAAATTAAAAGACAGATTAGCGCATTATTTACTGAAGGATAATAATAAAAATATAGTGTCGATAGTTTCAAAGGATACACAGGGTGCAAAAGAAGCTGTGCTCGAGTATGAAGTTATAGATAGTGTAAAAGATTTTAGTTTAGTAAAAATTAATTTACATACAGGTAGAGCACATCAAATTAGAGTACAATTTTCTGCAATAGGGTACCCCTTATATGGAGATCATAAATATGGTATAAAAGAAAAAACCAAAGGACAGCAAATTGCACTTTTTTCTCATAAAATTACCCTTGAGCACCCTACATTAAAGAAAGAAATGACTTTCACAAGTCTTCCCGATAAAAAGTTTCCTTGGGATATATTTTTGGCATAAAAACGGGTTCGATTCATCGAACCCGTTTTTAATGGTCGTGAACTGTCCTCATTGTTTCCTGACTTTTTCGCAGCTTAATTGGCATCCCTTTTAGTTTCATGAACTGTGCCATGTGGATGTTGGGGTGGAGCATAAATAGAATATAGTTTTATCGGCCTGCATCCTGTATTTATCAAGTTATGCCATTTACCGGCGGGAATAAATATTACATAATCATCATAGACGTTTCTTTGGAAATCTAAGTTATCTCTTGTATCCCCCATCTTGACAACTCCTTGCCCCTCTTCGATACGAATAAATTGATCATGGTCTGTATGTCTCTCTAAGCCAATATCGTCCCTAGGATTAATACTCATTAAGGTTAGCTGTAAATATTCACCCGTCCATAATGCGGTGCGAAAAGTATTATTTTGTTTTGTAGCTTCTTCTATATTAACTACAAAAGGTTCCGGCCCGTAATCTTTTAATCTAACAGGTTGTCTTGTATAGCCGGGGTTATACATCGGGGGAACTGCCCAATAAGGATTTCGATAGTATTCATATGGATTATACATATCATTAGGGTTATACATTGGTGTATTATTGTAGTGATACATAGACATATAATCATTATACATATTACTCATTCCTTTCATAAAATTCATGTGATAGCAAAAATAACAACTACCTTGTTGAAAAGGTGTGTTGTAATATTATATGTTTTATATTTTGAATATGTGATTGGTAGTCATCGAACAAAAGTTAACTATCTATTACGGTTGCAGTTCTCCCTATATCTACTGCCATTTGTGTAAGTCGTAGCCATGTTACACATTCTGCAATACCGTCAGGATTCATACCTTGGTCCCTTTGAAAGTTCGTTAATGCGTTTAGAGTACTGCTCCCAAAGTATCCGTCTAAACCTGAACCTGTATATCCAACAGCATTTAATGAATCTTGAAGTACCAAAACATATACTCCTACATTACCAAAGGATACTATTGGGTAGCCCCCCGAGGCACAAGCAGGCGGAAAAACACGCCTATCAAAATGAACCCAAGTTGGCGTGAGGTATTCGGGTTCTACATAAGACCATGCACCTGAATCAATGGCAGTGTTACGTAACAAACTTCTTGTATAATTATCAAGGTTTTGTCCCACATCAAAGGCAACTCCTGCATAATGTTGTGACATTGGAGCATGTCCGCCTTCCCAGATTCTTTTGAATGCGTAGCCTATATATATGGGTCTTCCCCAAAATCTTCGTGTATTATTCCAACTCAACATTGCTCTGCGATCTGTCCAAAGTGTTCCGGCACCTGAGCTGCCTCTGAATTCGCCGACGGTCATTGTTCTACCTGTAACATAAGGCATTGTCTCATTCTCATTTAAAACATAATATTCCATAGCATTACTTGCATTGTTATACACATAAATATTTGCCATAAACATCTCATCCTTTAACTTATATAATACATATATATGATTCAGTGTCTTAAAATGTTCTTAAGATGACGAGATTATAAAATAATAGAAAAGTCTGTTTATAAAACTTGTTAAATCCATCTAAATTGAGTCATAGTGGAATTTTAAAGTACTTTCATTACTATGTAGTTGGATTTGAACAATAAATATGTAAAACGAACCATTTACATATAAAAAATTAAATGCTAACATTCACTCATACACTAGTGTACTCTTTAAAATTTCAAGGGCTTTTTAAAGATTATGATAGTCATAAATATTTTAAACGAAAGGAAGATTATTTTAATGAATAAGATTAAGGGTTTTTTATATGACATAGCAAGAGGAATGAGGGGAGATGCAGATTATATTGAGAGCATAATAAGAAGACTTTCGGAGTATGGGTATAATATGTTAATTATTAACCTCGAATATCGATTTAAATTTCTAAGTCATCCGTCTATAGGGCCGTCGGATAGTTTATCACCTGAGGACATCAAGAGACTTGATAAGGTTTGTAATGAACTTGGAATGGAGCTTGTACCTTTTGCAAATTGTGCAGGTCATATTGAAGGTATAGGGCTTTTAGAAAAGTATAAAGACCTTAGTGTAGATCCAACAGGCGTTAAGGGAAGTATGCAACAGATGCTTTCAATAGGTCAAGCGGAAAAATGCAGACCTGAAGATTTATCGGTAGAACAGTTTGAGCTAGGAAATAAGGATGTAGAAAAGCTTATATTCGATTTATATGATGATTTAATGGAATGTTTCAGTTCAAAGTATTTTCATATAGGTTTTGATGAAGTTAGACAAATGCATGTTCAGATGCCTGATGCGACAGAGGAAGAACGTTGGGAAAAAGTAATGGAGTATTTGTTCTTAATTGTTGATTATGTTAAGAACAAGGGGAAAACACCTATGATGTGGGTTGGCAGCACATTTGCACATAATCCGGAAAGAAGGAAATATATAGAACAATTGCCTAAAGATACAATAATCATTGATGGTTCGTATTCAAATAAGGAAGATGATATAAATAAATTAATAAAAACACTTGAATATCAGAAATTAATTGGCTTTGATGCCGTTGCATGTTCAGCCGTTAATGGGTTTAGAGGTACTCCTATAGTATCACAAGTTAGTACAGGCAACATTAGGAAGGTTAATGCAGCGCAGGAAAAAATCTATGGTGACACTTCTAAAGGAGTATTATTAGCCACTTGGGAATACAATTTTGGTGGTTGTTTTAGTGCACAATGGCCTTGGATTTATCTCCAATCTGAAATTTTTAAAGGAAGAGATAGCGGAGAGATGAATTTTTTAAGGGAATATACAAGTGCCGAATGGGGATTGGAAACAAATGAACTTGAACAGTGGTATGACTATATTGATATAGCTGTACAAAACATAATAGCTAAGAATGCTGATGAAAATGAATTTATCAAGGAAGTTCTAAAAAATACTATTTATGGTGCCGGAAGATTTTTATATGATTTGAGAAAAAGTTTGTTTAGAAGCAGGAATATATTACAAGGTTTGCAGGATGCACGAATATGGGCAACCCCCGATACAATTTCTGAAATAATTCAAACATTGGAAAAAGCAAAAGTAATAGCACAAAGTATGAGTGATAAAGCTATAAAGCGAAAAGAAGAATCGCAAAGGCTTTTACAATGGAACAATACATTTTTAGCAATATTTGAATTGTTGAGCTTAATAGGTAGTCTAAATAAGCATTATACAATTGCAGCAATTAATCAAGGTGAAAATGCTGATAAATTCAGAGAGAATTTATTGATGTGTGCAGATATTATGTCTGAAATGCTATCAAAAACAGAAGTTTTAAAAGAATGGTCAGAAACCTTAGTGTCATATGAAAATAATGTAGAGGAAGAAAAATGGTGGATAGTACAAGCACAAAAGGATTTAAAAAAGAGAATGTCAGAACTTTTATCTACGCTTCATAATAATCGCACTTTAATTAATTTTAATCGTTTTGTAAGATTTGAAGCAGATATACCCAATAGAGTATTTAATCGTTAGTTAACATATTTAAATAAACATATAATTATCTGAGGAGAATAAGAAATGATTTATAGAGAATTTGGAAGAATGCGCTGGAATATCGGGGCTATTGGTATGGGAACTTGGAATATAGGAAACCAATGGGGAGAGATTAGTGAAGAAGATGCTTTTGCTACAATAAGGAAGGGATTTGAGGCAGGTATAAATTTATTTGATACATCAGATTCTTATGGCGTTCAGTATGGCTTATCTGAAAAAAGACTTGGAATTGCTCTAAAAGGCTTGAGACAACGTGCATATATTGTAAGTAAGGTTGGATACTGGGGAAAACGGACAGGCCAGGTAGTTCCAATGACTACACCTGATATGGTCAGATTATGTGTTCATGGTTGTTTATATAGATTAAGAACAGATTGGATAGATGTTATGCTTTGTCATGAATTTGATATAATGAACCCCGACAATTACATTGAAGCTTTTGAGATGCTAAAAGAAAGTGGAGAGATTAGAGAATATGGAATTTCAACAAATAATCTTGAGGTATTAAAGCGTTTTAATATAAACGGCAATTGCAGTGTTGTGGAAATGGATTATTCATTGCTTAACAAAGAACCTGAAAACGAATTGTTGCCATATTGTAAGGAGAATAATATTGCGGTACTGGTTCGGGGTCCATTAGCTCAAGGGGTATTATCAGGAAAATATAATAAAGACACAGTTTTCGAAGATAACGTAAGAGCTTCATGGAACAAAGGTGGTTCAAAAAGACTTCAATTTGAAGAAAAAATAGATAAGCTAGACAAAATTAAAGAAATATATGGAGAAAATACAGATATTACTGAGAAAGCATTGCGTTACGTAATATCATACGATGCTTGTCCTGTTGTAATTCCGGGTGCAAAGTCGGCACAACAAGCTATTAAAAATGCAAAAGCAGGTGAAAAATTACTTTCTGAAGATGAACTAAAAGCATTAAGAATATTGTAATTAGATAGTTTTAAGTAAATAGTTTACCACAATAGGAGAGAAAAAATAATGATGAAAGCTATTAAGATTAAAAAACCATTAGAACTTGAAATAACAAACGTACCTATTCCTAAACCAACTAAAGGCCATGCATTATTAAAATTATTATATGGAGGTATATGTGGGTCTGATGTTGCTCTATATATAGGAAATCAACCCTTTGCTACATATCCCAGAATTCCCGGACATGAGTTTTCAGCAGAGATTATTGAAGTAGAAAAAAATGACAGGGGATTAAAACCAGGTATGATAGTGACTGCTAATCCATACTTCAATTGTGGAAAGTGTTATCCCTGTAGAAATGGAAGAGTTAATTGTTGTGAAAACAATCAAACTATGGGCGTTCAAAGGGATGGTGCTTTTTCTGAATATGTATTAATGCCTATTGATAGAATAATTGACGGCAAAGGAGTGAAACCTGAAATACTTGCACTTGTTGAGCCGTTTTGTGTTAGTTATCATGCTATTAAAAGAGGAAATATAAAACCGGAGAACCATGTACTTATTATGGGTGCAGGGCCTATAGGAATTTTTGCAATGATTGCAGCAAAGATGTATGGTGCGACTGTATACATTGCGGATATGTTACAGAAACGATTAGATATGGCAATGCAAATGGGGGCAGACCATGTCATTAATGTTAGCAATGGAGATTTGTCAGAAAAAATAGCTCAATTAACAAATGATGACGGTGTTGATGTTTGTATTGAGGCTGTCGGGATAGCACAAACATTTTTATCATGCATTGAAAATGTTTGTTTTAGCGGAAAAGTAATTCTAATTGGGAATGGGAAAACAGAAACTACATTCAACCATTCTATAGTATTAAAAAAAGAACTGAACATTTATGGGTCAAGAAACAGCCTTAATGAGTTTGAACATGCAATTAATATGATTAATATGAACCGTATTAATATAAGTAACATTGTTACACATAAATATGACATTAATGATGCATCAAAAGCTTTTGAGGATATGAGAAATAACGATGGAACCATAGGTAAAATGCTTCTTAAATTCTAAATAATACTTAAATGAGAGGATGAAGATGATTATGGCACAATTGATTAACAATATGCACTATGATGTTGTGGTGATAGGAGGAGGTAGTGCGGGTATTTCCGCCGCAATCTCTGCTTCAAAAAACGGAGCAAAAACACTATTAGTAGAGAGCAGCCCAATGGTTGGCGGGGATTTACTTGCCGGGCTTCCTATAGATGGGTGTCTTAGCTCGCGTGGTGAATGGATAGTTGGTGGAGTTGCAAAGGATTTATTTGAAGAATGCGATAAAATGAATGGATTAGTAGGTGTCTTTTCTGATTGGAGGGCACTATGGATGGTTGCAGTAGACCCTGAGATTATGAATGTTGTAGTGATTGACCAGCTAAAAAAATATAATGTTACAACACTTTTATATACTTTTGCAGAAGATGTCGTAGCTCATAATGGAAGAATTCATGGAATAATAATGGTAAATAAAAGTGGCAGAACTATGGTTACAGCTGATGTTTTTATCGATTGTACAGGGGATGGGGATATTTGTGCAGTTGCAGGTTCGCCATATGAAATGGGAGGAGAAGATGGAGTACTTCAACCGGTAAGTATGGTTTTTCGTATGAGCAATGTGAATACAACGGAATTACTTGAATTTGTAAGGAAACATCCGGAGAATGTAGGTTTAGGGGAAAATCCAATAATAAATAAAAGTAAACAGGAATGTGCTGATGAACTATATAAACAGGGATTGCCAAAAGTCTTTTTCGAAGGGAGAGGACCATTAGTGAGTAAAGCCATAGATGATGGTGAGTTATATCCTTGTTCTATGGTAGCAGTTATACCAATATCAAAAACTCGCAATGAAGTAGCTATTAATTCTACAAGGATGTCAGAAATTAACGCACTTGATATTCATCAATTAAGTGGTGCACTGTCACCTCTAATCGAACAAGTAAGTATATGTTCAAACTTCCTAATAAATCGGGTGCCCGGTTTTGAAAAAGCAAGCTTTTCCGGAATATCGCCTAAAATTGGTATAAGAGAAACCAGAAGAATAATGGGTGAATATGTATTGACGGGTGATGATATTTTAGAGGCAAGAAAAAGTGAACGGGGAATTGCTAAAGGTGGACACGAACTTGATATTCATGGCAGTAAAAAGAATCATGACCGAAAACAAATAAAAGATGCAGGCTCATATGATATACCATATGGTTGTATTCTTCCCTTAGGTTTAGAAAACATGTTAATGGCAGGAAGATGTATTTCTTCAACTCGTGAGGCACATAGTTCTGCACGTGTTATGGGTACTTGCATGGCAACAGGGCAAGCAGCAGGAACAGCAGCAGCTTTGAGTGTAGCTCAAGGAAAGCAGGTAAGAAGTATTTCGATTAATAATCTTCGTGAGACACTAATAAAGCAGGGTGCAATATTAGAAGGGACTTACTAATAGCCCATATTCTCTTTATTGTTATCATCGTTGATTCGAACAATAAATATGTAAAACGAACCATTTACATATAAAAAAGAAAATGCTAGCATGTATTTATACACTAGTGTAGTCTTCAAAACATAAAAATTTTTGAAAGGAATGATAGTTTTGATGAAAAGATTTAAAATGATTTCTATTGTACTAATGACCTTTTTCGTCCTTTCTCTTATCGGATGTGGGCAAGAAGAGGATGTTGTAAAGATTAACGAGGGAGAAATCCCAGAAAAAATTAAAATTTTTGCGGGGTTTAGTGCTTCTGTTGCACAGCTTGGTAATGATTATAATGAGGTTTATGGTTTTCAACTTTTAGAAGAGAAAACAGGCTGTAAGGTGGAGTGGATTCTTCCGGCTACCGGCGCAGCGGCAAGGGAGGAAAAGTTTAGTCTTATGATGGCTTCAGGAGATTTACCTGATGCTATTGTATATGATTGGTATAATGTAAGCGGCGGAATGAGCAGTTATATTGATAATAAAATTATAATTCCTATTACTGATTTAGTAGAAGAAAACATGCCAAACCTCACAAAATTTAACGAAGAATACCCTGAAATTAAAAAAGAATACATAACAGATGACGGAGATATTATATATATTCCATTCATTAGGAAAGACGAAAAATTAAAAATCTTTTTAGGACCACAGATTCGTACTGACTGGCTTGAGGGAGTAGGTATGGATATACCTAAAACAACAGATGACTTATATAATGTTTTAAAAGCATTTAAAACCTATGATGATGGCAATGGTTCAAACTTAGGTAGAATCCCAATGTCAGGTGTAGGGTTCACAACTCCGACTAATGGTATCGGCAGTCTATTATGGGCATTTGGAACTCATTATGATTTTTATGTTGAAGATGGAAAAGTAAAATACGGTATTATGGAGCCTGAATTTGAAGAGGGAATGAAATATATAACTAAGTTATTTTCTGAGGGGTTAATTGACGAGGATTATATATTACTTGATAGAACAAGACTAAACGGAAAAATGACCAGTGACCAAGTAGGGTTTATGTACAGCTTTCAGCCATCAAATATTATGAACACCATGAAAGATAGGGACCCTGATTTTAAGCTTGAAGGTATATCTCATTTTAGAGGACCGAATGGTAAGAAAATGTGTTTTGACCCAAGTTACGGGAACAGCATTTATACACCAAGCAGCATAGCCATAACAACAGCAAACAAAAACCCATCCGGAACGTTAAAATGGTTAGATGTTATATTTAGCGATGAAGGTACAATGATGATGAATTTTGGTAAAGAAGGTGTTACATATAATATGATAGATGATTATCCTGTCTTGACGGATGTGCTATTAAATAATCCTGACGGACTGGATGTTTCAACTGCATTCAATAAATATGTAGGAGCATTTTCATCATATTTTCCAATGATACAAGATTGGAGATATTATGAGCAATATTTAAGTAAATCAGGGATAGATGCAATAGAAACATGGGCCAGTGATGTTGATACAAATGGGATATTACCGAGGATATCCATTGCTCCGGAAAAGCAGCAGACAGTTGCGCGGAAAATGTCACAAATACAAACTTTCGTAGAGGAAGCCTATGATAGGATGACAATAGGCCATGAACTTGTTGACAATTTACCAAAACTAAGAAAACAAATTATAGATATGGGAATTGAAGAAGTTCTGGAAATTTACCAAGAAAGCTATGAAAGATACTTAGCAAGGTAACCATGCGACAAACAGGTTTCTAAGGCACAGACAGACTTTTAGCTCAGAATGAGCCTTAGAAACGGTTATCCACACATATTTAGCACCGCTTATCCATCCGCTCGTAGAAGCGGAGGATTTGGCGGGTTATCGACAGATTAATTATACTATTTATTAACTGAGGAGGTATTCCTAATTGGAAGGGAAAATTGCATTAAGCACAAATAGTAAAAAAAATGTTTTAAGTGAAGTTATTAAGCATAAAGAACTATATATTATTTTATTGCCAACTGTTATCTACTACATCATATTCCACTACTTTCCTATGATTGGTAATATAATTGCATTTCAGGATTATTCGGTCGCATCAGGAATATTGGGTTCTAAGTGGATTGGTTGGAAACATTTTACAGATTTTTTATCAAACTATAAGTTTTGGCAGCTAATTAGAAACACCCTTTCAATCAATTTATATGGGCTTTTATTTGCTTTTCCGGCACCAATAATACTTGCGTTATTATTAAATGAAGTTAAACGCAATCGCTTTAAAAGGACGGTTCAAACAGTAACTTACCTACCACATTTTATTTCTGTAGTAGTAGCAGTCGTTATTGTTTTAGATTTTGTATCTGCCAACGGAATGATAAACCATATAAGGATGTTGTTTGGCTTAGACAAGATTGTTTTTATGACACAGCCTAAATACTTTTATTCTATTTATGTAATGTCAGATATATGGCAACATATAGGGTGGGGGAGCATAATATACATAGCAGCATTATCAGGTATAAATGTAGAGCTTTATGAAGCGGCATATATAGATGGGGCAGGTCGCTGGAAACAAATGATACATGTCACACTTCCCGGCATTATTCCGACAATAGTAATCCTCTTTATACTTAGAATAGGACAAATGTTAAATGTTGGTTTTGAAAAAGTATTACTGTTATATAATCCTTCTATATATGAAACAGCAGATGTTATTTCAACATATGTATATAGGAGAGGTATTTTGAATTTGGACTACAGTTATTCAACTGCTGTTAATTTGTTTAATTCTGTTTTTAATCTTGCTTTACTTATTAGTGCAAATACTATAAGTAAGAAGTTGACAAGCAGCAGTTTATGGTAGAAGGAGGATGATGAATAAATGGTTTCTAAAAAGAGTTTACCGGAGAAAATTTTTGATGGTTTTAATTATACTTTTCTAGCAATTATAATGTTAATTACCCTATACCCTTGTTTATATGTTTTATTTGGTTCTTTAAGTGAACCGGTAGAAATGTACACAGGAAGCAAAATATTACTTTGGCCACGAGGATTTAACATTGAAAGTTATAAAGCAGTATTATCTAACAAAATGATATTGATAGGTTATCAAAATACAATTATATACGTTGTGCTGGGTACAGTATTGAGTATTTTTCTTACAATCTCTACAGCCTATGTATTGTCAAGAAAAAGCTTACCTTTCAAAAATTCAATTTTATTTTTTATAGTTTTTACAATGTATTTTCAGGGTGGCATGATACCAAAGTTTATGGTAATCAAAAATCTTAACATGTTGGACACGTACTTTGCTATGATAATACCATTAGCTGTTAGTACATATAATTTTATAATAACGCTTTCATATTTCAGGTCTCTGCCTGAAAGTCTTGAAGAAGCTGCGAGAATTGATGGAGCTAATCATTATACCGTATTATTCAAAATTATGATTCCGTTGGCAAAACCTATAATAGCAGTAATAGCATTATATTATATGGTAGCAAAATGGAATGATTTCATGTCAGCACTACTATATTTAAATAACAGAACACTATATCCCCTTCAACTTGTTTTAAGGGAAATATTAATACAACATGATAGTTCAATGGTTTCATCCAGCGATGATGTTTTGTTATATACTGAGAATGTGAGATATGCAACAATTATTGTGTCCACATTACCTATTTTATGTGTTTATCCATTTTTACAGAAATATTTTGTAAGAGGTGTTATGATTGGAGCAATAAAAGGATAAATGTGATACTACGCCACAGGGGACAGTTCCATCGTCTTCTCTTCGGTTGCTCGCTTTGCGCTCGCAAGACGCTCGAACCGTCCCCATGG
>LSQX01402142.1_pt2 | contig 27507 bp, 23 predicted proteins | sample 654561 | NCBI WGS metagenome assembly LSQX01 (sample SAMN04489861, study PRJNA283612) | anaerobic digester metagenome | isolation source: 4 biogas reactors fed with cattle manure at either 37C or 55C with and... | place: Denmark: Kongens Lyngby | collected 2014
TAGTTCTTCGCCATATACCCATGTTCTCCCAAAAGGTACCCGTGGTCGGTATTCACGATAAGCAATGTGTCTTTCCATAGATCGTAGGCGTCGAACAAATCAAGAATCCTGCCCAGATAATCATCGCACATGGAAATACATGCCTTGTAATTGAGGATTGCCTGGTGCAATTCTTTTTGATCGGAAACCTTGGCATACTGCGGCCAGTCGAAATCTATCGGTTCACTGCTATACAGCTTCTTATACTTCTCAGGTGCATCAAACGGTTCGTGAGGATCAAAATACTCCAGGTGCAAATACCAATCGTCCTCATCCTTGTTGTTTTCTATGAAATCCCTCGCACTTTCAAAGCACCTGGCATGACAACTGTTGTCATCGCGAGTATATTCCCTGTTAATCGCATCTTGCCTGCGCGGAAACCTTTTACCGGGAAAATCCTTGAATCCATTGGCCCTTGCATGCCACTCGTCCCCTTCTTGGCCACGAACCAACTCAAAAGCCGAGTAGCGGGTGTGGTATGTCAGTCCTCCATCTTGCCAATAGTGGCAGTGATCCGAGACGAATTGAGTGCAAATCCCGTTATTTGATAATTGTTCGGGCATCGAATCATCGAACGGTTCCAACGGTCCCCAACTTCGATGGAGGAAATTATATCTTCCGGTGTGGATTTCACGCCGTGCGGGCATGCACGGCATACTACCGCAGTAGAAGTTATCGAATGTTACCGCTCGCTTTGCCAAACGTTCAAAATTTGGTGCAACCACATCCTGCGCACCGTAAGGAGGCAAATATCGTTTATTCAGCGAATCAAACATGATGGTTACGGCACGCATTTAGTTCCTCCCGGTTTCTGGCATAGGCATCCACTTGAACGATGAGCTTTCCAATCGTTCAAGGTAATGCGGAGAGACGACCAATCCCGGTTTCAACGGAACCAATGTGCCGTCTTTCACGAACGTAAGGTGTTGCGAGTTGCGCTTTTTCAGTTCCCCGATTGCATATGAACGCATGATTTGGATAATTGGAGCAAGATCGATATTGCCGATTTCGTCGCGTTCTTCGGTTGCATTCTCGGTAAGGTCAAAAAACTTTTCCTGACCTGTCCGATACAACCACACGTATTTGTACTTCCCGTCAGTGACATAATAACATTCTTCACTGTGTGAATATGACTCGAAGTGTTCACCTTCGACATACGACCGGCCGATCGTGTTGCCGTTGATCAAAGGAACAAGGCTCATTCCTTCGGTATGTTCCGGAATCGGTTGATTGCAGACATCCAATACCGTCGGGAGAATATCATATAGCGATACCGGAGCGTCACAGACCGAAACCGTATCCTTTGCCATCGATTTAGGAAGTTTTACTATCATCGGGATATGGGAAGAACCTTCATACGCATACGTCTTTCTCCACAGATTATGGTCTCCGAGCATATCCCCGTGGTCACTGGTGAAGATGATTAGCATCTCATCGAGCAACTTCGCCTTGTTGAGCGTGGTCAATAATTTAGCTATCTGATAATCGGTTTGGGTTACCGAACCGTAATAGGCTGCCCTTGCACGCATTATCTGTTGCATCGGACGCTTGCCATGCCAAGTAAGGATTGAATTGTCATCTACATCGGCATATTCTTCTGACCATTGCGAAGTGAAAGGAGTTGGTAAATCATTCCTTTCCTTATACATATCAAAGAAATATTGGCTCGGATCATACGGAGAATGTGGCCTTGCGAACGACATCTTGAGGAAGAATGGCTTGCTCGGGTCACGCTTGTTAAGGAAGTTTAGGCATTCGTTGGCTGTCCAGTTTGATGGATGATAACATTCATCTGCGTGGAAAGGACGCGCCATCCAAGAATTCCAATGGATGCCGTGGTCGGTGATATTGTCGTGGTCGGGATTACACTTCATGAACCACTCTTTGTAATCCGAAATAAAATTTTTATCTTCTTCCCTCCCCGATTCATCTATCAGCGTATGTGAAAATCCTAGAGTTGCCCGTTGGGGAAAGAAGTGCATCTTTCCTATTCCTTCGGTGTGGTATCCATCTCGTGCCAATATTTCAGGAATCGTATGTTCGAAATTTACACCCATCACTCCTCCGGGAAGATGAGGTCCGGCTGAATTACCGGTGAACAGCACCCCGGTGGTCCAAGGCTTCTGTCCTGTCATCAAACAAGCCCGGGCGGGAATGCAACTCGGAGCCGGAGTATATGCATGAGTGAAGACGGTTCCCATACCGGCAAGCCAGTCGAGAGCCGGGGTTTCGACTTTACCGTTGGATGAATACCCAAGTGCATCGAAGCGCAATTGATCCATCATGATCAGTAACACGTTAGGTTTTTTTTCCGTCGCCATATCGTTTCCCCCTCTCCTGCTCACTGTTACATCTTCTTGACGTTAAATCGATGTATCGATACTGTCAATAGTACGTTCATAACATATCGTTGTCTCTTTTCCAGTAACGACTTATGTAAATATTAGTTAACTGTCTGCATCTATAGGCCGTGAACACATCTGTATTATCAGCGATGAACCTCCCAAATAAAAGTAGTATAAATTTTTCTACTATTCAGCTCAATTTTGCTCACTTATGCTGATCTCAGGACCGAATGCAGGTCACAAGGAGATTGTATCATATGTCGAAGAAGGGCAAGACCCTGGATATCCTGAACAAAGTTCCCGGATTCGTGTGGACAATACTGTCTTTGGTATTGGCTCTATTGTTATGGCAATTTATTTCAATGACAAAATCGGGCGGAAAGGTGTTCGCTTCACCGATCGAGGTGTTCGGCTCACTCATCGCATCAGTAAAAACCGGTGCATTAACCCGCCATTTCTTTTCCAGCCTGCAAAGAATTATCATAGGGTTCGCCCTTGCTTTCGTCTGTTCATTACCGGTCGCATTCCTTTTAGGGTGGTATCGGGTAATTTGCCGCCTTGTCGAACCATGGATCCAATTCTTGAAGAACATCCCCCCCATCGCTTATATTCCGTTGGTAGTCGTCGCAGCGGGCGTGGGTGAAGAGTCGAAAGTCGTCGTGATATTCATCGCTTGTTTCTTGACGATGACCATCACGATATTCCAAGGGGTGAGAAATGTAGATACCACGCTGATCAAGGCCGCCCGAGTGCTGGGTGCCAATGATTTCATCATCTTCAAAAATGTTGTCGTGCCAGCATCAACCCCGTTCATCATCACCGCGATGCGCCTTGGACTCTCTTCGGCCCTTACTACCTTGATAGCTGCGGAGATGACCGGAGCTGCAAAAGGCATGGGGGTGATGATTCAAACAGCAAGCCAATATTTCAGGATGGACACGGTCCTCATGGGTATTTTCGTCATCGGAGTGTTGGGTCTTGGACTGCAGAAATTGCTCAGGATCATGGAAAAATATGTGACCAGCTGGCAGGATGTTATTGAAGGTTGAGTATGGAAGATAGAAACGTAAAGGTAAACATTGATAACGTAAAGATGATATATGACAGTAAGAACGGGGAGGTTGTCGCCCTCAATGGTATCTCGCTCGGTATTAAGGACAACGAATTTGTCTGTGTCGTAGGTCCTTCGGGTTGTGGCAAGTCAACGCTGTTGAACATCATTGCCGGCCTGTTCCCGCCTACCAGCGGGAAAATTACTTGTAACGGGAAGGTTGTCGAAGGAACCGGAGTTGAACGCGGAGTCGTATTCCAGCAGTATGCGCTCTTTCCTTGGCTGACCGTGAGAAAGAATATCGAGTTCGGGCTTAAGATCAATAAGGTGCCCGATCAAGATAATTCCGGCAAGATGCGTAAACTCACTTCCAAAGAAATCAAACAGATTGCCGACAAGTATATCAAATTGGTACAACTGGAAGAGTTTGCCAACTCATACCCCAAAACTCTTTCCGGCGGAATGAAACAACGCGTGGCCATTGCCAGGGCGTACGCGGTGAATCCTGAGATACTGCTGTTGGACGAACCGTTCGGAGCCCTCGATGCCCAGACAAGGACTCAGTTGCAGAGCGAACTGATCCAAACTTGGGAAAAAGAGCGTAAGACGTGTCTGTTTATTACCCATGATATCGAGGAAGCGATCATCTTGGCTGAACGGATTGTCATCATGAGCGCAAGGCCGGGAAGGATCAAGGAAATCGTGGATGTGAATATCCCCCATCCGAGAAATCAGAAGACAAAGATGACCGATGAATTTCTCAAGTTGAAGAATTATGTCTGGGCGCAGGTATATGAAGAATATCTGGCTGTGAGAAAGTAGATTATACCGCAATGACGGTATGCAAATAGGAGAAAGCATATATGAAAAGAATTTTGGCACTCGTACTGTTGATTGCAGTACTCGGCACTTCGATGGTATTCGCTTCAGGGCAGAAACAGGCTGCCGACGGATTGACCAAAGTCAAGGTTGCCCACCATATGGGATACAGCGGGGCAGCGGTCGTTGCCATCGGTACCAAGATGGGATACTTCCAGGAAGAAGGCTTGGACGTTGAATTGGTTCCCTTCACATCGGGTCCTGCCGAGATAGCGGCGATGGTCTCCGGCGACCTTCAATTTGGTTATATCGGTAGCGGTGCCACCACGTTGGCAGTGAAGGGAGATGTCGAGATCATCTATTTCCAGAACCTCGGCGATGCGGAGGTTATCGTTGCAAACAAAGATTCAGGAATCAAAAGTGTTGCTGACCTGAAGGGAAAGAGCATTGCCACCACATTGGGTACTTCTGGTGAAAACATTGTGAACCTGGCACTCGAACGAGCCGGATTGAATGTTGGAAGCGGGCCTGACAGTGTCAATCTCATCAACATGGACATGGGCGGATGCGTAACTGCGATGCTCGCTGGGAAAATCGATGCAGTGTGTGTCTGGGGTTCGTACAAGGTGACCCTGGAGCAACAACTGGGAGACAAGTACGTAGCTCTGGCAAAGACATCTGATTTTGCCGACACCTATGCTTCCGTATCCAGTTGGCTCGCCACGCAGGACTATATCGATGCCAATCCAGGAACAGTCCAGGCCTTCGCCAACGCCTTGGCAAAGTCGATGGATTATTGGAAAGACAACGAGAAACAGGTGGCGACATGGGTTGCAGAGTTGCTTGAAACCGACATCCCCACCATCGAATCACAGATTGGAACCGTGTTCTTCTATAATTCTGACGAATTGAAACAAGCGCTCGATAACGGTACGGTAAAGCGTTACTACGAAGTGCAGCAGCAGAGCATGTTCGACACAGGAAAGATCGACAATATGGTGTCTCTTGACGAGTATGTACAATGGGATTACATGTACAACGCAATTGCCAATAGGTAGGACGCCGGCATGCAATACATGGTGTGGACCCTCGTGGTTCCGCACCATTTGTTTTTTATCCGATAGTGAGTAATATGCTGTTATGCTCATAACAATTTTATTGATGATGGTCGTTACTTGCATAACGATTGTCATCTTTTCCAAAAAGCTCAAAGCACTGCTGCCAATCCTCTATTACAGCTCATTCATCCTTCTGTTGGGCACATTCTTTATCTATTTTTTGAAGATTGGCGGATTCCCGTATGTACAGAAAAAACTGATTTTCGGTGGGCAGTTTCTATTTCGATACTTGACCAACGTTCCGATGAGCTTCAATGTGCTGGGGTCATTAATGATTTTTGGCAGGATGGGATTTTGTCTCTTCTTTTTCGTCGATGCGCTCAACCATAATTATCATACAAGGACATACTTGAAATCCCATCGTTACATGTATGCCATCGTTTCTATCCCATTGACTGTCTTGACAGGTTTAGTGCTCCCTTCGGTGTTCAGCCAGCTGTTTGCTTATGAATATGCATCGCAACGTACGGTAATCACGATAGTCGATATTGCTATCTACCTGCATCTATCGGTTTCGCTCGGATTGTATGTCTATGAATATTTTGATATCAAGCTGTCCTTTGTTAAAAAACAACACGGGACACTCACTATCGCTATGATCTCATTGGCAATTCAATACCTTTTTTTCGCGAGTTTCGAACCGATCACCGTCTACCAGAATTATAGTAGCATACGGATAGGCTATTCATTCCTTACCGGTTCGGGCAGTCAAGCGGTACCGTATTGGACAGCCATACTTTCACTATGTATTTTCTCCACCCTGGTGACCCTTTTCTCCACGTGGAAGTATTACAAATATGATTACGATCGGGAGAAAAAAGAATTTGTCATAAAAGACAAGATCGACAGTGCGGGTCTTTCTTCATCGATATTGATCCACGGGTTCAAGAACCAACTCTTATCATCCGAAATTTTATGCAACAGATTAGGACAAGAAATCCATCAAATCGAAGATGAACGACTCCGAAGCACATTGTCTTCCCTACAAGAAAAATTATCAGGTGCCAATGCATTCATGAGAGAACGGTTGGAAATCCTCTACCAATCCTTCATCGATGTAAACACGAAATTGGTTCCGGTAGTAAGTGAAACGCTTATCGATCTGATTTCAGAAAAAGTAGCGAAGAAAACACAACAACCCGTTATAACCTATACCTGTGAGCACGGGATTGTCATCGCTGACGCACAGCTGCTCAGCGAGGCAGTGTACAACCTCGTGGCCAATGCATTGGAAGCGGTTGAGAAAGTACAGCATCCCAAGGTCGCGGTGGATGTCAAATTTCTCAGGGCACGAACATTGATTTCCATTTCCGATAATGGACTTGGTATTCCCAAGACCGTCAGGGCAAGAATGTTCATGCCGTTCAATACCACTAAGAACAGTCTTACGAATTGGGGATTAGGATTGTGTTATTCTCAGATGATCGTAAAAAAACATCTCGGTGAAATCCGTTATGAAACAAAAATCGGTGAAGGCACGGTGATGTATATCAGCCTACCGAAATATAAAGGAAGCACATGAGTAGCGAACCCATCACCGTCCTTGTGGCCGAAGATCTGGATATCCTTAGGGAAAATCTTGTTGAGATGCTCAATCATGAAGTCGATATCGAAGTGCTCGGTGCTGCGGCTTCTGGGAAAGAAATAGTTGAATTGGCCAAAGAATACGAACCGGAAATAATACTGATGGACGTTGAGATGGAGACCAAGGATGCGGGAATTGTCGCAGCCAATACGATATTCGCGGAACACCCCGATGTAAAAATCATTTTCCTGACAATGCATGAAGATGACTACACTGTGATAGAAGCGATGTCTACAGGTGCCGTGGACTATATCTTCAAGACCGCTGATTGCACGAATGCCATCACCCATATACGTCAGGCACACCGAAATAGGATTGAACTTGAGGCAGCTATCCAACGCATCATGCATGGCGAGTATGTAAGAATACTTAAATCAAAACAAGATTATATGCAATTCATGCGCAAGATCATGTTGCTCACGCCCTCGGAGACAGAGATAATCCGTTTGTTGCTAAAGAAAAGAAAAGTCGCAGACATAGCGGCAGCACGTTTTGTCGAACCGGTAACGATTAAGAAACAGATTGGGCAACTGTTGAAAAAACTGGATGCGAAAAGAACTAGGGAAGTTGTTTCCATCATCGAAGAATTACATATCGAATCACTATTCCTGCCAGAATTATGAGACAAGGAGTCAACATTGAACAAGATCACCAGGTATTTCAGCATGCTGCTATCAGCTAATGAACAACATCGAAATTGGATAGCATCACATGTATTTCTTCTCGGCGATGTCCATAATCATTGTGGAATCAGCTACGGACATGGTTCGGTGAACCATGCAATCGGTTTTGCATGCCAGCAGCTGGATTTTTTCAGCATCACCGGACACTTCGCCTGGCCGGACATGACTACCAACCCTGAACGATCCCTGCCTTCAGATGTGGCTCAGTATCATCGAGAAGGGTTTGCAAAATTACGCCAACAATGGGACGCATATAGAAACAGCATGAAACAAGTAGAAGCTGATTATCCAATCATCCCCTTCCTTTCCTATGAGTACCATCATTTTTTGTACGGTGATTACACGGTGGTGGAAAAATCCCTCGATGCCGACCTTCCCCCGTTGCCGAATCAACACAAGGAAGACCTCAGATTGAAAAAATTGCTGGACCAGGATGGGGCACACCTGGATTCGCGAATCCCGATTCCCCATCACATCGGATACAAAGAGGGATTCAGAGGCATATCATGGGATAATTTCAATGACAAGGCATCCCCGCTGGTTGAGATTATTTCACTGCACGGTTGCGCTGAAAGCCATCATGCACCGTATCCATATTTACACACGATGGGTCCTCGTTGGGGACAGAACACGATGCAGGGAGGATTGGCAAAAGGCCATCGCTTCGGTGTGATGGGAAACACCGATCACCACAACGCCTCTCCCGGAAGTTATGGGTGCGGTCGAACCGGGCTGTGGGCATCCCAAGCAAATCGCCATGTCATCTGGGATGCATTGCTCAACAGGCAGAGCATCGCGTTGAGCGGTGATCCGATTGAGATCGCTTTATTCGTAGATGATAATCCTATCGGCTCGATGCTTGAATCGATTGGATCAAGTCACCGTATCACTACTTATGTAGCCGGTTGCGATGTATTGGAGAAAGTTGAACTGGTTGTGAACGATACCGTGGTTGCCAGACGATTCCCGATTGATGCCATTCATCAGCATTCGGAAGACTCTTCACTTCATGGAAGGGTTTCCCTTGAATTTGGCTGGGGGAAAAAGCAATTGCCATGTTTGTGGGATATCGACATTGACATCGAAAACGGGGTATTGGTTGAAGCGGTTCCCCGACTGCGCGGTAATGATATCGTTGCACCGAAAGATTTGAATGAAACTTCAATTTCATCAGACGAGTTCTATCCCACGTTCTCGAACGACAATGGCAAGATACATCTGCGGTTCCTGACCAACGGTAACCCAAATACTGTGACCAATGCCAACCAAGGATGTTCACTCGAAGTCTCAGGAACTGATGAGACGGTCATACGCATTACAATACATGCAGATTGGAATGGCAAGCCATTAGCAAAGATATTCAACTTTACATTGAAGGATATCGTTGATCATCCCAATAGTGAGTATCTGGATGGATTCGTTTCTCCAGCGATAAGTATCGGCCAGTATGTGCCTATCAAAGCTTGCACGGCTTACTTCGATGAGACGCTTGTTTTGAAAACAGATTCGTTTGTCTATGTACGTGTTTTTCAAGGTAATGGCGATTGTGCTTTCAGCTCACCGATTTGGGTATAAAGTACCAATCAATCCATTCGCCTTATCAGTAGCGACAATGGCTGACGTAACGCATTCATGTCAGCCTATTGTCGAATAATTGTGGTTAACTACCGCGTCAGACCATAGAAAATTGAACATTTTCCAAAATTTCTCCATATGTTGCATTAACTTGCTTATAGGTTTAACATATTGGAATATCAATCCATTTTAAAGGAGAGGATATGGAAACCAAGTATGATGCGATATTAAAGACCAAGATGAGTGCCGAAAGTTGGGCCAAATTGGATGCTTTACATAATCGCAAGGTAGTCGAATTCATCGGATTTTTTGCAGAACATTGTGCGCCCGATTCAATTTATGTGTGTGATGACAGCGAACATGACGTGCAATTTGTACGCGATCAGGCCTTGGCAAAGCAAGAAGAGTTCACCCTCGCCAATGCCAAGCAAACCATCCACTGGGATGGGTACGGCGACCAAGCCCGGGATAAGAAAAACACCCGCTTTCTAGTCTACAAGGAAAATCTTCAAAAGATGGCCGGACTCAATTCGATTGAATATGAAGAAGGGTATGCCGAGATTATGGACATCTCAAAAGGAATCATGAAAGGCAAAGATGCGCTGGTGCAGTTCTTCTCAGAAGGCCCGACGGAAAGTATCTTTACCATTCCTTGCGTTCAATTCACGGACAGCTGGTATGTTGCCCATTCGGAGTTTATCCTTTATCGATCTGCATACAATCATTTTCTTAAGATGAACGATAACGAGAAAGATGATTTTTTCCGATTCATCCACTCCGCCGGAGCATTGGACGAACGTAACTGCACGGTGAATCTGGATAAACGCAGAATCTACATGGATACTCAAAATAACATCGTGTATTCGATGAATGACCAATACGCCGGAAACTCGATCGGGTTAAAAAAGCACGCGATGCGCCTGGCGATCAACAAGTCAGGACAGGAAGGTTGGCTCTGCGAGCACATGTTCGTCATGGCAGCGGTGGATAAGAAAAAAAACAGAAAGACCTATTTCTGCGGTGCTTACCCCTCAGCTTGCGGGAAGACCAGTACCGCTATGATTCCCGGTGAACAGATCGTGGGCGACGATATCGCATATTTCAGGAATATCAATGGCGAATTCAGGGCAGTGAATGTTGAATTCGGCATGTTCGGAATCATCAAGGATGTCAATGCTAAAGACGATCCGGTAATATTTGAGAATTTGATGAAAAATCAGGAAGTAATTTTCTCAAACGTCCTAGTCGGCTCTGACAACAAGCCATACTGGTTGGGCATGGGAGTAACTACTCCTGATGAAGGCAAGAATCATTTTGGCGAGTGGAAAAAAGGGGTCAAGGACCAGCAGGGCAAAGAAGTGCAGCTTGCGCATGGCAACGCCCGCTACACCATGCGCCTTGACTATCTGGACAATATCGATAAGGTCGGTTTCGAAGCCAAGGATGGAGTGAAAGTCGAAGGAATCCTCTACGGAGGGCGTGACAGTGATATCACCGTTCCGGTGGAAGAATCTCCCACATGGAAAGACGGTATCCTTTTGAAAGCCGCGACATTGGAATCGGAAACAACGAGCGCGACGTTGGGCGCTGAAGGCGTAAGGACTCCCAGTCCGATGGCAAACCTTGATTTTGTATCGTATCCGCTAGGGAATTATACGATGAACAATATCAAGTTTGGTGAAAGCGTGAAACAGACTCCCAAAATTTTCAGCAACAATTATTTTATGCGCGGTCCTAACGGGCAATTCATGACAAGCAAACTTGCAAAGAAAGTGTGGCTTCATTGGGCAGAAGGAAGAATCCATGGAGAATTTGAAGCTCTTGAAACTCCAACTGGAAAAATCCCTCTTTATGAGGATCTTAAGAAACTGTTCAAGGAACATTTGAATGAAGATTTTTCCAAGAACGATTATGAGTATCTGTTCACATTCCGTTGTACAAAATGGGTGGAGAAACTTGAACGGACGAAAACCTTCTACAAAAAGATGGATGCAAACACACCCAAGGAGATTTTCGATTACTGGGATGATGCGATTGCCAAGATCAACAAGGCCAAGGCAACATATGGTGACCTGATCCTCCCCGGAGCATATAAAGGCTAAATCCAACAAATGAATTAATTAGGGCGTGCTGTTCAGCACGCCCTACTCTTTTATAAATAAGAAATTAAATTACAACAGCTCTTTCGCGGCCTTGTACACTGCATCTGCAGTAATATCGAAATAGGTGTACAGTTTTTCGGCAGGAGCTGATTCACCAAATGTTTTCATTCCTACGATTTTCCCGTCAAGCCCGACATATTTATACCAATAGTCAGCGATTCCCGCTTCAACAACGACTCGTTTGGTCACCGCAGGAGGGAGTACCGATGAACGGTAGTTTGCCGATTGTGTTTCAAATACTTCAGGTGAAGGTAACGAGACTACTCGAACTGAGATACCTTCGGATGCTAATTTCACTCCGGCTTCTTTAGCCAAGGCCAGCTCGGAACCGGTCCCGATAAGAATCACTTCAGGATTGCTTGAATTCTCCCAAAGCACATAGCCGCCCTTTTCAATAGCTGCAACTTGTTCAGCACTCCTGTCTTGCGGCAAGAGATTCTGGCGGCTAAGGAACAAAGCGGTGGGTCCGCATGTATGTTTTACAGCTTCCTTCCACGCCACGGCAGTCTCTACAGCATCTGCCGGTCGCCATGTTCGCATCTTTGGAGTGATGCGCAAGAAGGCCATCTGCTCAACCGGCTGGTGGGTAGGTCCGTCTTCCCCCAATCCGATTGAATCATGGGTGTATACATATACTACGTGCAAACCCATCAGCGCTGACATTCTCACCGCGTTCCGGGCATACTCCATGAAAATCAGGAATGTTCCGCTATAGGGAAGCATGCCTCCGTGGAGAGCCATGCCGTTCATGATCGCTGTCATACCGAATTCTCGAACTCCGAAATGAGCATAATTTGCGTTGGCATCGTTGGCACTGATGGCCTTGGATCCTTTCCACTTAGTTAAGTTGGAAGGGGCAAGGTCCGCTGAGCCACCGAAGAGTTCCGGCATCACGGGGCCAAGTTGGTCCAACACCATTTGTGAAGCTTTGCGCGAGGCGACCTTCACTTTCTCAACTTGCCATTTTGCGATCACCGCATTGAATTGTTCCTCCCAGTTCTCAGGGAATGTTCCATTCAACCTTCGCAGTAGTTCCTTGGCTTCGACCGGATAGGCTTTTTCATAGGCAGCGAACAATCTATTCCACTCAGATTCATATCCACTTCCCTTTTCAGTACAGTCCCATGCATTATATATATCTTCTGGGACAAAGAACGGTTCATCATGTTGCCAGCCAAGGGCTTTCCTTGTCAATGCGACTTCTTCGACTCCAAGAGGAGCTCCATGGCATGATTCCTTACCCGATTTATTCGGAGATCCGAATCCTATCGTGGTATGACAACTGATCAGGGAAGGACGATCGTCAGCCTTTGCAGCGGCGATGGCTTTCTCGATTGAGGTGCTATCGTGGCCGTCAATATTGCGAATCACCTGCCACCCATAGGCCTCGAAGCGTTTTGCAGTATCGTCCGTAAACCAATTCTTCACTTCACCGTCGATTGATATTCCGTTGTTGTCATAGAACGCAATCAGCTTCCCTAGTTTCCAAGTTCCGGCAAGCGAGGCAACTTCATGCGAAAGGCCTTCCATCAGACAACCGTCTCCCACGAATACATAGGTATGGTGATCGATGACAGGAAATCCTTCTTTGTTGAATTGCGATGCCAGAATCTTCTCAGCCGTTGCCATCCCGACTGCATTCGCCAGACCTTGCCCCAAAGGACCCGTGGTAGTCTCAACCCCAGGCGTCAATTTATATTCCGGATGTCCCGGGGTTTTCGAATGCAATTGCCTGAATTGTTTTAATTCCTCCAATGGCAAATCGTATCCGCAGAGATGTAACAATGAATAGATCAACATTGATCCGTGTCCGTTGGAAAGCACAAACCGATCTCGATTGGCCCACGTGGGATTCTTCGGATTGTGTTTCATCGTCCGACGCCATACGACCTCGGCGATATCGGCCATTCCCATCGGTGCCCCGGGATGCCCCGAATTGGCTTTTTGCACTCCATCGATGCTTAAAATTCGCAAGGCATTCGCCAATGTCCTGTTTTCCATACATTGTCCCCCATTGTTTTTAATTGTATGAGACATGACCTAAAGACACATCTCTCGTCAATGCTCTTTTGAGTCTATAATTAACAAGAAGGAACGTCAATGCGGACGTTCATCTTTACTGCTAAGAATGCACCTGTCACGTCCCATCACTGGTATCCAAACGCTCCCACATCCACAGCTAATCCTACTCTCTCGGGTTTCCCGAAGATCAACATTATCTTCGTAGATATGGATAAGATCTTCATATCCGTTATCGACTGCAGTGGAACTTCCATGCAATTTTAATCATCACGTTCATCCCTGTCATCTTTATTGGCTACTAAGAAATACGAAGCGTTTGTTTTACCATCGAGTAAAAATGGGCTGTCAGCTTCATCCAAGCTCCGGATGATATTGCGACTCACTTCAACCGTAGGCTCTCGTGGTCCTTGGAAACGATCGGCAAACCGTCCTACTCCCACTCATGCTATCGGATCTGAAGAGCCTGCGATAAGTCGGATTTTATTGCCTTATGTTAATTTGGTTTGATTTTTTGTTTCGGTGCTAGATGATGTTAAAAAAAAGCTACCGTCCTAGGATTTATCATCCTGTACGGTAGCCTTTCATCAAATCGTTACCATCTTAGTAACGATAACTATTGTAAGATGGACGGGGCTTGGAAATCGATTCGTTAACTCTTAGGCTACGACCATCCAATTCCTGGCCATTGAGTTGTGAGATTGCAGCGGTAGCAGCTTCATCGTCTTCCATCTCGACAAAAGCGAACCCTTTCGGCCTCTGTGTCTCACGATCGAAAATGATGTTGGTGCTCAACACCGTACCATACTGGGCAAACAGATTTCTCAGTTCGTCCTCAGTGGTAGTGTAGTTCATGTTTCCCACATAGATTTTTTTTGACATAAATTCTCCCTTCACAGGTCTCTGCCTGCATCATTGATTTTGCTTCAGGATGAGGAGTTTGGGAATAAAGCCTGTCTGGGGATGCGGTAAGCATAAGATAGGATCGTTAACCGGTAGCAACTCAAAACTATAAAGCAATTCGAAAAAAAACTTGACTAATCTTATCATGGAGACCGATGAATGTCCAGTAGCCTGGATTTCATTCAATAGCAAGTCCTCTTTATGATAATCATGAAAAAAATCAAACACATAGGTGAAATAGTATCCCACACTACCAATTTCAAGGAATTTCTATGGTATACTGGCTTTTTATTATTTTTTTCTAATAAAGGAGTACGAGGATGAGAACACGATAGATATCAATCTCAGTATTGATGGTAATTGCTTTACTGATTACAGGATGCTTGCCGCTGTATGTTGTCGGGACCACACCTGGTGAAGTTCTGGCTTCTAGGGAGACAGACAAAGCCACCGTCTCCGAGACACCACCTGTTGATGAAATTGAAGCCCCTGCTGAACCTACAGCTGAAATTCAGACGACTGTTGAAGAATCAACAACGTACCATCTTGGTGATACAGGCCCGGCCGGGGGATATGTATTTTATGATAAAGACTCTTACTCTGACGGATGGCGATACATGGAACTTGCTCCCGAGGATGCTGAAGGCGATTGGATGCCATGGGGAGGCGGTGGTGTGTCAATCACCGGCACCTCAACCGAAGTTGGAACCGGTTATGAAAACACCAAAATTATCATTTCGGAGTTCAAAAATCAGGATTCGAATACAGTAAATCCCAATCCGGCATCGTTTTGTGATCAGCTCGTTTATAACGGATATGATGATTGGTTCCTTCCTTCCCGTGATGAATTGTCACGTATCTATCAAAACCTGATTGCGGCAAAGTTAGGAGGTTTCCCGGAGGATACATACGCGATGAAGTCATATTGGTCCAGTTCTGCAGACACTTCCGACGGTAACACTACGGCATTCGCCTATTATCTAATCGGTAGTAACGGTAATATCAGCTCAGCAAACAGACAGTTCCCCGGTGCCTTACCCAGAGCAGTGAGAAGATTCTAGCAGATGGTAACCGAGCCGGTAACAGGCACTGCCTTGTCACCGGCTTTCCCGTCACAACGTTTCATCTTGCCAGATATCCTCCGTCTACCGGAATGATCGCACCCGTAATGTAACTGGCAGCATCGGAAGCAAGAAACACCACAAGTCCTTTCATATCATCGGGAGTGCCCCATCTATGCATCGGAATGCGTGAGGTGATTTCGGCGTTACGTACTTCATCAGCAAGCAAATTCACATTCATTTCAGTATTCATGTATCCGGGAGCGATCGCGTTTACCGTTATGCCTTTTGAAGCCCATTCATTGGAAAGTGCTTTGGTCAATTGGGCTACCGCTCCTTTTGATGCTGCATATGCCGGAACCGTGATGCCTCCGAAAAAGCTCAACATCGAAGCAATGTTAATTATTCGTCCGAAGTGTTGTTCAAGCATTTCCCTTCCGGCCAACTGTGAGAGGATAAACACCGCATTAAGATTTATGTCGATGACTGTTTGCCAATCTTTAAACGGAAATTCTTCACAAGGATGTCGTTTCTGCACCCCGGCATTATTAACTAGTATATCGATTCCACCAAGAAGGGATACGGCTGAACGAAATGACTGTTCAATGCTATCGCCGTCACCGAGATCACAACGCACACCATACGCTCTAAAGCCAGCAGCAGTGAACGAATCAGCTACTTCAAGAGTACTTTCAGACGATGCCAATATCGCAACCGCAGCTCCTTGTTCGAGCAACGCTTCTGTGATCTTCAACCCTAACCCTTTGTTTCCACCGGTAACAATTGCTTTCTTTCCTTGTAGATTAAACATTTCCATACGAGACCGCTCCTACACAATGATTCAATGGTACTAGAATGTTATCAGATATTACCATCGTGTTTCGTCACATCATACCATTATGCGCGATGATGTTTGATTTCTCTTATTTCTTATAGTATCGTGCCGTCGAATACAAGTTAATCCGCACCTAACATATCAATCATGTACTAATAATATATAACTAAATTATTATATATATAAGAATTATATCCAATTATTTCACTTGACAATCATTACAAAAAACGGTTGGCTATAGATGAACGGATACATCGTTCATGAAATCTATTAAGGAAGGTAGTGCCTCATGAGAAAAATAGCGGTAGCCTGTGAAGAAAACCAAGTGAGTGAACATTTCGGCTTGTGTAAGCATTTTAAAGTATACAATATTGAAGGAAAATCAGTAAGATTAATCGAACAACTTGCAAATCCTGGACACAAACCCTGTGAGTTACCCGAATATATCTGCAATTTCGGAGCAACTACAATCATTTCCGGATCGATGGGAAAGGCAGCGGCTCACATCGCAAAAGAGCATGGGATAGAAATAATTGTCGGTGCTACCGGTGACACCGATGAAGTCATCGCATCATACATCGATGGTTCGCTTATATCAACAGGCCAATTGTGTGATTCGTGGATTTGTGAGTTTCTTCATTGAGTGATACGACAATCATCTTTTTCTTCAGAGATCATACCAATGGTGGACTTTTGGCAATTCTGCTTCGATACAGTGCCGTTGCGCATCTTCAAGGATCAATTGGTGACTGGTCTCGTCCGAAGGCAAATGGCAGACTATCAGCTTGCCAGCGTTCAGCTTTTTAGCCAATATCCCGGCCTGAGTTCCCGTGCTGTGGCCATTTTGATTGACATGCAAGCGATCAGCATCCACGCCTCCTGCTTCATGTATCACCACATCGGAACCGCTGGCAGCTTGAGGATAGGGTTCGGTAGCCACCGAGTCGGGGAAAAAAGACAGTTTGCTAGTACTGGTCGCGAAGATGAATCCTTGGACGGGCATGAGTGGTCTATGAAACAAAGCGAACGAAGTTACTTTCATATCGGGCGATAGCGTGACCGTATTGTCTTCGGTTATCTCCCACGAGATCGGCATGAGTGTCGTTTTCTTATCGAAATTGTAGATACCGATAAGCTTTTTACAGACATCGAGTGCTTTTTGATTTCCCAGAACGCGCAACGCTTTTGTTCTTCCGCCGATAAGCATGTCTTGGATGATTGAGGGAAAAGCATAAGTATGGTCACAGTGGGCATGGGTAATCATGATCGCATCCAGCTGTAATGGATCGAGACCCGCGATTCGTAAGGCCTGTGCTGGAGAACCGGATGTATCCACCAGTATCGTATATCCGTTATGTTCGACTAACAGTGATAAGTTTCCAGTTGCAGCGCTTTGCCTGCTGTTACTGAACCCGTTGAATAAAAATTTCATGGCCTACCACTCAAATGGCACCCGGAATCCGGGTGCCAATTCATAATTCACAATACCATCAGTCTCCGGCTATTTCAGCAACTTTTGCACTACCGGCACTGATTTTGCGAAGCACTTCGTAAGCTTTGACATAGTCGACAGGAATAAACCGGTTGTCGTCCGGCCATTGTTCCGCAAACTTTGTTCCTGTCCAGTCATAGGTCAAGAAAGCCTGGCGAATCTTCTCAACCAATTCTGGAGCCAATCTGTGGGTAACGCCATATGCTGTTGGCGGGAACACCGGAGATTCATAGATGACTTTCATCCATGTTGACGGTTCTGGAACACGTCCGCCCATTATCATTCTCAACAAGACAGAGTCGGCAATCGCCGCCGCATCATAGTCTTTGTTATATACTCCGAGGATTGAGTTGTCGTGAGAGCCTGAGAACCGGGTGAAATAGTCTTTATTCGGAAGCATGCCGAATTCTTCATACAGGATAGCCCGTGGCGCGAAGTAGCCGGAGTTAGAAGTTTCCGATACGAAAGCCACATTCTTTCCTTTCAGATCTTCCGCTGCGTTGATCGGACTATCTTTCCCCGTGATGATCTGCATCTTGTATCCGGTCATTCCGTTCTCATTACCCATCGTGACCAATGGATTGAAACCAGCGGTATTCACAGCACCTTGTACCGATCCTGCTGCAAATCCAGAGATGTGGAGCCGCCCCGCGCGCATCGCTTCGACCTGGGTTGCATAGCTTCTTACTCCGAACCATACGATTTTCTTACCGGTCATCTGCTCCAGATATGCCAAGAAGTCAGCAAATACATCTTCATACACCGCAGGATCTTCAACCGGTGCATATGCAAAAATCAATGTATCTGGGTTCAAAATATCTTTTGGATCATCCGGAGTATCAGCGAGCCAGTCGCCATTACGATCCTTGAACATGGGATCCAGTTCTTTGTTCGGACTCTCGACTTCCTGGACAGCCGGGGCCGAAGTTTCTTGAACACCCGCTCCAAATAGCGTCGCAGCGCACACCGTAAGTACGAGCAACAATACCAAACCTTTTTTCATGCGTTCCTCCTCCTCGTGGGCACATACCCACATCATCTCACTATAGTTAGACCAACTTTTTCCTGATGGTCGCACTCACCCATTCAGAACCTACCACAGTAATTAAAATTACAATCAAGACTGAAACGACTTGATCCCATGCCAACCGGTTGATCGCTGAATTCAATAACAGTCCTATTCCACCACCACCGACGATGCCGATGATCGTTGATTCGCGGATATTGTTTTCCCAACGATAGACGGAAGTTCCTATGAATGTCGGAAGCAACTGCGGAACATATCCATAGAAGAACACCTGAACCCTTGAAGCACCGGTCGCGGTAATCGCTTCTATAGGTTCTTGGTTAATCTCTTCAATCGCCTCGTACATGAGTTTGCTCAACATACCGAGAGATCTGATCGCGATGGCCATGATACTGGCAAACATTCCCGGGCCGACAATCTGGACGATAATCAACGCCCAGATCATGCTGTTTACCGATCTTGACGCAACGATGATTGCCAGAACGACGCCTCTGACGATAGGATGAACCGTCGTATTCTTTGCTGCCAGGATTGCCAGTGGAATAGAAATTACCACAGCGATTCCTGTTCCGAAGATTGAGATATTGATCGTATCCCACAATGCGGGCCAAATTCTCGAAAAGTATTTCACATCCGGGGGAAACATTCGCGATAAGAAGTCGCGTATTTGGCGTGGCGCGTCGCTCACGAATTCCCACATGGTCTGGCGCGAGATATAGGCGAAGCCAACTCCGATGATTATAAGTGCGATTAACCAGCTGAGATACCGTTTCCGCTGGACTTTTCTGTCTCTTCTCATCCAAAGGTTAAGGTCGTCTTGACTAATGATAGGCATTATACAATCCTCCTTCGGATGTGGCTTGAGATATACTCTGCCACAAGGACCATCGCAATTATCACTAACAGGATTGCTCCGGCAGTCCGATAATCATACCGCCCCATCGCAGTATCCAGCACCCCTCCGATTCCACCTGCTCCTACGATTCCGAGAATCGTCGATTGCCGGAAATTGATATCGGCACGATAAATCGCCAATCCGATGAACCGTGTTGAAATTTGAGGCCATACCCCGTACACCACGACCTGCAACCAGGAAGCTCCCGTTGCACGGATAGCTTCTAATGGTTCCTTGTCAATGTTTTCAATATCCTCGGCAAGTAATTTCCCGATAAAACCCACACTGTTGAGCATGAGCGTCAGCACGCCGGCCAACGGACCGAATCCCAGCATGATGACAAAAATGATACCGATAACTACCACGTGCAAGCTGCGCACTATCATCAGAATCACCCTGCATACCAAATAGATTGGCAAGGGAACGATATTCCTCGATGCTCCAAGACTCAATGGAACTGCCAGAAAAAGACAGATGGAGGATGCGACTATGGTCATCGCGACGCTCTCGAGAACTCCATCCGCAATATATTTTCCCCTTGATAAAAAGTCGGGTCGCAAGAATCCGTTGAACATCGTCCCGATCCTACTCAACCCGAGCCGGATACGTTCAAAATTTATTTCGACGCTTTGAGACGCGAGAATGAAATACGCAATTATTACCAATAAAATCAGCACTCGAATCCATGGACTTTTTATTGCACGATTTTTTTTCCATGCTCTCAACCCATCCACACTAGTTTGTACAATCATGGTACAACAACTCCTTATTCAACCTGATCGATGTCGTCGTCTTCGTCGTCATCTTCTTCTTGTGCGTGGCGTTTCTTACCCTGATCCCAATCTTCTTCACCATAGATTTCCGTGAGGACCGAATTATCCACCTGATCGGGGGTGCCATCGTACACGACAATACCGTCACGCAAACCAACGATACGTTGGGCGAACATCTGTGCTAATTGAACATCGTGGATATTAATAATGACTGCCAGTTTGTATTCTATGACCAGCTCAACGATGAGACGCATGATCTGTCTCGCAGTTTTCGGATCCAAGCTTGCTGTCGGCTCGTCAACGAGCAGCAAATCGGGACGCTGGATCAGAGCTCTGGCGATTCCGACACGCTGGCGTTGTCCCCCTGAGAGCTGGTCGGCCCGGGAATCGACATAGTCAAGCAATCCTACCCGTTCCAGCAACTTGATGGCACTATCAACCACATCAGGCGGGAATTTTCTAAAAATGCTCTTGAAAGTCCCGGTATACCCCAACTGTCCCGAAAGTACGTTTTCCATTACGGTAAGCCGATCGACCAGCGCATACTCTTGGAAGATCATACCGATCTTACGCCGCTGCATCCTCAATGCTTTGTACCCCAAGGTGCAGACATCAATGCCGTTGATTATGATTTTGCCAGACGTTGGTTCGACAAGTCTGTTCACACATCGGATCAACGTGCTCTTGCCAGCTCCGGAAGGTCCGATAAGGGCTAAAATCTCATTCGCATTCACCTCAAGGTTCACACCTTTGAGAGCTTCCTGCCCTGACGGGTACTTTTTTACCAAATTACTGATGCTAACCATGTGCTTTTCAACCATCCCTTTATTCATTCCCCCTTCACGGGGAATTAGATATCAACCTATCCGCTCAGCCTTCTCGGCAAGCGAATGAACTACCTCTTCAATGCTGTCAACTGCTTGAAAACAACTGTCTCGATCAGAAGCAATCACTTCCCATCGGGCAATTCGTTCTTCACTTTCGGAACTCCTTTGCGCTATCTGAACCCAATGTTGTGGCAACTCTGCCGTATCATTATAATCAAGCGGAAGATTCCATCTGAACAATGTGCCTCCCAGCGATTCTCCTGAATCCATGCTCGTAATCACATGAGCATCACTGAAAGCAAATCTTTTCTCGATTTCCGCCAGGACACTTTTCCTCTGTTCATCGGTTTCAAACCTATAGGCCCACTCCCTTTTGCGGTACATGGATTTTTGCACACTCATCATTCTCGCATACTGTAGCGAATCTATTGCCCAGCTCTTCATGGTCAACAACACAACCAACAACGTGCTTTCCAAAGCAATCGGAATCTTCGGATCAGAAGGATGTTTGATCCTGAAATAGTAATGCGCGGATTCTTCCACCGCTCCGATATAAGAATCCGAGCCGGGTTTCACGAGCATCGCCTTGATGAACGAATGACCATTTTTAACAAGATGAGGCGTAAGATTCTTTTTGGCCAACTCCACATACGAATAAAACGAGGCTTTTGGATCCAGATACACATCTCCGGAAGATTGTAACTGAGGAGCGATCAAGGAATAATTCAATGACGGACTTAATTGGTTTCCCTTTCCGGTGAACACATCGATCCGATCACCGTCACCGTCAAAACAAAACCCAAAATCAAATGACTGCTCTCGCATCATTTCAATCATGGGTTCGATTGCAGTGATAATACCCGGATTGGGATCGCCCGAAGGAAAGTTTCCGTCAGGAATACTATTTCTATGAATTACATTCACATTGGTTCTTGCAAGGGCTAACGCGATTTCCCTCGATGCAGAACCATGAAGATAATCGCATACGATATGCATGTTGGAAAAATCAAGGGATGTAAGATCAGCCATATCCATTACGAAATCGATGTAATCCTGTACGTAATCAACATATCTCACTGTTGATTGAAGCAGTGCTTCACACTCGGTTCCTCTGAGGAACGCCCGCTTGATAGCATCCAAGCCGCCATCCGGGCCGTACCCGGAGGCAATGGGCAACACATTCGGACCGACTATCTTCTGCCCCGTATAACGACCCGGGTTATGAGAAGCGCTGAACATGATGCCGGCCGCTTCAGGATGACGCATGCACATGTAGTAGAACTGACAACTTGAGACCGGTACCGGATTGATGATTATCCGGAAGCCGAGGCGTGCGTATTCAGTCACAGCTTGTTGGAGGAATCTTGGTCCTGAAAGCCTTGCGTCCCGGCATAATACGAGCTGGTTGGTGTGAAGACAATTGCGGAAATACCAGGCATTGGCATGGATCAGCCTATGGGCCAAAGGTTCGGATAATGCCAAGGCATCGATGCGAAGATCGAATGCGCGAAAGAGAGCATCTGCTATATGCGTAACCGTTGTACCCATACTCTTCTTCCCAATATTATCCAAAATTATCGTACTACCTGAAGATCACATCACTCTCCAACGGATATGTCTCAAACTATCGCTCTCGTTCAGCGAACAAGCACTCAGCCGAAATGATTGGCAAAGCCGATATAAAAGTAAGATACCAATAATTTATATTAACCCATAATCTCCGTATCCGCCATTTGTAATTATTAAGAAACGCCCGTCGCGATGAAAAGTTGGCCTCTGATCGAAATATCCCATAGTAATAGTACACGAATAACGAATCGCAATTATTATTATCCGTAACTGAACAATAAGATATCAAAATTACTACAATGAATAATTTCGATAGGCAACGAGGGCTTCATATGCCATCGAAGACCGTGTATCCCCGGTTCGGGCTGCCTTCTCGTACAATCGCATCGCCTCATCGACGTCTCCCTCAAGCAAGGCGACGTCTCCTTCGGGCATCAATCGATAATCTGAAGGCTTGATGATATGCCACAACGGATAGTTTGCTCCCCGATCGAAGATCAAACCTTCGCTATCGGTAAGTATGGTACCGTTATCATCATAGGCTGTCACCTTGAACGTGAACCTTGCTTCAGGATGATACGGACCGATTACCGAAGCGATGATCAAAGTGCTCGGATCGTATATATGCAACGGGCCTCTAGCTTCGATAGAATCGGTTGAGACGGCAAAGGATTCGCCGGTCGTCCGTGCGACATCCGTTCCAATTGAGTTTTGATACTGCGACGCTTCCGGTCCGTGAAAGTAGACAAGCCCGATCGAATACCATGCTGCGTGTTCTACTTTTTCCCATCGCAATGTAATTGTTTCTCCATATGGAATTTCAATAAATCCCTCAGGATGAGTGATCTTCATCCGTTCGCTAAGATTGAATTCATGACTGACTGTGGAACCTTGACTCACGCTGAATGATTCGGGTATCGCAAAGCGTCCGAGATTCAACAATGTGTCGGGTTTGAATGAAAAAAGATACGTGTAATCACCCGGTACCACGCGGCTGAAACTGAAATTACCGTATGCATCGGTAATTGTCTGCAGGTTGTAGCGCCTTGATTCGACGGGAGAGAACACCAACCGGGTTTCATCCGCCGGTATCAGGGTAACGATAACGCCAGACAGGGGTTGATTCATAGCGGTCAACCGACCGGAAACAATCGTGTTCGGATCAGAATTGCGTAGCATATCCAATTCAAGCAATCCCCGCCGGGCGATTTGAAACCCCACTTGGGATTCTTCATCGACGACCATCGATCGATCATCAGAAATGCTTTGTGCTTCCTGAATCCCCAGATTCACCAGACGCATCGCCTCAATGAAATGCTGTTCCGCCTGATCAAGATCTCCCAAAGCGATGGCGAGCATCCCTTTACGCGCGTACAGTTCTGACGATGCAATCGAGCCCGGGGAATCGAGGGTTCCTGCTTTCGCAAGATAGTGTCCAGCGTCGATCATCGCATCCTGTTCCTTCGCGACATCGGAGAGCTTCATGTAAATCGCGAATGCCCTCGCATCCATATTGAGCCCAATAAATTGCTCGGCTGCATAGGTGTAATGATCGATTGCCTCGGGATAGTTTTCAATGGATGAGAACACATCCCCTAACCGTTCATGCAGATTATAATCCCAGAGCCTGTTGCGTTGCCACTTGGCCACCTTCAGCACCAAGGCGAACAAGCTGTCGTGATACGCTTGGGGCAATACGTCCTTAACCGTACCGCTACGCATGATTATCCCGTGGCCGACAGTTACATACAGTTCTCCTTCTTCTTTCATCGAGAGCAACTTGTACGCAGCTTCCCTGGCCTGGTCACTGTATGGGAACCAATTCATCAGTCGCAGTGATCGAGACACGGCAGAATCAATCTGTTCTTGTTCAAAAGATGTTTCGATACTCCGATGGAAAATAGGCGGAGCCGCAATGAGCACGATGACACCTGCTAATACGATTCCGATCAGTATTAATGCAATTGAAATTACGATTTTTTGTTTTTTATCTCTGACTCTCATAAGGGAATAATCCTTCATTCATCCATCATGTGTTTGACTACGGCAAACGGCATGTCCCCGGCAAGGATGACTTGATGGGGTTCGACAACAGTATGTGTCGTCGGCACATGCACAAGACTTGTCAAAGTAATCGATGTTATGAGAACACAAGCGGCAATCCCAGCGAAGATGGGTTTATAGATAAAAGGTATGCGTTGTCCGGATCGTTTTACCTGTTGCCGCACGGCTGATCTGACCTCTTGTCCACGTGAAAACATTATATGTGCGACGGAAGTCGCCAATGCATCCTTTACCTGCTTATCAAATCGATCCATATCCCGCCTCCTTGGAGAGATAGCGTTTCAATTTCTCTCGTGCTCTGAATAACCTGCTTTTTACCGTACCGATGCTTACATCCAACACGTCACTGATTTCTTGGATTGAAATCCCCGTTACATAAAAAAGCGAAACGACTTCACGAAGCTTATGGGGAAGTATCCCGACTGCCTTAACGACAGCACTGACCTGTTCTTGCGATACCGCAGCATCCTCAGGATTGAGATATGGCCCCGGGACAACCATATCGTCGTACTCGATCAGATCTTTACTCCGTTTCAATTTCCTCTTATGGGAACGGACCAGATTCAGTGCTATCGCATACAGATAGGTGAACGGCGAAGCTTCATTGCGAAAGTTATCCAATGAATTATAGGCTTTGACAAACACTTCCTGAACAATATCTTGAGCATCTTCTTCATCGCACACCATCACCGCAACTGTCCTCACCAGGCGGTCGGCATACTCTTTCATCCATGTGGCTATCGTGACCCAGTTGCGGTCCATCTCACAATTCCTTTGGCAATTAGTGAAGCATCGGTACCTACTATGACGCATTATATGGGAAAAGGTTCCCTAGTATTTAAGAAAAACAATAGCATGCCTGTGCATATGCTTCACACAAAAGAAATTCCTGTATGAGCACTATCTATACTGGTTATTCGGTACGTGAAGTATCAGATTATCCGCTATGTTATAGCGTGACCACCATATTCCGGCCTTGTTCCTTGGCACTATACATCGCCTTGTCTGCTGCCTTGATGAGTTCCTGTTCGTCATCGACATTGTACTCTGGATACGAAATAGCACCTACGCTGATAGTCACTTTAACATGTATCTCACCAAGTTGGACCACACTTTCCTCAATCATGTGCCGCAATCGTTCAGCGATGAAGAGACTGTCCTTCTTATCTGCACCAGTGAGCAAAATTATGAATTCTTCACCACCATAGCGAATGATCAAATCCCCTTTCCGAGCCGCCATCGATGCAATCTTAGAGATATTGACCAACACACGGTCCCCGATGGCATGGCCATAGGTGTCATTGATTTTCTTAAAGTGGTCGATATCGAACATCAGCAAACCCAGTGGTGATTGACTACGAACCGACCTGGAAAATTCTTCTGCAATCCTCTTGATACCGAATCGACGATTATATAACCCTGTCAAAGGATCGTTGGCTGCTAATTTCTGCAACTGGTCATATGTGATTGCATTGTTCAATGCCAAAGAAAGCCCTTGGACCAATAACTCAACAGTTTGCAGGTTGCGATCATCCATCGAATCTTTTGAAGCAACAATGACCAGCCCGATGGGTATATGCTTATAAACAACGGGAAAGGTCACTACTTCAGCAGGTCTGAATTGTAGCACCATGCTGTCTATGGTGAGGTGTTCATCGAATTGCAATCGTTGATATTGTTCAGACCTCAGGACTTTCCACAGATTCTCATTTGCAATCAACGCATCCGGAGCGGTAATCCCCATTGAATACGGAATCTTAAATTCACCGGAGCGTTCTACTATCAGAGCTCCTGCTTCCGCATGGATGTATGACAAGATGTACTCCAATGCATTCTTTGACAATACCTCCAGTTCCAATTGCTCTGATAACAACTCATTGAATCCTCGAACAGCAGCTTCAGCTTGTATGGAATCCGAGAGGGATTCCAGGAGAGTGTTGAATGAACGAGCACTCTCTCCAAGTTCATCCTCCGAGTCCACAGGCAGGCTGCATTCTTCAGAGTTGCAATCAGTTAAATCAGAAAAGTGCCGGGCTGCTTTTAGCTTTTCGCTTATGTACTTCATCTTTGAAGCCAATAAATTGATTTTCTTGCCAACGACTAATCGAGCCAGCAGGATATTGATTGCTCCGACGATGATACCGGCACAGATACAACTCAGGAAAAACCAAAACGTCGCCACATACGATGTGGGAATACCGAGGATCATCATGAAGAATGGGAATATGACGCCGATTAACAGGCCGAAACCGACCATGAAGATTGCCAAGTCAGTGAAGATTTTCTTCGTTATACGCATTGAACCACCTCATGTCGAACCGAGTCCCCAACTATCTCATAAAATGAAATACCACATCTACCATGTTTAATAAAGCAGCATATCAAGAAATAAATATCAATTATAAAAAAATATGGCTCTCCTTTATTTTACTCTCATGCAATTCACTATATATAAATACTTTATTATTAATATCATCATACTATAAGACAACTATATTACAAATTAATATGTGATATATATTTAAGATAAAATTTTCCTTGAATTCCCTACGCTAAGGATACATGATGTAAAGGCAGTGAACAGAAGGGAATGATAAGGTTATTCTCAGTTAAACAGATAGAAATCAATCACGATAACCGCAATGAACCTCCCCGCCGCAAGCAG
>LSQX01132924.1_pt1 | contig 27505 bp, 21 predicted proteins | sample 654561 | NCBI WGS metagenome assembly LSQX01 (sample SAMN04489861, study PRJNA283612) | anaerobic digester metagenome | isolation source: 4 biogas reactors fed with cattle manure at either 37C or 55C with and... | place: Denmark: Kongens Lyngby | collected 2014
GCACTTTGATGCTTCCGTATGTGCTGAACTCTACGGCAACGGAAAGGACATGCTGGCGCCGGTCATGGGGCTCATAGGGCCTGATATGAACACCGGCAGCAGCATCGTCACAGGCGGATTTGAAACAACGTTCTCAGATTATACTGGGTCTGAATACAAACCAGACGTAGAGATCGGCATATGGAAGAACAAACTGGATATTCTCGGGACATGCATCGAGTATGATGAGGGTACCGGCAGGTACACCATCTCCTTCAGTGAAGACGAAGATGAAGACGAAGATGAAGACGAAGATGAAGGCGAATCCGGGTTCGGATTCACCTCGGCCGACAAGGACGTTCCGTCACTCTTCAGCCTGCTGGGGATCGATTCCATCGTGCTGGACGGTCAGAGGAAGAGCAGTATAATGGGGTCTGTGAATTCCATAAGGAACAACATCCCCGATCTGCAGAGACCCACTTCAAAGATCATTTTCCTCAACGACAATGACGTCAAGCTGAGGACGATAACCGTGACCAACGGGGAGAAGATCCCCAAGGACGCTTTCCCCGAATTAAACGTGGAAGGCTGTGAGGTCGTGGGCTGGTGGGTTAATGGCGGGACTCTGTACGATCTGATCACGGAGGACACTGTCATAACCCATGATCTCATTCTGTACCCTCTGTTGCTCGAGGTAGTAACGGATGCCGATGATTTTTTGGAATACTATTGGAGGTACCAGAAGGTTCAGGACGTTGACTACGCCTTTGAATCGGGAGATGAAATGAAGGGGGGGGACCTAGGTATGCGGATTTCTACAAGGGCGATGCCCTTAATTCCAGGTGGTATTTCTACTTTGATTGGGATGAAAGCCCCTGGTGTGCCGAAGGTCTCAAGCTGAATGTGGAGAGCGGCGATCACTCCACCTATGAGAACACGTTCGGGAACAGGAAGATGATGCTCCTGAAGTTCGACGGCACTGGGGATATAACCCCTCTGGCGCAGGTATCCGTTCCTGTCGACGGTGACTTCGGCAGCGGGCTGTTCGCAGTTTATGAGATCACTGATGACGGTCCGGTGCTCAGGTCCTACGGAAGGGTTTCCAACGGGATGGCCACGTTCAGCATCCACGACTTCTCTGATCATCTGATCGTGAAGCTGGATGCGGATCCTGCGGCCAGCAATATCGGTACGGAGGAGGAAGGAGGAGACAACGGAGGAGACAACGGAGGCTCGGAAGATACCGGAGGTTCCTCAGGCAACACTCTTCTGTACGTCGGGGTCGGCGGTGCTGTTGCGGCCATAGCGATAGCAGGCGTGGTCCTCTTCATGAGGCGTCCTTAAACATCTTACCGGGGGGAGACCCCCGGACACCATTTTATTCAACCTGAACCGATACTTCTTTAGAATAACGGGCACTATGGTGTTGCATACGGTCTTGAGGGCCCGTTGGGGAGAAGAGATGGCTGCCAGATTCCAGGATAATGACGTTACTGCAGGTTGGGAGGAGATCCTATTCAAGGATGAGTACAGGCTCATGCTGTCGGATGTTCAGGCGAACTATCCTGCGAAGAGGAGCATCTTCGTTGACTATTCCGATATAAATTCCCTCAACCCCGATCTGGGCATATTCATCCTGGAGAACCCGGACGCCTCCCTGAACCTGGGGGAGAAGGTCCTGACGAAGATGCTGCCCCCGTCCTGGGACCCTGCGGGCGAGATAAACCTGAGGATAAGGAACCTCCCTAAGGATGCGCATGTGGAGGTCCGTCAGATAAGATCGAAGCACCTGGGCAAGATGGTGGCCGTCACCGGTCTCGTGAGGAAGGCGACGCTTCCCAAGCCCAGGATGACCAATGCGCTGTACAGGTGCGTGAAATGCGATTCAGAGATAAGGATCAAGCAGCGCGGGATGCTGCAGAGGGAACCTGTCATGTGCGTAAACGATGCGTGCAACAGGTCCGCCCTGAGATTCATACTGGATGATGCGCATTCCGAGTACATAGACACCCAGAAGATAGAGATCCAGGAGAACCCCGAGGGCCTCAGGGGAGGCGCCCAGCCGGAAAGGCTGTCCGGATTCGTGGAAGATGACATAGCGGGCTTCGTGACGCCGGGGAACAGGGTGACCCTGAACGGGATAATAAGGTCGTCCCAGAAGACCGAGAGGGACAAGTCCACAGTCTTTGACATATTCATGGACGTGCAGTCCCTGGAATTCGATCAGCACGAGTATGAGGAGATCGAGATCACCGCCGAGGACGAGGTGAACATAAAGGAGATGTCCCGGGCCCCGAATCTGATGGACGAGATAATCAGATCCATATCCCCGACCATCTACGGCCTGGATAAGGAGAAGGAGGCCGTTGCTCTGCAGTTGTTCGGCGGCTCCCACAAGGAGATGGACGACGGCACCGCGATAAGAGGGGACATACACATCCTGATGGTGGGGGATCCCGGTGTCGCGAAGTCCCAGTTATTGAGGTACATGAGCAATCTCGCCCCCAGGGGCATATACGCATCCGGTAAATCCGCTTCGGCGGCAGGCCTGTGCGTGAGAGGGGACACCATGCTGTTCCTGAAGGACACCACGGAGAGGATACAGGACTTCGTGGAGGCCAGGATGAATGATCCTGAGGAGTACAGGCCCGGCATATTCAGACAGAGGACGGATGATGCCTCTGTTCTTTCCATATCCCCGGTGGGATCCCTGAGGTATCACCCCATATCCTATGTCTGGAAGATCAGGACCCCGGACCGCCTGATAAAGCTGACCGCCGGCAACGGGAGCGTTCTGGTCCTCACGCCGGAGACGAAACTGCAGGCGATGAAGGGCGGCAGGTTCGACTGGTTCGAGGCCGGCAGCCTCACGGAAGAGGATATGGTGTCGATAGTGGAACGGAACATGCGTTTCCTGCCGATCGCTTCCGCAGAGGTCCTCACCGAGGACCTCCCTGAATACGTTTATGATCTGACGGTGGAGCAGTCCCATTCATTCATCGGCTCCGGATTCGCGATACACAACACGGCCGCAGCGGTCAAGGACGACTTCGGGGACGGGAGATGGACACTGGAGGCAGGCGCTCTGGTTCTGGCCGATAAGGGCCTTGCCTGCATTGATGAGCTGGATAAGATGAGCACACAGGACAGGTCCTCCCTTCATGAGGCCATGGAGTCCCAGCGGATATCCGTGGCCAAGGCCGGGATAACCGCGACGCTCCAATGCAGATGCTCGATGCTGGCGGCGGCGAATCCCAAGTACGGCAGATTCGATGAGGATGAGAAGATAGCAGGTCAGATAGACCTGCCTCCTGCGCTCATGTCCCGTTTCGACCTCATATTTGTGATGACGGATAAGCCGGAGGAGAAGAGGGACAGGGACATAACGAATCACATACTCAATGCGCACCTGAGGGGGCAGGTCCGCATGCGGGGGGAAACGGACAGTGAGGAAGCAAAGAGGATACTGGAAGAGACCGATAACATAAAGCCGGTCTACTCCGAGGAGATGATCCGCAAGTACGTTGCGTACTCCAAGAGGATAATACCAGTCATGACCAAGGAGGCTCAGGAACTGATAGAGGAGGACTATCTCTCGATAAGGAAGATGGGCAGCGGCAACAACTCGTCGGTGCCCATAACCGCCAGGCAGCTGGAGGCATATGTGCGCCTGTCGGAGGCGTCCGCCAGAGCCAGGCTGAGCCATAAGGTGGAGGCTAAGGATGCCGTGAGGGCGATAGACATGGTACGTTACTATCTGGGGAAGATAGCGGCGAATACTGACGGAACATTCGAGATAGACCGCATGGCATCGGATTTCACCAAGAAGGACAGGAGCGGGATAAGGACCGTGCGCGATATAGTGGCCGCATCAGGCAAGGCAGGGATAACGGAGAGCGAGGTGATATCTCTCGCAGGCAAGGACGGTATTTCCGCCCATACGGTCAAAGAGCTGCTGAAGAAGATGAAGAATTCGGGTGAGACTTTCAGTCCCTCGGAGGACAAATACGTTATGATGGACCTGTCATGATAGCCGTCAGGATCCACGCCGGAAAAGAGGACATGCTCCTGGCCGCCTGCGATGAGGACCTCATAGGCAGGGAATTCAGGGAGGGTAAGATGCGGCTCAGGGTCTCCGGGGAATTCTACATGGGGGAACTGATCACCGAGGAGATGCTGGCGGAGCGGATGAGATCCGCTTCCATATTCAACCTGGTCGGCGAAAGGACCGTGGCCGTGGCCGTGGAACAGGGCCTGGTGGATTCGGATTGCATAATCGTCATAGACGGCATAAAGCATGCTCAGGCGGTGAAATTGTGATGTTCTGTGTTGAATGCGGGAAGGAGACCGACAGGCTCGTGGAAGGGGCCTGTATCGAATGCTTCGTCAGGGACAAGCCTTTGATGAAACTGCCGCATCATGTCGATTTGCAGGTGTGCACGAACTGCGGGGAGTTCGCCCTGAACAAGGTCTGGTCGGACAAGGAGGTGTCCGACGCCGCAGAGGAGGCCGCACTGGAGAAGCTGTCGGTCATAAAGGAGGCCAGGATCCTGAGCGTCGGCAGTAGGATCTCCCAACAGGACCCCAGGACGTTCAAGGTGGATATGGAGGCCGACCTGGAGATACGCGGTACGGAGGTCCGGGCCGAGGCGGACACCATGGTAAGGCTGAAGAACACCGTGTGCAAGAGATGCTCCAGGCAGCTGGGCAACTATTACGAGGCCATATTGCAGATAAGGAGCGACGGCAATCTCGAGGACAGTCTGAGGGACGAGGTCGTAAGGAAGATCAGGAACGAGGTGGAATCGCTGTCCAGGAATGACAGGCGGCTGTTCATCACCAGTGTCTCCGAGGTCACGGGAGGCATCGACATGAAGCTGTCATCCATAGCCATGGGTAAGAACCTCTCCAGGGAACTTGCGGACCGTTACGGAGCGGAGACGAAGGAATCATTCTCCCTTGTGGGGCAGGCCGCCGACGGCTCGGACACCTACAGGGTCACGTATCTCGTGCGCCTGCCGGAGCACAGGGTCGGGGACGCCGTCACATTCGACGGCAAACTGTATAAGCTCACATACATAAGCAAGAACGGAGGCAAGCTGCTGGCTCTTCAGGGATTCAAGCATATCTTCGTACCCAGAGCTGATATGGTAAGGGTCAGGGTATACAGGAAGAGGGAGGAGATGAGAACGGCCACCGTAATCTTCTCCGAGGACGGAGAGGCGGAGATCCTGCACCCGGGCACCCTGGAGCCGGTCCTCATCCTCACTCCGAAAGGGGAGAAGGTGGGGGAGACCGTCAGATTCGTGGACCTGGAGGGAGAGATCCTCTACGTCCCGTGAAACCGTGTTGTTTTTCATATATGCAGAGGATTAGGATATCATGATCAGAATACCCGAGAGCGTGGAGGATGCGGTCGTCAGGATACTGCGCATAGCTAACACGAAGCTCCCGCCGGACATCGGTTGGGCCCTGGAGGCCGCCGCAGGATGGGAGAGCAATCCCGTGGCCTACACCCAGCTGGGAGCGATAATGGACAATGTCAAGCTGGCCGAGAATACGGGAAGGCCGATGTGCCAGGATACAGGGGTTCCTGTGTTCTACGTATCGGGATCATTCGATTCCTCCGTTGCAGGGATGATAAGCGAGGGACTGCGCAGGGCAACGGCGGAGGTCCCGCTGAGGCCGAATACCGTGGACCCTCTGACCCGTGAGAATCACGGCGATAATCTGGGCCCGGGGATGCCGGTCATCCGGTATAATCCGACGAATGATGATTTCCTGCAGATAACGGTCATGCCCAAAGGGGCGGGATCGGAGAACATGACGAGACTGGCTATGCTGAATCCATCCGACGGGGAGAAAGGCATCAGGGACTTCGTCATCAATACGGTATTGGATGCGGGAGGGAGACCGTGCCCGCCGACAGTTGTCGGCGTGGGCATCGGAGGCACATCGGAAACATGCATCGAGATGGCGAAGGAGGCGATAGCGGCACCCATAGACTCGGACAATCCGGACAAGAGGCTGGCTAAGATGGAGGAGGAGCTGTTCGTGAAGCTGAACTCCAGCGGTCTGGGACCCATGGGCCTGGGCGGGGACACGACGGCTCTTGCCGTCAGGATCAGGAAGGCTCACTGCCATACCGCAAGTCTGCCGGTGGCCGTGGCCATAGGATGCTGGGCCACGAGACGCGCCACCGTCAGGATGCATGCGGACGGAACTACTGAATACTTCCAGGGGGAGAGGCCGTGATCCTGACATCCCCCCTTTCGGAGGAGAAGGTCAGGTTCCTGAAGGTCGGGGACCTCGTATACATGAATGGTACGGTCATCACCGGCAGGGATGCCGTGCATGTACGGGCGCTCGAATATCTCAGAGAAGGCAGGAAGGTGCCTTCCGGGCTTCAGGGCGCCACGTTGTACCATTGCGGACCGATTATCGAAGGCAAAGAAGGAGAATGGAAGATTGTGGCGGCAGGCCCCACCACAAGTGCCAGGATGAACGATCTTGCGCCGGAAATGATCAGAGGTTTCGGCATACGGGCGGTCATAGGCAAAGGCGGGATGTCCCGGGAGGTCTCCGAGGCCATGGCAGAGGTCGGCTGCGTCTATCTTGCGGCGACCGGCGGTGCCGCCGTTTCCCTGGCGAACGGGTTGTCAAAGGTGACAGGGGCGGAATGGCAGGATCTCGGTATGGCGGAGACCATGTGGAGATTCGAAGCGGATCGTCTGGGTCCTCTGATAGTGGCGATGGATGCCCGGGGCAACAGTCTCTACGAGGATGTACGGGGTTCTCTGATCAGGTGATCATTCTTCCTTATTATCGAGGAAGGACGGGTTCCCTCTTGCACGGCGTCTGACGATCAGCGCCGACAGGAACAGCAGCGTGGCAACGATGGTGCCGGAGACCATCAAGAAATGGGAGAGATCAAGTCCCAGGTAAGTATTCTTGAGTTCAGGTATAAGGCTGAAATCATACTCAGTGACCTCTCCCGACTTTACTTGTATTATCTCGGTCTCTTCTGATTCGTAATCCAGAGCGGTGACTCTCAGAGTGTATACGCCGACGGGACAGTCCTTTATCTCGTAAATGCCGTAGTTGCTGCGAGCATAGGATACAACCTCATTACGTGAATTCAGGACTTCCACGACTGCGCCGGAGAGTTTGTACATCTCATCTCCCAGGACCTTGCCGCGTATTGTTCCGACGGCTTTCTCATCAACATAAAGCGTTATGCATTTCATGCTCCCGATCTCACCGGTTATCACGTATTCGTGTCCGTATTCTTCGGTCCAGAGGATGCCTGACGTATCTATCTCAAAGATGTTGGATATTTCAGTTTTATCCAGTTTATCGGTAAGGCTTCCTATGCCGTAGCCTATTATGCCATCTGAGGTCAAGGAGTGAATCTTCAGATAGTAACTGCCCACGTCCAACGGCCCGTAATCCGATGAGATGGGCATAGCCGGAACCGTAACGGAGAATTTGCCGTCCGTATCAACCCGGACTCCTTTGAAAGGATAGGTGAACAGTGGGTTATTCGGATTGGTACCGAACAGGACTTCCACTGAGATGTCATATCTGTCAAAGGCTTTTCCGTCCAATTCTATGTATCCGATAATCTCGAAACTCGGAGCCCAAACAGCATAAAGAGTAACATCTGCGGCCGGAACGGTGTATGACATCACACCCTCCGTGTCGGTATCTGATTCGCTCCATCCTATGAAAGCATAGCTGTTGTCCGTGCCTGCGACCTTCGCACTCGTAATATAAGCTGTGCCAGGTAAACTTATATCTTTGCCTTCGGCAGATTTGACAGGGAGCGCATCCCCCTCTCCTCCGTTCCAGTCAAACGTAACGGTGACTGTATCTGCCGACGAGTCGAATGATATCAGCACCGGTGCAGATATGGTAAGAACCAATAGGATCGCAGCAACGGCGGCAGAGGCACCCTTCATGTTATTTCCGATTGCATCCTTCGGATATTAATCTGTTCACTTTCATGAAACACCATTGTCGCACCCAAAAGGAATTAAACTTCAATGCATAAGGTAACAGACTTAGGCGGATGAACATGCTGAGATCGGACAGGGCATATACGAAGGAAGAGGTGATGGGGATGATGGAGCCGCTGGTCTCCAGATGGTTCGATGAGAAGTTCGAACGCCTCTCGGATCCCCAGTCTAAAGCCGTGCCGATCATACACGACAGGAAGAATGTTCTTGTGTCGTCACCCACTGGATCGGGCAAGACACTGACGGCCTTCATGAGCATAATCAATGAGCTGGTGCGGTATGAGAACGAGGGGACGCTCGAGGAACGGATATACTGCATATACATTTCGCCGCTGAAGGCCCTGGCCAATGATATCAACCGTAATCTCAATACCCCGTTGCAGGAGATGGAGGAGGTCGCCGAGGCCAACGGCATGAAGCCCCCCCGGATCAAAGTGGCCGTAAGGTCCGGAGACACATCACAGTATGAAAGGCAGAAGATGCTGAAGCATCCGCCCCATATACTGATCACAACACCGGAGTCACTGGCACTCATATTGGAGGCGCCCAAGTTCCGGGAGAAGCTGACCCAGGTGGAATGGCTGATCCTCGATGAGATACATGATATATGCGATTCTAAGAGGGGTGCCTTCCTGTCGCTGACCGTTGAACGTCTGCAGGAGCTCTGCGAGAACAGGTTCACGCGTGTCGGCCTGTCGGCCACCCTTGCTCCGATGGAGGATATAGCAGGATTCCTGGGAGGCTGCGAGAACGGGAAGCCCAGGGAGGTCACGCTGGTGGAATCCGACACCAAGAAGGAGTTGGACCTCCGGGTGATATGCCCGACAGAGGATATGACCGCGCTTCCGTCGGATATGGTCAACTCCATGATGTACGACACCCTGAAGGAGCTCGTGGACGATCACGAGACCACCCTGGTCTTCACGAATACCAGATCAGGGGCCGAGAGCGTGGTCTACAAGCTGAAGGAGAGGGGCCTGGATAACATCGAGGTCCATCACAGCTCCCTGGGCAGGGAGACCCGCCTTGACGTGGAGGAGCGTCTCAAGGCCGGGGAGATAAAGTGCGTCGTCTCATCGACCTCCCTGGAGCTGGGAATAGACATAGGCTCGATAGATCTGGTGTGCCAGATCGGTTCCCCGAAGTCGGTGGCGAAGGGACTTCAGAGAGTGGGGAGGAGCGGCCACAGCATGGGCAAGGTGTCCAAAGGACGTCTTCTCGTGTTCGATCCCGATGATCTGGTGGAATGCGCGGTCATGTGCCGTGCCGCCCACCGGGGGGACATAGACAGAGTGGGGATACCCGAGAACCCATTGGATGTGCTGGCACAGACGATAGTGGGCATGAGCCTGGGATCCAGATGGAATGTGGATGATGCCTACAGGCTGGTGACCGGCGCTTATTGCTACCGCAACCTCGCCAGGGACTCGTTCATCAGCGTGCTCAGGTACCTGGGCAGCAAGGATGAGTACGAAGGTGTCTACTCGAAGATATGGTATGATGAGGAGGAGGGGGCCTTCGGCAGGAAGAGAGGTGCCAGGATGATCTATTACCTGAACGTGGGCACCATACCCGAGGAGGCCAACTACAGGGTCATAACGGGCCACGGTTCCGTGGCCGGCGAACTGTCGGAGAAATTCGTTGAGAGGCTGGCTCCCAAGGACATCTTCGTCCTCGGCGGGAGATCATTCGAATTCGTGAGGTCCAAGGGCATGTCCGCATACGTCAAGGAGGCGTCGGGCAGAAAGCCCACCGTACCGTCGTGGGCCGGCGAGATGCTCCCGAGGAGCTTCGACCTTTCCATGGACATCGCCCGCTTCAGAGGAGAGGCGGCCGGGATACTCGAAAAGCAGGGAGAGGAAGAGCTGATGGAGCGCCTTGTATCGGATTTCGATATAGACGAAGGTTCCGCCAGGTCCATAATCTCATATTTCAATGAACAGAAGGCCGTCACCGGCATGATCCCTGACGACAGGACTCTTTCCGTGGAGGAGTACATAGACCCGTCCGGGAACCAGCGCATAGTATTCCACTTCCCCTTCGGCAGGAGGGTGAACGATGCTCTCTCCAGAGGCTACGCTTACAAGATATCGAACATCACCGGTGCCAACGCATCCGTCACCATGTCCGATGACAGCTTCATGATAGGGACCTCAAGGAAGATAGATGTATCAAGGATCCCCGGGATGCTGTCGTCGAAAGAACTGGAGACCATACTCAGGAAGGCGGTCAGGAACTCGGAGATATTCAAGCTCAGGTTCAGGCATACTGCCGCCCGCAGCTTCATGATACTGAGGAACTACCAGGGCCGCCCCATATCGGTGAACAGGCAGCAGACCCGTTCGTCATACCTGCTGGATGCTCTGGGCGATATGGAGAACATGCCGGTCATCGAGGAGACCTACAGGGAGGTCCTTGAGGATGACATGGACATAAAGAACGCCAGGGTGATACTGGAGGCCCTGGATTCCGGGGACATGAGGATAGATGTCCAGCATTTCACCGGGACGCCGTCCCCCTTCGCCCATTCGATCATCCTCTCCGGGTTCTCCGACATAGTCCTCATGGAGGACCGCTCTGCGCTTCTCAGGGAGCTGCACAGGAAAGTGCTCTACCGGGCGCTGGGCGACGGGGTGAGGGAATTCGAGTTCGAAGAGGACCAGGTCGTGCCGTACTTCAGGGAGAAGACCGGCAGGGCGGCCGATAAATCGGACATCGTCCCGTTGTTGATGCGCACCGGTCCGCTGCAGGCACTGAGGGAGAGGGGGAGGAACATCTATGTCTATTGTGACGCTGACAAGAAGACAGTGGACTCATGGATCAGGGAGCTCATAGGGGAAGGCGAGCTGGGGACGGTATTCTTGGACGAGGTCCATGTGATGCCGGCGGATGAGGTCCCGTATTACGCATCAGCCACCAGGAAGGAGAGGGATCTCACAGAGCAGGACAAAGCGGTATTGGCCGCCGTCGGCGACAGGACCCTGCTGAGCGATATATCAGGGGCTGCCGAGCTGGATGAAGACATCGTATACCGTTCGATGAGGAGGCTGGAGTCCATGTATCTGGTCACCAGGGCCGGGGTCACCGCCAACAACAGGTGGTACTTCAGAAGATATGACGGAGGGTTCCCGAATTCAGAGGAATCCTGCGACCGGGTGATTTCCAGGCATCTGGAATGCTTCGCCCCGGTCACGGTGAAGGAGACGGCGTTCGCTCTCTCCATGCCGGAATCCGCGGTCAGCACGTCCCTGGAGTCGATGACGGCATCAGGGGAAGTGGTCCGCGGCCGCTTCCTGATCTCAGAAGGGGATCAGTACATGCTCAAGATAGACCACATGAGGCTGAGGTCAGGGAAGGAGAATATCTTCGACTATGATTCGGTCGAGAGATACAGGGCGTCCAAGGGCAGGAGATTCTCCGGGATAAGGGAATTCTTCGAATTCTATGAGTTCGCCGGAAGCGAGATAGATGTGTTCAACCGGATCGACGGTTTCGATATGCGGGAGTGGAACGATATGCGCTCTTCCGGTGAGATCAGACTGGGACGTTTCGTCAGAGGAAGGGTCAGATACGTATTGGATGAGGATGCGAAGATCCACGCCTCTCTCAGGCGCGATGAGCCGGTCGCGGCCGAGGATCTCGATCTGCTGTCCATCATAAAAGCGATGGGCACGGCCACCCTCCGGCAGTTGGTCAAGGAGACCGGCCGGGATAAGGATGCGATCAGGGACTCCCTGATGAGGCTCGACCGCGCTCTCATGGTTATCAGAGGCTTCAACGGAAGGGAGGACTGGGGCACCGAGAACCGCTATGAGGCGTATGAGGAGGCATCGGACCCGGACAGGGATGCGGTGGAGAGGGTCGTCATGAAGGCCGTGAGGGCATACGGCCCGATACCCGCTACGGCTATGCGGTTCCTGATGGGCATATCCCCCGAGGAAACAGAGAGCATAGCATCGAGGAACGGAGCGGAGACGATACTGGTGGGGGACGGGCAGACAGCGATGCTGGTGATGTCCGAGGAGATACCGTTGATAAGGGAGGACCGCCCCCCGGACTCGGAGGTCAGGCTCCTGACGCTCTACGATCCGGACCTGGCATCCAAATGGGCGGAGCTGGCCGCGAGATACGGTGACCGGTGGATATACCCCCTGGTCCGCGGCAATGCGGTGATAGGCGCGATGGAGATATGGGAGATGTCCGGGTGCATAGAGGTCCGTGCCGTCGATCTGGATGACCCGGATGACCTGCCCGCCGCCCTCGGAGCGCTGGATAAACTGATGGAATTCTTCACAATGAAGGGCACGGATCTCGTCAGGGTAAGGGAGATCCTGTCGAAGGATGCGGCAGAATGCGGCACTGGCACAGATGAGATCATGACCGCCTCCGGCTACGTGCTCGTGAACGGATTCTATGCCAAGGGGAGGTTCGTCCCGAGGACATTCGAACCCGATGAGATATTCTCCTACGTGCTGTCGAAACAGAATGTCCTGAAGGACAAGAAGTTCGCAACGGCCGCAGAGGCGGTGTCGGTGCGCGGTTACCTGAGGAACGACTCGGAAATATTCTCACGGGTGGGGGAGAGGACCGCGATCAAGAAGCAGGCGGAGGTCCTGAGACTCGTGAGAGCCTCGCTAATCCCTGCGTACGTGGGCTATACGACGCGGGAGAACGCATCGCTGTACAGGGCGGCCAAGGGAGAGGAGCTCGACGATGACATGAGAACGGTCCAGGCGATCATAAGGGACAGGCAGCCGGTGACCAGGAAGTCCGTGGTCAATGCTTCCCCCCTCTCTGCGGAGAGGACCGTTGACGGACTGAACAGGCTGTCGAAAGCTACTGCGGTCGCGCAGGATGCATCCGGTGCCTATGTAGAAGTGCCAGACCCGGGTCTGGATCACGGAGCGGCCCTGAAAGAGGTCACCAAGATGATATTCAGCGAGTTCGGCATATTCTCAGCGGAGATCCTCGCATATTTCCTGCAGCAGAGGAAGATGTATTCGGTCAGAGAAGTCCTGGCGGAGCTGGAGGATGAGGGGTATCTCTCCAAAGGATTCTTCGAGAAGGACAGTCCGACGGTCTACTGGATGATCGCATCAGATTCCGGGAAGGAAGTGCCGAAAGCATCAGGATTCGCCATAGTGAACACCCAGGACAATCTGCACGTCTATCTTAGGCACATGAAGAGGACAGAGACCTCCCTCAGCGCAGTTTTCAAGGGAACCGAGCCAGTCGGCAGGTTCAAGGGCAGGATCACATATGATGACGCCAAGATCGAGGATTTCGAGGGCACCGACGAAGCGCTCGCCTTCCTGAAGGGCACTGCCGCATCAATGGGAGTGAAGGTCGACAGCGGGGAGAAGGAAGAGGATGATGACAAGCATTGGGATCCTTCCGAGTTCTATCTGAGGATGAACCCCGGGGCCAAGAAGCAGTTATGAGCCCGGGCCGAACGATTTTTCTGTCGGTGTTAAATATAGTTAAAGGCCTGTCAAACGCATGAAGATTCCCTGCGAGCTCGTAGTATGGTACGTCCTGCCGACAATACGTCGGGAGGTCGCCAAGGAGCTGGTGAAAACACACGGCATGACCCAGGCCCAAGTCGCTCGTAAATTCGGGGTCACTGATGCAGCGATATCACAGTACCTGCGGAAGAAAAGGGGCAATAATCCGCTGATAGAGGAGAGCCCCAGTTACCCTCAGTTCGAAGAGGAGATACGTGCGGCCGCAGACAGGATATGCAACGAGGAATCCGAGTTCGCGACCGAGATCTGCAGGATATGCATGGTCGTAAAAAGGACCGGTATGCTGGCCCGCATATACGAGGTTCAGACCGGATGCAAACCGCCGGCCTGCGCCTGCGACGTGGATATAACCGTGCTGTGATAGAGGAGCTCCTGGGCATATCCGGGATACTTCCCGAACCTCCGTCTGCCCTCTTCCGCCACCTTCGAGTAGCTGCCCGTCACACCGTAGATGTCCCGCATCAGTCTGCTTATCCGGGCATCCACCGGGAACGATTCCATGTGCCCGTAGGCGAACAGGGAGATGCAATCAGCCACCTTGGGCCCTATCCCATCCACTTCCATCAGCTTATCACGGCAGCTCTGATAATCCAGGTTCGTCAGCGAAAGAGGGTCGTGCTCCCCTGTTCTGACGGAATTAGCCAGCTTCATGAATCTGCCTTCCCGGTATCCGAGCCTGCAGCGGCATATATCGCCACAGCCCTCATCGATCTCCTCCGGTTCGGGGAACGAGAATCTCCTTCCAAGGTTCTTTCCGAATTCTTCGCAGACGGCCTCCACCATGGAGCCTATGCGTTTGACGTTCGCATTAACGGCCAGAAGATACGTTGCGGTGCATTCCCACGGGTCCTGTCTCAGTAAGCGGAGCCCGGGAACGGCCTCGGCAAGTCTTGCCATATACCCGTCCGTCTCCGAGATGTCTGCATATATCTCATCCAGGTCGTCCTCCGCACGGAAATAGGAGAGCACGGCCTCTTTATCGGATGTCCCTTCGCATTCGAAGCCGTCCTCTCTCTGCGAGAGAGTGACGATCTCGTCACCGAGAACCCCTTCCCATCGACCGTTCTTCTTGAGCCAGCGGTGGGCCTGACCGCATCCGAGAGTGGCATCCAGATCTACAGACAACTCTATTCTCATATTCCCGTCTCAATCATTCCGTAACATACAAAGCGGTTTCGGACTCTGAATATGCCGGATCTTCGGAATATCCTCCCGGTCACCTTTGTCAGAGGCATATCTGATCCGGCCTTAATGAGCATTTTGAGCTCATCGGGTGCGTGGTGTGACAGTAAAGGTTTAAAGCCACATCCTCATTCCGCTGACCATCCGCCACTGTGGCTCAGAGGTAGAGCGACTGATTCGTAATCAGTTGGTCGGGGGTTCGATTCCCTCCAGTGGCTCCACATATTATTAAAGTGCCAGTCCCGTTATTTCTTCAGGTACTTGTCCACTATCTTTATGGCGCACATGTCTCCGCACATGCTGCATCCGTCGCCCATCTCAGTGCATCCGCGGGAACGGTACTTCCTGGCCATGTCCTCGTCTATGCAGAGCCCGAACATAGATTCCCAGTCCAGAGCCTTCCTGGCCATGGCCATGGCGGTATCGAGATCCCTGCCCTTCCCGCGCATCATATTCCCCACATGGGCGGCGATCTTCGATGCTATCAGCCCTTCTCTCACATCGTTCGCATCCGGCAGAGCCAGATGTTCGGCCGGTGTCAGATAGCACAGGAAATCGGCACCCGCCTTCGCAGCGACGGCGCCTCCTATCGCGCCCACAATGTGATCATATCCCGGTGCTATGTCAGTGACCAGCGGCCCGAGCACGTAGAAAGGCGCACCGTCACACATGCTTTTCTCCAGGGAGACATTGGTCTCCACCATATCCAGAGGCACGTGCCCCGGCCCTTCCACCATCGACTGCACTCCGGCCTCCCTGCATCTTCTGACAAGCTTGCTCAGGACCATGAGCTCCGATATCTGCGCAGGATCCGTGGCATCATCTATGCATCCTGGTCTGAAGCCGTCCCCCAGGGACAGGGAGAACTCATACTCCCGGGCCAAGTCCAGGAGATAATCGAAATTGCTGTAGAGGGGGTTCTCCTCCTCATTGTGAAGGATCCAGGCCGTGAGGAAGGATCCTCCCCTGGAGACGACGTCCATGGTCCGTCCGGAGGTCTTGAGCCATTCTACGCTCTCTTTCGTTATGCCGCAGTGCACGGTCATGAAGTCGACCCCGTCCTTCGCATGCCTCTCTATGCCGTTGAAGATATCATCCTCGCTCATCTCCACGACCGCATCCCTTCTGGCAGCCACCAACCCTGTTTGGTAGATGGGAACCGTGCCGACCATGACAGGGCATTCTTTCAGGATACGGGCCCTTATGGCGTCGATATCCCCTCCGGTGCTGAGGTCCATGACGGCATCAGTGCCGTATTTCAGGGCTATGCGGAGCTTCTCGATCTCCGGCTCCATTTCGGGCATGTCCCTGGAGGTTCCCAGGTTGACGTTCACCTTGATGCCCATCCCCTCGCCTATGGCGGCGGGGACAGGGTTGTGAAGGGGATTGCAGGGTATGACTATCCTGCCGGAAGCGACCCCTCTTCTCANNGAACTCCTCATTGACTCCTTCCTTCGCAGCAACAGCCTGTATGAGGGGTGTGACGCCTTTGCGGGCATCTTCCATTATTGTGGTCATCTCAGCCTTGAATATCGAATGGCCGTATTAATCGTATTGCATAACGGATTCTGCCGTATCAGTGCAGGATGCCCGGATTCGACGGCCTGATTTTCATACGCGCGCGCATGCGTGCGTATATAATATATACGGTGAGCGCATAGGGTGAGATATTGCGCAGTGCGCAGGATTTGATTGTCATGGATGGTAATGAGAATGAGCCCTTCAGCGACCGTGCGGCACAGCAGGACGGCTACGGTGCGGACAGCATAGTGGTCCTTGAAGGACTCGACCCGGTAAGGAAGAGGCCCGGGATGTACATAGGCAGCACAGATACCCGCGGACTTCATCATTTGGTTTATGAAGTAGTGGACAACAGCGTGGACGAGGCGATGGCAGGCTATGCCAGCAAGATACGTGTGACGATAAACGAGGACGGCTCCTGCACGGTCAAGGATGACGGCAGGGGGATCCCTACAGGCATACAACATGACAAGGGCAAGTCAGCTCTTGAGCTGGCACTCACGAGCCTGCACGCAGGCGGCAAGTTCGATAAGAACAGCTACAAGGTATCCGGCGGCCTTCACGGAGTGGGAGTTGCCGTTGTGAACGCTCTTTCCTCGAAGCTCACGGCCACCATACACAGGGACGGCAAGATCTTCAGACAGAGCTACAAGATCGGGATACCTGACGGAAACGTGGAGATCCTGGGGGACAGCGACAAGACCGGCACGGAGATCAGGTTCTATCCGGACCCCGAGATCTTCGAGACGGTGGATTTCCAGTATGAGGAACTGCAGAAGAGGTTCCGGAACCAGGCGTTCCTGAACAGGAACGTGGCCATAAAGTTCGAGGACAAGAGGACAGGCAGGTCGGAGATATTCCATTATGAGGGCGGTGTCTCGGAGTTCGTTGAGTACCTTAACAAGACGAAGACGGCCATACATTCCCCGCCGATATACATATCCGGTACAACGGATGACATTATGGTGGAGGTGGCACTGCAGTGGACCGACGGTTACAGTGAGCTGGTGGTCCCCTTCGTCAACACCATTCATACGACAGAGGGAGGGACCCACGTGGTCGGGTTCAGGGGGGCTCTCACCAAGACGATAAATGATTACGCCAAGGCGAACAACCTCACCAAAGGCGAATCCTTCGAAGGGGAGGACACCCGTGAGGGCCTGACAGCGGTCCTGAGCGTGAAGATGCCTGAGCCACAGTTCGAGGGGCAGACGAAGTCGAAACTCGGGAACAGCGTAGCGAAGACCGTTGTGCAGACCCTTATGAACGAGAAACTGGCCGAGTACTTCCTGGAGAATCCGAAGGTGGCCGAGACCATAGTCAAGAAATGCATCTCCGCCTTCGTGGCCCGTGAGGATGCAAGGAAGGCAAGGGATACGGCCCGCAGGAAGAGCGTCTTCGAGTCGGGATCCCTCCCGGGCAAGCTGGCGGACTGCGCTGAACGGGACCCGAGCAAGACCGAGCTCTACATCGTGGAGGGGGATTCGGCAGGAGGCAGCGCCAAACAGGGAAGGGACAGGATGTTCCAGGCCATACTGCCGATACGCGGTAAGATCCTGAATGTGGAGAAGGTAAGGCCGGACAAGGTCCTTCAGAGCGATGAGATAAAGAATCTGACGATAGCGATAGGCGGCGGACTCGGAGAGGAGTTCGATGTCTCCAAGATACGTTACCACAACATCGTGATAATGACCGATGCCGATGTGGACGGCGCCCACATAGACACGCTGCTCCTGACTCTGTTCTACAGGAAGATGAGGCCGCTGATAGACAACGGGCACGTCTACCTGGCGATGCCGCCTCTCTACAGGGTGTCCAAGGGCAAGAAGGAGAAGTATGCCTACACCGAAGAGGAGATGACGGAGGCTCTGGCCGAGATGGGACCGGGCAGCAATGTGACGAGATACAAAGGTCTGGGAGAGATGAACCCCCACCAGCTGTGGGAGACCACCATGGACCCGGCCAACAGGGTGATGAAGAAGGTGAGGGTGGAGGATGCGATGCTGGCGGATCAGCTGTTCTCCACGCTCATGGGCGATGCTGTTGAGCCGAGAAGGGAATACATAATCGAACATGCCCACGAGGTAGTCAACCTGGATGTGTGATATCATGAGTGAAGATCACAACGAACCGAAAGTACCCGCCATCATAGATCAGACCATTGAGGAGGAGATGAAGCGCTCGTACATCGATTATTCGATGAGCGTGATAGTCGGCCGTGCCCTGCCGGATGCCAGGGACGGGCTGAAGCCCGTTCACAGGAAGATCCTCTATGCCATGGCGGACATGGGCATGTGGCACAACAGAGGCTACAAGAAATCTGCCAAGGTGGTCGGTGAGGTCCTTGCCAAGTATCATCCCCACGGGGATACCGCCGCATATGATGCGATGGTCAGGATGGCACAGCCGTTCTCATTGAGATATCCGCTGGTGGACGGGCAGGGTAACTTCGGTTCCCTGGACGGGGATCCCGCGGCGGCCATGCGTTACACCGAAGCGCGTCTCGCCAAGATGTCCTCGGACCTTCTGACTGACATAGACAAGAATACGGTGGACTTCATGGACAACTACGACGGGTCCCTGAAGGAGCCTACGGTGCTGCCGTCCAAGTTCCCCAATCTCCTGGTGAACGGGTCGGACGGCATAGCTGTCGGCATGGCCACCAAGATGCCCCCTCACAATCTGTGCGAGGTGGCGGATGCTATAGCCCATATCCTTGACGATCCGGACGCTACGGTCGATGACCTGATGGAGTACGTAAAAGGTCCTGACTTCCCTACGGGAGGGACGATCTACGGCCTCTCGGGGATATATTCGGCATACACCACCGGCAGGGGCAAGATCAAAGTAAGGGCGAATACCCATTTCGAGGAGAAGAGCAACGGGAAGACCATGATCATCGTGGATGAGATCCCGTATCAGGTCAACAAGGCCAGGCTCATCGAGCAGATAGCCGACAAGGTCAAGGAGAAGACCCTCGAGGGGATCACCGACCTGCGCGACGAATCCGACAGGGACGGGATGCGCATAGTCATAGAACTGCACAAGGACGCCATCGACAACGTCGTCCTGGAGAACCTGTTCAAGCAGACCGCCATGGAGCAGACCTTCGGAGTGATCAATCTGGCTCTCGTGGACAAGAAGCCCGTGCTTCTGACGCTGAAGGAGCTCATCCAGCAGTACGTGATCCACAGGAAGAGCGTCGTCATCCGCAGGACCCAGTTCGATCTTGATGCGGCCGTGAAGAGGCACCACATACTGGAAGGCCTGATGAAGGCCATAGGCAGGCTGGATGAGGCAATAGCTCTCATCCGCGCATCCCCGGACGGGGAGACCGCCTCGGAAGGTCTGCAGGCCCTTCTGGAGATAGATGCGGACCAGGCGAAGGCGATATTGGACATGAGGCTCCAGAAGCTCACGGGCCTGGAATTGGATTCCATAAAGACGGAGCACCAGGAGCTCATCGTCCTGATGGCCGATCTGCGTGACATCCTCGCAGATGAAGGGAGGGTGCGCCAGATCATAAAGGACGAGCTCTCCGAGATGAAGGAGACGTACGGCGATGAGCGCCGCACGAGGATAGATCCGAATCCCATCGATACGGATGAGGAGGATCTCATCCCCAGGGAGGAGGTCGTCATCACCATAACCGGTGACAACTACATCAAGCGCATACCTCTGAAGACATACCGTCAGCAGAGGAGAGGAGGCGTGGGGCTCATAGGCATGGAGACCAAGGAAGAGGATTTCGTGACCAATATGTTCGTCACGTCGACTCACGACTACGTGATGTTCGTGACCAACCACGGGCGTCTGCACTGGCTCAAGGGATACAGGATCCCGGAGGGCGGAAGGTATTCCAAGGGCAAGCCGATCGTCAACATGATTTCCGATCTGGAAGAGGGGGAGAGCGTCGTCAGCACCATCTGTGCCAGCGAATTCCCCGAGGACAGGTACCTGGTGTTCTGCACCAGGCACGGGATAATAAAGAAGACCGTGCTGAGCGCATACAAGAACGTCCGGCGCAGGGGCATCAAGGCCATAAAGCTGAGGGATGACGATGAGCTGGTGGAGACCCACATAACCGACGGGGAGGATGAGATAATCATCGCGACCTACAACGGGCTTGCGGTCAGATTCCATGAGGACAGGGTCGGGTCCAAGGGCAGGGACACCATGGGAGTCAAGGGAGTGACCCTGAACGAGGGTGACCGTGTCGTCTCCATGTCAGTGGTCAAGCCCGGCGACATGCTCCTGACCGTATCCGAGAACGGTTACGGGAAGATATCCGGGGTGGACGATTACCGTAAGACCAACAGGGGCGGGAAAGGCGTCATCACCCTGAAGACCACCGAGAGGAACGGCGGCGTCATCGCCGTCAGGAAGGTCCTGGAGACCGATGAGCTGGTGGTCGTGAGCACTCAGGGCAAGGTCATACGCATAAAGGTGGATCAGATACGTGTGACGGGCCGCAATGCCGCAGGCGTAAGGATAATGGACCTGCGCAACGATGACAAGGTCATCGCTCTGCAGCCCGTTGAGCATGATGAGGAGGAAGGTTTCCTGGAAGATGACTAGATCCGACATCCCCCGTTATGCGAAGGCACTGCCGCCGCTGCTGTTGGCCGCGGCGGCAGCATCCGCCTGTCTGGCATATCTGTCCTGGCCTGACACCGGCGCCTACGTATGGGCAGTTGCTGCTTTTTCCGCAGGCATGACCGCCGCCGTGCTGTCATCCTCTCTGAGGAAGTACGGCAGGGCCAAGATCAGATGCAGGGAGGAAGCGTTCCTGAGGATGGTATCCGGCCCTGTTACAGGTGGCGGTAAGCCTCCCAGAGGCAAAATCCCGAGATGACGGGGACAGCGAACATTTATAACGGAAACCGCAATAGGGAAAACTCACGCCGTGGTAACTCAGTTGGGAGAGTGCAAGACTGAAGATCTTGAAGTCGCTGGTTCGAGCCCGGCTCACGGCACCATCCCTCTTATTTTGTGAACGAATATATAAGCAATAGAACTAATGATTCAGGGGATTCTCATGGACAGGGTCTTTATGGACGTCGGCTCGCAGGATTTGACGCTGACGGAGGTGCTCCGTCTCGTGGAGAAGATCCAGGATGAGAATCCAGATACGGAGATTTTCCTGGACGGCGATAAAAAGGCCATAGTGGGAAGGCCCCGTATCGTGCAAAGGGCACTGGAGCGCTGAGATGGGCAGAGGCAGAGTGACGATAGGGCTGTACAATTCGTACGACCCGAAGAAGTTCCGCGAGCCTCACAGGCGCGTCCTGGCAAGGGCGGGGGGTCTCGCCCTTGCATTCGATATGAATCTGGCTCTCTTCGGGTTCCCCTTCCCGGAGGATATAAAACAGCCTATGGAACTGGCAGAATGGGTCGCCGGTACGACGAGCATAGGATCTGACGGCGGATACTTCACGGAATTGGCGAAGAAGGGGCGTTTCCTGAGCTTCGGTTATCCCGACAGGGGATTTCCGCCGCAGCTGGGCGATGCGATATTGACCACCAGCAAGCCGGATCCCAAGAAAGCCGTCACCAAAGAGGAGCTGTCGGCGATGATCATCGGCGGGAACAGCGTTCTCCTGGTCTTCGGGATAGGGCCCCACGGCATACCCAGGGCCCCGTCCTCAATACCCCGTCACAATCTGGACATAACCGGAGGGGGATTCTCATTGGAGACATGCACGGCCCTCGGGGCGGTGGCGGGAGCAATATCAGCTCTCATTCAGTAATTCTCGTAGAGCAGGTTACCGGGTTCGTAGAGCACTCCTTCGCCCTTCTCGACCCTTCCTACGATCTCCGCATCCCCGATATCGGATATGATGCCCTCAGCGTCGTCCTCCGAGGCCACGATCATGAATCCCATGCCCATGTTGAACGTCTGGTACATCTCCCGCTCGCTGACCTCTCCCAGTTCGGCCATCATTTTGAACAGCGGCTGCGGTTCGACAGGGTCGTCTATGATGTATCTGAGTCCCTTCCTCATGCGGAGCAGGTTCCTGAGGCCTCCCCCGGTCATGTTTATCAGACCGTGAGGGTCGTATTCGTCACGTATCCTGAGGACATCCCTGACGTAGATCTCAGTGGGTGTCAGCAGTTCCTCGCCAACGGTCCGATCGAGCCCCGGAACCTTATCCTTCATTCTGTACCCTGCATTCTCGAATACCTTCCTGGCAAGGGTGAGTCCGTTGGAATGTACGCCGGATGACCGCAATGCGACTATGAGATCGCCGTTCTCGCATCTCTCGCCTGTTATCACCTTCCCCTTCTCAACGTATCCGAGGCAGGTACCTGAGATGTCTATGCCGTTGACCATCTCCGGCAGTACGGCGATCTCCCCGCCGACGATCTCCATGTTGGAGAGCTCCGCTCCCCTGTTGAGGCCTATGCCTATCTGCCTGCATATCCGGTCGTCCGGATTCTGGAGTGCGACGTAATCCACAAAGGATACCGGCTCTGCGCCCACGCATATGGTGTCGTTGACGTTCATGGCTACGCAGTCTATGCCGATGGTGTCCCACTTACCCAGTTCCTCGGCGACCAGCAGCTTGGTGCCGACCCCGTCGGTGGCCAGGGTCAGATAGACATCGCCGAAGTCAATCAGGCTGGCGAACAGGCCCTTGGCCTCCACCATGGTGCCTCTTCCGTCCCTTCTGTATTTCAGCTCCTTCACAAGTGAGTCTATGGCACCGGACTTCCTGTCAATGTTGACGCCGGCCCTCGCATAAGTCCAACCCTCTGCCATGATACTTCCCGGCTCCCTAATCGCAGGACCCGTTTATATTTCTCCCCCCGCGAAAGAAGTTATAATGACGCACCGTTATCGGCGAACGATGCACGAACGCTGGTTGAACGAGAGGCAGCAGGAGCATTACTACAGGCTCGCTAAGAAGAAAGGTTTCCGTTCCAGGGCATCCTTCAAGCTCATACAGATCGACAGGCGCTTCGGTATATTCAGCGAGGGGGATGCCGTTGCAGATCTGGGGGCCGCTCCCGGGGGGTGGCTTCAGGTGGCCGGGGACCTGGTGGGCGATAAGGGCCGGGTGGTGGGTGTTGACCTGAGGCCGATAAAAAGGCTTGGGGATATCACAACCATAATCGGGGACATAACTGAGGATTCGACGATGCTGGCACTCATGAATGAATTGGGAGGCAAGGCTGACGTGGTGATCTCAGATATGGCGCCTGACATGAGCGGGAACTACTCTACGGACCATGCGCGCTCCGTACACCTGTGCAAGCATGCGCTGGGCGTCTGCGACAGGATCCTCAGGAAGAACGGGAAGCTCGTCATGAAGGTCTTCATGGGGGACATGATCCCGATGCTGATGGAGGAGACGGAAAGGCGCTTCACCGAGGTGAAGAGGCACTCCCCGGATGCATCAAGACCGTCCAGTTCCGAGATGTACGTGATCGCGACCGGGTTCAGGGCCAACGTAAAGGTGAAGATGGTCGAGGAGAAGGAGGAGAAGGCCAGGACATTCACGATAAAGGGGGAATTGCTGTGAAGATAATATGCGTAGGCTGGAACTACATGTCCCATGCTGCTGAGATGGACAAGGCACTGCCGGAAGAGCCTCTGATCTTCCTGAAGCCGTCCACCTGCATAATAGGGGACGGGGATGAGATAAGGATACCGAAAGGTGTCACGAATGTGCAGCACGAGGTGGAACTGGCACTTATTTTCGGCAGGACCGGAAAGGACATACCGGAGAATGAGGCGATGTCATACATCTCCGGGCTTGCCGTCTTCAACGACGTAACCGCACGGGACATGCAAACATCCGAACGAGCGAAGGGGAATCCTTGGGATCTGTGCAAGGGCATGGATACTTTCGGCCCCTTATCAGAGACGGTGCCGGCAGACGGCATCGACATCGGGGACCTGGATATGGAGCTCACCGTTAACGGGGAGATCAGACAGAAGGTGAACACGGGGAAGATGATATTCCATCCCGCGAAGGTGATAGCCTATGTATCCCGATACATGACCATAGAGACGGGCGACATACTCGCCACAGGCACACCTGACGGCATAAGCGAGATCAATCCCGGGGACATCGTATGTGCCAGCATATCTAAGATAGGCAGTGTGACCAACAGAGTGGTCTAATCCCAGAACCTCTTGTTCCTGGCGTACAGAACCTCTGCGGACAGTATGTCCCTCAGGAAATCGTCCTCGTCCCGGTGCATGTTGCGCAGTATCCTGGACGCTGATTCCGGGCCGATGCCCCTGCCGGCCAGGGCCATGGGGGCAAGCTCGTTCTCCCTGACCAGGTTCGCCGCCCTCTGGATCTTCCTGACCTCCTTCTTCTCTTCATCACTGAGGTCCTTCTTAGTCAGCAGTTTGATGGAATCCCTGTCGTACTCCTTGAGGAGGGCGATCATGACGCCTCCGCACTTCCCGCATACGAATCTCTTGGGCGCCGATCCGACGCGCACCCTCCACTGGGTCTGACAGCTGATGCATGATGCGTGAAGGGTCTCGTTCTCCAATCTCTTCTTCAGAGCCATCAGTATCGAGTGGTCCGCCCTGGCGGGCTGCATAAGCTCTTTGGATCGGGTCACGCCCTCCAGGCCTATGGGGGACACCCCGGACATCCTGACCTCTACGGAGCCGTCATCGATCATGGAGACGACCTTCTCGGTGCCTTCTATGTCCAGGTCCTCCCAGAGCACTTTGTTCACTGCTTCGTTGTAGGCCGGTGTTCCCATATGCAGATCGAACAGTCTGCCGAAGTTCATGAAGCGGTGATCGGCGCTCTTCTCAATGATCCCGAACTTCTTGGCCACGTACACGAAGCGCCAGCGCAGGAAAGTGGAGTTCACTATCGTCAGTCTGGCGAGACTCTCCACCATTCCGGGCTTGATAGAGGAGAAGGCGTCCAGCACCAGGTCCCCGCCCACGTTCCTGGGCATCTGCAGTATGATGCGATAGGGATCCGTGGATGCTCCCACACTCTCTCCCAGCCTGGCGGACAGGAGAGCGGATATGATCTTGCTCAGGGTCTCGTTAACCCTGGTGCCGAAACAGGCGTTGATTATGATCACACGGTCCCCGACCTCCACAGTGACAAGTTTATCGGTCGGCATGTCGAAACCGTCTTGGGAGGAGATGAATTTCCTGACGCATTCTTTGGCGTTCTCGTCTCCGGGATAGGGATCCAGATCCATTGTCCTGCGCATCCGTCCAACCTCCATGGCCACTTCGAAGGGGACAGGTATGTCCGATCCGGTCCATGAGGGCACGGATCCGATCTCCATGACCTCCTCTACGAGTATCTCTTCCTCTCCCATCTCGATTATGCGCCATGTCCTGCCTTTGGCAATGAACATGGCATACGGTTCTGCGAAGGATGCCACGAAGCTCTCGTCAAGGGTACCGACTATGCCTCTGTTGCTTATGTCCCGTATGAGGTAGGTCCTCTCATCAGGGATCATGGAGATGTTGCTGTAGAAGTAATCCATTCCCTTCTTCGATCTGCGGAAACCGTCCTCGTCCTCGAAGATCATTTTTATGGATTTCAGCTGTTCCAGCACAGCGTCCATGTCCTCCCTCTTCAGATCCCGGAAGGAGTGGCTCTTTCTGAATATGGAATATGCGGTATCACGGTCGATTCTCGATGTCATGGTCATTGCGATCAGCTGATTCGCGACCACAGTCAACGGTGACCTCCGCCCGGAGTACGCCTCCATTTTCCTGGCCTCGGCCATTCTGGCTATCACCAGGCTCTCTGCGATCTCATCAGGTGCCGTGGCCAATATCTTAGCGTGAATGAGCCCTCCGACCCTGTGGCCCGCCCTCCCGGCCCTCTGTATCATCCTTGACACCTGTCTCGGCGAATTGTATTGTATCACAAGATCCGTCGATCCGACGTCTATGCCCAGTTCCAGGGAGGATGTGCAGACGAGTGCTTTTATATCTCCGGATTTGAAGGCATCCTCCATATCCATGCGCGTCTCCTTGGAGAGCGATCCGTGATGCACCTCTATGCCGATGTTCTCTTCCCAAAGGCGGAACCTGGCCGCCAACCATTCCGCGGTCTCCCTGGTGTTGACGAAGAACAGGGTAGATCTCCCGTTATCGATCAGCTCTCTCGCCCTGAGCATCACTGCCAGTATGTCGGGATCGCACTGAAGACGGTCCAGGAGGACAGAATCATCAGAAGGCCCGGGACATTCCACGCTTATGTCAAAATCCCTATGCGTGTCATGCTGGCATAACGTGACCTTCCTCTTTACTCCGCCCAGGAACCTTACGACCTCTGCAGGGTTGCCCACGGTCGCTGACAGCCCTATCCTCTGGTACTCTCCGGCGAGGCTCACCAGTCTTTCCATGGCCACGCTCAGCTGGGCGCCCCTTTCAACATCGGCGAGCTCGTGTATCTCATCCACCACCACCCATTCGATGTTCTTCAGGTGCTCTCTTAGTCTTTTCCCGGTGAAGAGGACCTGCACTGTCTCAGGGGTGGTTATCAGGATCTCCGGCGGCTTCTGGGACTGTCTGTTGCGTTCCGCCTGGGAGGTGTCCCCGTGCCTGACCCCTACGGATATGCCCAGTTCCTTCCCGACGTCTTCCATCCTTTTCAGCATATCACGGTTAAGGGCTCTCAGAGGCGTTATGTAGAGGCAGCGTATGCCTTTCTTCCCCCGGGTCCTGAATATTGAATCGAATATGGGGATCATGGCGGCCTCGGTCTTCCCTATGCCGGTAGGCGCCACGAGAAGCAGGTTCTCTCCCTTGGCTATTCGGGGTATGGCATCAGCCTGAGGTTCTGTTGGAGAGGATATGCCCCTGGACCTCAGGGCTTCGACGATCTCTGCTGAGAGCCCTTCAAAAGTCATATGCATAATGTGGTAATGGAAGCCGGGCCGAAGCCCGGCGTTTCACAGAAGAGGATTATTTCTTCTTCTTCTTTTTCATGTTGCGGAGATTCTCTTTGACGAGGTCCTTGATCTCCTGAGCCTCGACCTCTCCGTCTGTCACATCTGTGCAGTTGAAGACCAGAACGCTCCAGCCCTCAGCTTCCAGTTTCTCATGCACTTTGGTGCGCTCACCGTTTGTGACGTAAACAGCGACCCTGCCTTTGACGAAGGCGAAGGGGATCTTGTGGGGGCCGTATTCCCTTCTGCATCTGAGGCCCTTGTTCCAGGCTGCCCTTCTGACGATCTCTTCCGGCGTCATGTCGAAGTTCATGAGCTCGAATTCAAAATTCTCGTCAGCTTCCTCATCAGCTGCTTCCTCAGCGGCCTTCGCTGCTT
>LSQX01159633.1_pt1 | contig 27505 bp, 22 predicted proteins | sample 654561 | NCBI WGS metagenome assembly LSQX01 (sample SAMN04489861, study PRJNA283612) | anaerobic digester metagenome | isolation source: 4 biogas reactors fed with cattle manure at either 37C or 55C with and... | place: Denmark: Kongens Lyngby | collected 2014
AAGTAAGAAGCATTAGCTATGACCTTAAAATGATTTGGTGGACAATACTATCAATTTTTGCGCATGGTCAACGGAAGAGAATATTAGCCGAACTGGTTGCATCGGCAAAACTTGTGGAGGTAAAGTAGCAAGTGGCTAAGCGGTTGCGCGTTGTAGTAATGACACAGAATGACAGGTTTTTCATTCCAACGAATATTGCTAAGGTATCTGAAATCTGTGATATAGTCGAGATAGTTGACGTTAATTCGAAGTATTCACTTGATAATCAGATTAGTAATTATTTTAAGTGGTTTGGGCTATTTCAATGTGCAAAAATGGGATTAGTTACCATTGGAAGAGAAATACAAAAATACCTTGATAGAGCGTTTAGATATCGTCTTTTCAAAGGCTGTTGTTCAGTTAAAGATGTTGCAAAAGCACTTCAAATCCGGCATTGCGTTATTACAGACAGCAACGACCCGGAATATGTAAAACACATAAAGGATATGGATATCGATCTCATCATTTCTTTTTCCGCACCACAAATCATAAAAGAAGAATTATTAACATCACCGAAATATGGAGTAATTAATGTGCATGGTTCGCTTCTCCCTGACTTTCGTGGTTGTTTGCCATCATTTTGGTATCTATACTGTGATGAGAAGATTAGCGGTGCAACTGTTCATTATATGAGCGAAAAGATTGACGATGGAGATATTATTGAGCAAGGTTCTGTAGACATATCTGATTGCATGTCAATGTTCCAAGTTATGAAGAAAACAAAAACCATAGGTGGAGAACTGATGGTAAAGGCGATTCAAAAAATCGCGGATGGAACAGTGACTGTGAGAAAAAACGATATAACTCAAGGCAGATATTTTACTTGGCCGACCGTAGAAGAAGCTAAGGGATTTAGAAAAAAGGGGAAAAAATTGATATAAGGACGAGTGACCATGCTCTTTATCAATTGAATCATGAGAATTTGGTTCTATTTTTATTGTTCGAGAGTGGTTTTGGAACTAATTAGCTGTTAAAGAGTCCGTAAAACATTAACAGGTTGAGCAGATGTTGTTAATTACAGGTCACACAGAATTAACTGATATTTTTTGGTCACGTAGAATAAACGAGCTGTTAACAATGTCTCTCAGAGTTTCAATTTCTAGCAATCTCAACAAGGAATTGGAAAGGGATTAGAAATATGAAGAAGAAAATTGTATTCACAACTTGTGTCTAGCTTGGTTTGAGTTGTATTGAAGAAATATTTATAATCGGCAACAAGTCATACCATCATATTAAAGATGAAAAGACTAAGAATAAGTTCAGAATGATCTATCTTGATGAAATAGCTGAAAGAAAAAAACACGCCACTTTTATAAATTAATAACATCAACGATCTAGAAGTAACTGAGGCTCTAAGTAACCATGAGATCGATTGGTTTCAGGTCGCAAAGAAAAAAGTTTTAGCAACACTAACAAATGGTTGCCATAAGAATGCACCCAACGTTCCTCCTTATAGGTAGAGGCAGAGCCGACATTCTTTGGGTCATCATTTGCAGGAAGATATACTTTGATCTTCAGGATAGATATAAGAACCGTAGTGCTATATTGTTTAGTGAAAAAAATGTGTTAATAAGTGCTTGGTTGATTTAAATTCTTCTCAGAGAGGTACGTCGGCATGAAGAGAATATTGATTACAGGAGCAGGAAGTTACATAGGCACGTCATTTGAGAATTGGGTTAGTCAGTGGCCTGAGAAGTATCAGGTAGAGACTATTGATATGAGAGGAGACGAGTGGAGAGACAAATCTTTCAGCTCACACGATGTAATATATCATATCGCTGCAATTGTTCATGTCAAAGAATATGATACTGAGAAGTATTTTAGTGTAAATCGAGATCTCGCAGTTGAAGTTGCAAAGAAAGCAAAGGCAGAAGGCGTTCAGCAGTTCATCTTCTTGAGTACAATGGGCGTATATGGTAAAGAGGCAGGATTTATTGATGAAAAGACTAAGGCAGATGCAAAGACACCTTATGCAAAGTCAAAATTGGAAGCTGAAGAATTATTGAGTGATTTAGCTGATGACACTTTCAAGGTTGCAACATTAAGGCCACCTATTGTTTATGGTAAAGACTGTAAGGGGAACTATCCCAGACTTGCCAGTATGGCTTTGAAGTTACCAATATTTGCGGAGGTAAAGAATGAACGTAGTATGATTTTTATTGATAATTTGTCTGAGTTTGTAAGACTTACTATAGACAAAGAGATGAGCGGGCTTTTCTTTCCTCAAAACAAAGAATATGTTAATACAACTGAGTTAGTGCAGTTAATAGCGAAGGCTCATGACAAAGAGCTTAGAACAACAGGAGTATTTTATCCCTTTGTGTCATTAGGAATAAAGATGTCAAAGACATTTGGAAAAGTGTTTGGGTCATTCACTTATGATAAGAGAATGCCTGGTGGACCTAAAGAATTTGAATATGAGACTTGTTCGTTTGAAGAATCTATTAAGCGAACCGAGAAATAGGTTAGCAGGGGCAATGTCGGTGAAAGATAAACGGGATGTTTTATTCTTATCTCAATACTTTTATCCGGAATATAAATCATCAACAACGCTTCCATGTGATACAGTAAAAATTACTGACAAAGGCTGGTTTTAGTATCTCGGCATTATGTGGATATCCAAATGAATATAACAAAAGCGGTAAAGTGCCGATGAAAGAAATGCATGAAGGTATTAAGATCTAAAGTATCTTCAACTTTTGGATGCTTCTGCTAGTTTAGGTTATTCAACAAATTTAAGTTAACGGATGGCGTCAAATCAGAGGTGACAGATTATTTGAAGGAGCGAAGTTAAGTGAAGTTGAACCTTTGGATATTTCACCAATACGCAACATTGCCCAAATTAAATGGACTTATACGGCCATATCGTTTTGCGGGGCATCTACGTGAAAATGGTGTTGCTACCACGATTTTTGCTGCGTCCTACCAGCATTATTCAGGAGAAAACCTAATTGAAGATAATAGCGCATATCTAGCAAAAGCCGCCGGTAAGGTGCCATTTATATTCATAAAAACTCCATCATCTGAGGCTGGTAGCGTTGCTAGAATCAAGAATATGTTTGCATTTTATCAGGGGCTTATGAAGTTAAGTAAAGGCTATGCGGATAAGTATGGAAAGCCGGACTTGATACTGGCTTCCAGTCCTCAGCCTCTGGCTATGATCGCGGGAATCAAAATCGCAAAACGATACTGCATACCCTGTATTTGTGAAGTGCGGGACCTCTGGCCTGAAGCAATCTTTCACGCAAGCAGGATTAAGGAAAACAGCTTAATCGGAAAAATTCTTACTGCTGGAGAACATTGGATCTACCGTCATGCGGACGCCCTGATATTTACCAAAGAGGGCGATACCGACTACCTCAAGGAACGCAAGTGGACAACGGCGCAGGGCGGTTATATCAGCCTTGATAAGTGCTTTTACATAAACAACGGTGTAGAGCTTTCTTCTTATTACGAGGAGCAAAACGCCAATCGTTTGGACGATGCTGACTTGAACGACGGCAAGTTTCATGTGGTGTACGTTGGCGCAATACGGAAAATCAATAATGTCGGAAATATCCTCGATGTAGCTTCTATACTGCGCGATAATCACGATATTAGCTTTTTAATTTACGGCGATGGCAACGAGGCAGAGGTCATGTGTAAGCGAATCTTTGAAGAGGGTCTGACCAATGTAAAAATGAAGGGTTTTGTCGAGAGGAAGTATATTCCATATATACTCAGTCGTTCGTCAGTTAATCTCTTGAATTACTCTCATACGGAGTACAATTGGTCGCGGGGTAACAGCTCCAACAAATTATTTGAGTATATGGCCAGCGGTAGACCGGTGATCTCTACTGTCAAGATGGGCTATTCTATTATTGAGAAATACGACTGCGGCATTGAACTGGACGAACATACGCCGGATGCGTTGGCTACGGCAATCATGCATATTAAAGATATGCCAGCGGAGCAATACGCAACCCTGTGCCAAAACGCTAGAGAGGGTGCGAAAGACTTCGACTACAAAAATCTTTCCAATAACCTTTTAGACGTAATTAATCAAACCCTTTCCACGGAAGGACTTTAACTGGGATGCTAGATAAAATAGCTCGATATTACAATACCCTGAAATATTTGAAGCCTACCCAACTCACGGGACAGTTGAAAAAGGGATTCAGCCTACGTACTGTCCCACGTATACCCACTTTTTCTGGCTGTCCCATAGACCGTCCTATGACGCTTATTCCTGATCTGGATTTGGACAGCGTGTATCTAGCGCGGTTTGATGTGGACTCACTGATGAACAACACGGTGACACTCCACTATGAGACACATTTTCTGGACGTCTCTACTTGGACAGTAGAAGCTTCCGCACTGTGGCGGTTTAATCTCCACTATTTTGAATATGCGATCTCGTTAAGTGTGTCTTTCAATAAAACAGGTGCTATCTGTTACTATTCGAAATTCAAAGAACTAGTATTGTCGTGGATCAAAGCGAATCCCATTGGCAAAGGCGATAGCTGGCATCCATACACGATATCCATGCGGCTTCCCAATTGGTTTATCTGTTTCGACTTGTTTGGGCAAGCGTTCGAGACAGATGTTGCTTTCAAGGAAACTGTATACGAAAGCATCTATGCGCAATACCAGGTGCTGTTAAAGCGCAAAGAGACATGGCAGCTTGGTAACCACTACTTTGAGAACCTGAAGACCATTCTGCTTTGCAGTCTGCTTTTTGATGAGCAACGTGTTTATGACAAACACATTCAATTATTCCTTCGTGAGGTTGATGAGGAAGTTCTGTCGGACGGTGTTCATTTTGAGCTTAGCATCATGTATCACAAAGTGATACTGGAGGGTGTTATCCGAGTTACATATTGGCTGAAACAGGCAAAAAAGCCGCAATATATTGATCTGCTACCGGTGATACTGCGGATGACAGATGCTGTCGCTTCTCTTGAAAGTGGTATGGGCAAAACCCCGCTGTTCAATGACTCCGGCGACGGCGTAGCGAAAGAGAGTTCATCGCTATTAAAAGCGGCAAATGAGCTGTTCAACATTACGCCGCATTTTGCCGACAGCTTTCCAGCGAGTGGTTACTATAAGTTGTATGATGGGGATATCGCGCTGATGTTTGATGCTGGAGAAATCGGTCCGAGATATATGACCGGTCACGGACACTGCGACTGTCTGAGCTTCGAGCTATCTGTAAATGGTAGTCCGTTGTTTGTAAATTCAGGCACATATCAATATCAAGGGGAACTCCGCAAATACTTCCGCTCCACAAGTGCGCACAATACGTTGATAATTGGGGATAGAGAGCAATCCGAGTGCTGGGGTGAGCATCGGGTCGCACGCCGCATCAACAACATCAACGCCGAGAAAAATGGTCAGCTGATAAAAGGCTCTTATCGCTCATACCTTGGTGATACTCATGTACGCATCATCTCACTTGTTGACAGAACGCTAACGGTTTTGGATTCTGTGAGTGTTGCAGAGCCTGCGATAGTCCATAGTTACCTGCACCTTGCGGATAGCTATAATATTGTAGCCATTGATGGTAGTCTTATAGTCCTTGATGGCAAACGAAAAATTTGTGCGATTAAACCGGTAGAGGCGGGATATTTCGTTCACACCTCTGGTAATCTGGCATATTATGCGCAGATGTTTGGACGATTGACCCAAACAAGTTGTATTGAGTTCATCTGGTACACTGATGACAGGCAACATGGCTATGTCATCCAAATATATTGAAGGAAATAATCACATGATTAACGTAATCGGTCTTGGCTACATTGGACTTCCCACCGCATTGATACTGGCGTCTCATGGCGTTGAGGTAGTCGGCACAGACTATAATAAAGATTTAGTTGACACTCTGAACGCGGGTAAAACGACCTTCAAAGAAAATGGGCTTGATGAGCTATTTCAGGACGCACTAAAAGCTGGCATTCGCTTTAGTACCGAGTATCAGACTACCGATATTTACATTGTTTCCGTGCCAACTCCTTATGATAAAATCAGCAAGAAAATTGACGTCAGTTATGTTAATGCGGCTGTCATGAGCGTTTTGAAGGTGTGCCCAAAAGGGGCAACAGTGGTCATTGAGTCTACTTTATCTCCAGGCACGATAGACAAATATGTCCGACCCCAAATTACAGCAACTGGCTTTACAATTGGCCAGGATATCAATCTTGTTCACGCACCAGAGCGCATCATTCCGGGCAATATGATTTATGAATTGCTTCACAATAACCGGACTATCGGCGCAGACGACAGGGATGTAGGGGAGAAGATCAAAGCCGTGTATGCCTCTTTCTGTCAGGGAGAGATCGTCGTAACGGATATCAAAACTGCCGAGATAACCAAGGTGGTGGAGAATACATACCGTGACATCAACATTGCTTTTGCCAATGAATTGGCGAAGATTTGCCGTAGCGACGGCATGGACGTGTATGAGATCATACGAATCGCCAATTTGCACCCCCGTGTAAATATTCTCTCCCCCGGTCCCGGTGTGGGTGGGCACTGCATTCCGGTCGACCCGTGGTTTCTTGTCGGTGATTACCCCGGTCTTACCAATATTATCTTGGCTGCACGGAAGATCAATGATGGGATGCCCCGCTTTGTCATTCATCGTATCAGTCAGATCATGAAAGACACAGGATTGACCGATGTGCGCCGCGTGGGACTGTACGGCTTGACATATAAAGAAAATGTAGATGACGTACGTGAAAGCCCTACACTTCAGATGCTGGAACGCATGGACGATGCGCTCTCCGGCGGATTGGTGCAGGTTTATGATCCGTATGTTGATAAGGACATCGTTCCGAATCAGCACCATGACTTAGATGAGTTTCTCGCGTCTGTTGATATGGTAGTCATTATGGTGGGGCATAACGAGATCAAAGAGAGTATGGATAAACTGAAAGGCAAAGTTGTTTTCGATACGAGAAACATATGTTTCATTGAGGGAACTTTCAGATTGTGAACACCTTACTAACGAAAAATCAGTCATACAGAAACGATATTGACGGATTGAAAGCAATCGCGATAATTGCTGTTGTTTTGTATCACATGGGATTTGCGGCATATGGCTATCTCGGTGTTGATATCTTCCTAGTTGTTAGCGGATATCTGTTTATGAACAGTCTTATGAAACGTAACACTAAAAATTTTTCCTATTTTCGTGAATTGTGTTACAGATTGTTACGTTTGTATCCATTAGTTTTGATTGCCTGCGCTTTTTGCCTAGTTCTTGGTTTCTTTACCATGCTTCCCGATGATTATGAGAATTTGTCTCAGTCTGTTGTAGCCACAAATCTCTCAGCAAACAATATACTTTCATACATCACAACAGGAAACTACTGGGAAGTAGTGAACGAACTGAAACCGCTCATGCACACTTGGTATCTCGGTATTCTGGTTCAGTTTTATATTGTGTTCCTGTTGCTTTATAAAGTCATTGTAACGGCTGTTAAGGCAGAGAAAAGAACTGTAGCCGTACTTATCATGCTTACAGTAACAACCGTTCTTTCGATGGGCGCATATTTACTGCCCACATTCAACAGCAACTTAAAGTTTTATATGCTGCCATTCAGATTCTTTGAGTTGTCTTTAGGATGTCTGGCAGCGTATATTCATTTTAAACGGACAGACAATACGGGGGGGGGTAAATCTTTACAGGCGGCTCTTCCGATCTTGGCAACTGTTTTGTTCTTGCCGTTAAACTTTATACCGGATACCGTAAGACTCCTTGTAGTTGTAGGATGCGCTGTATGCGCAGTGCTCTGCACTAATCACAGTAAACTATACCGCCTGATAGCCTCCTGTAAAATTGTAACAACTGTTGGTAAAGCCAGCTTCAGTATCTATATCTGGCATCAGATTCTCCTGGCATTTACCAGATATACTGTTACCGCAAAATTTACCGTTCTCAGTACAGCGATTTTCTTCGCAGTTGTAGCGGCTGTTTCGGCTTTTTCTTATTTTTGTGTGGAAAAACAGTTGGGTAGTCTCTTGAAAAAGCAGTTTGTAAGCTCGATCGTAATCATTGTGATTTTCACCGTGTTGATTTCCGGTGCTGCTGGAGTTATATATTTGCGCGCCGGCGTTGTCAGAGATGTACCTGAACTCGATATTACAACAGAAAATGTTACACGAGGAATGCATGCACAGTACAATCACAGGATATGGCAGTATGAGAATAAGCCATTTGAAGATAATGGAAAAATAAATGTTTTGATTGTCGGTAACAGTTATGCTAGAGACTGTGCGAATGTTATTTTAGAGTCCGAATTCGGAAAACTTGTGAATATATCATATTCGTATTCATGGAATGAGGATTTGATTCCGATCATTAAAGAGGCTACTTTTGTTTTCTCGCAAGGTTTGACAAAGGAGAATGTGCCTGATTATCTATGGAATAATATTAATAATCCAAAAAATGTATATGGGATCGGCACAAAGAGATTTGGCGAGAACAATGGCATAGTATATTCGCAGCGTTCTAAACCGGACTATCTGTATATGACGGTCAGTGTTCCCGAAAGTATCATTTCATTAAACAATGAACTGCAACTATCTTGGGGAAATAACTACATCAATTTTATTGAAATAGTTCAAAATGCAGACGGTACAGTACCGGTTTTTACGCCGGAAGGCAAATTCATCAGTCAGGACTGTTGGCATCTGACGAAGGCCGGTGCGGTTATGTACGCGGACATAATCAACTGGGGACCTATATTCGGTAACAGTAACTAGAAATGAGGTAACAGATGAAAAAGGTCATGATTGTCTTCGGAACACGTCCGGAAGCCATCAAAATGTGTCCGTTGGTCAATGAACTGAAAACACGTCCTAACATCCAAACCATTGTCTGCGTCAGCGGTCAGCACCGGCAGATGCTCGATCAGGTGCTGGAAGTGTTCGGTGTTGTACCGGATTATGACCTCTCCATTATGAAAGACAAGCAGACGTTGTTCGACATCACGACGAACATATTGGAGCGCATCAAGTTCGTATTGGAGGAAGTCAAGCCTGACGTGGTACTCGTACACGGCGATACATCGACTACCTTTGTGACCGCGTTAGCCTGCTTTTATTTGCAGATACCTGTGGGTCATGTGGAAGCCGGACTACGTACATACAACATATACTCGCCTTACCCGGAAGAGTTCAATCGGCAAGCTGTGGGCATTATTTCGCAGTACAATTTTGCCCCCACGGAGTTGTCCAAGAACAACTTGCTCCGTGAAGGCAAGAAGCCTGAGACAGTATTTGTTACCGGCAACACTGCTATAGATGCATTGAAAACTACCGTCCGTGCGGATTACTCTCACCCGGAATTGGATTGGGCAGCGGGAAGCCGCCTTATCATCATAACTGCTCACAGGCGGGAAAACCTCGGCGAGCCGATGCACCATATGTTCCGCGCAATCCGGCGGATTATGGACGAGCATCCGGAAGTCAAGGCGATTTATCCGATACACATGAATCCTCTTGTCCGTCAGGCTGCGGAAGAAGAACTCGGGGGGTGCGACCGCATCCATATCATCGAACCGCTCGACGTGCTCGACTTCCACAACTTTCTCGCGCACAGCTATTTGATTCTCACCGACAGCGGCGGAATACAAGAGGAAGCGCCATCTCTCGGAAAACCTGTGCTGGTCATGCGAAATACTACAGAGCGCCCGGAAGGAATTGAAGCGGGGACACTGAAACTGGTTGGTACGAACGAGCAGGTGATTTACGAGATCTTTAAACTTCTACTTGAAAGTAAAGACGAGTATGAAAAAATGAGCCATGCCAGCAATCCCTATGGAGACGGGTTTGCCAGCAAGCGGATTGCAGATATTTTGGAACGGCAATAAGGGGTGATAATATGAAACAGCTTTTTTTGATGGTGAACGATGGTTCGGTAAAATTGATAGACACACCTGCGCCGACGGTGAAAGACAACTATGTAATCGTTGAAACAGAATACTCCATCGTAAGCACCGGTACTGAACGGGGCTTGACATCCTTCGGCGGTAAGAATCTTGTTCAAAAGGTACTGGAACGCCCCGATCAGGCGCGAAAGGTCATCGAAAAAATGTCAACCGACGGAGTTTTGACCACCTTGGATGCGGCTTTCACCCGCCTTGCCGAACCGATGCCTATGGGTTATTCCGGTGTTGGCATTGTGACTGCCTGTGGGCGCGGTATAACGGATATTGCTGTCGGCGATCGCGTGGCCATGGTAGGACAGGCTTACCACGCTGAGGTAAACCGGGTCAATAGAAACCTCGTTGCTAAGCTTCCGGAAGGAATTGCGGACTGCCGCCAGTATTCTATGTGCGCTCTGGGCGGCATCGCCCTGCAGGGTATCCATCAGGCAAATGTCGTGTCGGGCGAGACTGTGGCTGTCATTGGACTTGGCCTTGTGGGACATATCACAGCTCGAATTCTGAATGCCTACGGGTGTGACGTCATCGCCTTTGACATCGTTGACAAGACGCTCCCCGGCACACATCTGAAAGCCTTTATTAATTCTAACGATGAAAATGCCGCTGATATCACCAAGTCTTTGACCAAAGGGCGCGGAGTGGACAAGGTTATCATTACCGCCGCCACAAACTCCAACGCCCCAATGGATTTAGCGGCCGCTATCACCCGTGACCGAGGAGTTATTTGTATGATTGGTGTGACGCAAATGAACCTTGACCGCCGTCCATATTATGAACGGGAGTTGACCTTTACCATCGCCCGTTCATATGGCCCCGGTCGCTATGACTCCACCTACGAGGAACAAGGCATTGACTATCCCATCGGTTATGTTCGCTTCACGGAAGGACGCAACGTGGAGGAATTTGTCCGACTGGTTAGCGAACGCCGTGCAGATTTCACTGACCTCATTACCCATGTGATTCCTCTTGAGGAAGCGGCAAAAGCATATGAGATGATCACAACAAACGTCAATCGCGAGAAATATATCGGCGTGCTCCTTCAATATCCGAAACGCGAAGAAAAATGGGCGACAGTAATCACAAAAAAGACAAAGAAAACCGTTGAAGGAAATATCCGTGTTGGACTCATCGGAGCAGGTAACTTCGCAAAGAACACGTTGCTCCCCATCATGCAGAGCACGGGACTGTATCATCTCAAAGCACTCGCAACTACAGGCGGTATCGGCGCAGCGCAGGCGTCAAACTCTTTCGGCTTCGAGTATACAACTAACGATTATAGAAAACTCATTGAAGATAAGGATATCGATCTTATCGTTATTTCGACCAATCACAATAGCCATGCGAAATTCATCATCGAGGCACTCGAAGCGGGAAAACACGTATATTGCGAAAAGCCGCTTTGCTTGACTGAGGATGAGCTTGACCGAATTGAGACTGTATATCATGCATCGTCCTGCGAACTGTTCTGCGGGCTGAACCGTCGGTACGCGCCTTTGGTTCAGAAGATAAAAGATGCTCTGTCCACAGACAAGATTCCGGCCGTCTACGACTATATAGTAAACGCTGGCTTTATACCAAACGATCATTGGACGCAGGACGAAGCTGTAGGCGGTGGACGGATTATCGGCGAAGCTTGTCACTTTGTTGATACCATTCAATATCTCGATGGCAGCAAACTGGAATCGCTTAACATTACCTACGCTGACAACAATGCTTACCCAAAGAAAGACAACGCACTTATCACGTTGCGCTTTTCCTCCGGCGCTGTGGCGAACATCGTATACACCTCCATGGGCAGTAAGAAGTACCCAAAGGAGCAACTCCGCGTGTTCTCAAACGGCTCTGTATGTGAGCTGAATAACTATATCATCTTGCGACGCTATGGGAGCATAAAAACTACGAAGATAAAACTCCGTCAGGACAAGGGTTTTGATGCGGAATACCGCTTTATCGCCGACGTGCTGCGGGGAAAAGAGAAGAACGATGGCATAGAGGACGCGCTTGTCAGCCATAGGATGATAATAGAAGGGATGAAATAGAAATGGACAAGATGGTCGTATACAACAATATGCTACTCGTATGTGGCCAGAATGTTGCGTGTTACTACGGGGGCAGCCTGATTAAGCTGACACGGTACGGCAAGGACTTCTGGTGTTTTCTTGCTGAATACGAGAGCAGAGCTAGCTGGTCCTATGAGCAGCTCTGCGACTACCGCGACGTGAAACTAAGAAGTATAGTCCATCACTGCCACGATATGGTTCCTTATTACACGAAACTGTTCAACGACAATAGTATACGGAATAAAAGAAACGAGATTCAAGCAAATGAGTAATAAGGTTTGCCTGATTGCAGCGCGAAATTTGAGCAATATTACACCATTGCTAAAGTATATTTCAGCTGCTGAAGACCCGATTGACATAATTTATTGGAACAGAAACGAGCTTAATGAATCTTGTGAGGCAAATCGTGTTTTTGCTTACAATCGAAAGACTTCTGAGGATTGCAGCAAAGCAGAAAAACTTCTCAGCTATCTTGGTTTCAGACATTTTGTTTTAAAAATCCTGCGAAGAAACAAATATGATAAAATTATTCTGCTTCCAACACAGACAGCAGTGATGTTATTTGACTTTTTAGTAGTGCATCATAAGAAATGTAAATATCTTCTTGACATCCGAGACTACACAGCAGAATACAAAAAGTGGTTTAAACCGATTATTAATACACTCATTAAATATTCAACCGTTGTTTCGTTAACATCTCCAGCCTATATGTCATTTTTACCAATACATGAATACATTATATCTCACAACTACTCACCAATGCCGAAAAGTGACATCGCCGCCTACAGGAGCCGAGTATTAAAAGGCTTGCCCATTACTATTTCCTGCGTTGGGGGAATCCGTTTTATTGAGTATTTTGCCAAAATAATACAAGTATTCGCCAATGATTCGAGGTTTGTTCTGCGTTTCGATGGAGCTGGATCCGAACGGCTAAAGCCGATATGTAAAGAGCTTAGTGCGAGTAATGTAATACTCACAGGGCGTTTTGACAGAAAAGATACAATATTCTTCAATATGAAAGCGGATATCGCAAACAATTTGTTTGGAAATCATACACCGCTTTTGGATTTTGCTCTGTCGAATAGATTGTACAACGCAGTACAGCTCGGTATGCCGATCCTCGTGTGTCCGGATACGTATACTGCGCAGATTGCTTGTGAGTATGGCTTCGGATTTGTCTTTGATATTGACGATCCTGCCTGTAAGGAAAAACTATTTGTATGGTATCAGTCTCTTGACCATAATGAACTGTATGCCGCATGTGACCGATTTTTGGATAAAGTAAAAAAGGATGATGCAGAGTATTTTAACAGAATAAAAGATTTTTTGTGTAGAGGTTGATAAATAGGAAAAGAGTCAATGAAGTTAAGGTTGTCGATTCAAACAATTAAAGAGAACTCATTTTACAGATACTCTATTCTAGGTGCGATTGTTGGACTGTTAAGCCTTATATGGTTGTCAAATCAATCTATGTCTAATGTCCTAGTTCTGATTGAAGTTATTATCCTTATAATGTTTATGATCTGTAGGCAGTACAGTTCTTTCCTTGCACTTTTTATTATGGTCACAGCGTTATCAATTAATTTATCCACATATGCAGGAGTAAAAGAATTTTATGGATGGAACACAGTCAAGTTCTTCAGAGTTGATTTAGCTACATGGATTTTGGTATTATTCGCTCTCACTTCTTTTATTTTTAAGAAACCAAAGGTATGTAATGCCGGAATTAGTTTCTGGCGTTTTACCAAACATTTTCTGGTCATTTGTTTGATAGGAGTAGTTGTAGGATTACTATCAATCGCTTTTAATGACAACAACATCACAAATATTGATAATTACTGGACTCAGTATTTTGCTGTAGTCTATATTATGGCAGTATACCCTCTCTTAATTATATACACGACATACTATTGTAAAACAAGGGAGCCAGAGTCGTTTTATAAAGTAAAAGCATCAATTATTGGTGTGTTTGCAGGGTGTTCGGCGCAAGCGATATACTCATTGCTTACATCAACGGTAATTAATTATGCTGGAGTTGAAGGTATCGGATTGGCCGTTTCTCATATCTATTTCTATATTCCATTAGCATTGTGTTTTTTCTTCTATACGAGATTAAATGAAGGAAAGTTATATTTACCAGTTCTTGTTTTAATTTCCGTTGGTGTTTTGATCACTATCACTAATAACGTCAATGGAAAAGTGTTGTTATTCACATTATTCATTCCAATAGTTTGGTGCGCCTTAGCCTCCCAAGCACGAGCCAAAACAACCATCCTAATAGCAATAATTGCTAGTCTAGTTGGTGTTGCGATGGTTGTGTCAAGTTCTACTGCTTCACAAAACTATTTACTATCAAGAAAAAGCAAATCATTAATAAGTCTTTTTAGTATCTTTACAGAGAATTGGCTAGGAAATATGCAAGCATCGCCACAATTTCGCGTAACTGAATTTTTGAATATTTGTATTGAGATAATAAAAAAACCTTGGTATTTACTCACAGGCAAGGGATACTTAGGAAGCATAGTAGATCATTTGGGTATGTTTCGTAGAATAGGTGGTGAATTTTCAGATTATCAATGGAACAATGGAACATTTTATTTCTTGCACGAATCATTGAATCTACTTCTACTTAATAATGGGTTAATAGGCTTATGGTTATGGATACGGTCTTTCGGATTTACAATACGTAATTATAAGAAATCTTTTTTTGTCTTGTTTGGTGGGATTTGGTTTTGTGTGAACTATGGATATTCTGTGGCTATAACTACAGTGGGAATGACCGCATTTATCATTGGATTAATGGATATTAATCCAGTGCAAAATATTAAATAACATTTATACACAAGGGGGACGATGGAGTGAAAAAGCTATTGTTTTGCACGTTTGTATTTGAAAAAGGTGGAGCAAGTCACCATAACACTGAACTAATTAAGCTATTATCAACTCGGTTTGATATTACCCTTCTTTCAAAAAGAGAGTTTTTAACTAGCGAAATTGAAAATGTGGATTTAATTGAGAATGACTCATACGCAATCAGGAGGGGGGTGAAAAATGTTTTCGGAATTCTTAAGAACATGTCGATCGCGGCTAAATGTGCAAAGAAACTTAAGCCAGATATCGTATTGATTTCTGTCTATGAGACAAGGAGTTTTGCTATAGGGCGTTTGCTGTTTGAACGAAATACAAACATAGCTGTGATTGAGAATAACAATATTGATCTTTTGACTAAATGGTTGAATCGGATATGTTATAAGTCCTTTGCAAAAAGTGTTAAACATTTCGTATTTGAATCATATATTGGTGAATACATAGCAGAAAAATATAGGATACCTGACAACTTAATATATGTGATGCCACACATAATGTATCCAAGCGAGAGCCCCCCAAGGAGAGATGATAAATGTGAAACAGATTTCGACTGTGTCGCATTGAGTAATTCAAATGACGAAAGTACTATAGCAAAAATAATAGAATCCGAAAGAGACAACAGTATATTGAAAAAGAATAACATTAGAATGTTTATTAAAAGTAGAAAAACCGAGTTCGACAATGACTATTTAGTTGTAAAAACAGGATTTATACCAATTGAAGACTATCATGCAATGATTGACAATTGCAAAATAGTATATACACCATTTCCAAAATCTTATAAATACCGAATGAGTGGATCAATTATAGACAGTTTTTCATCTCATAAAAGGGTTGTTTCGTCTAGTTTCTTGCTGGCTGAAGAGTACAGTAGATTATATCCAAATATTATACAAGTTGAAGATAATCCTAAGGACGCCCTTGAATTAATTAGTAAATTATGTAGGTTGGAACTGAGTAGTTGTAGTACTGATTTTTCAAAATTTGAAAAAGATCATTCAAATAGTAGAATACTATCAGCGGTTGAAGAAGCATGTAAATAGAAGGAAGAAAGACATTATTGCCTTGATATAAGATAAATAATGTAATTGCATTAATAATTGACCCTCCATTTGTAGACAGACTGCCTTAGTAAAGAAAGAACAAACAGAACTTCATGGATTATTTGAATGCTGGTCAGTAGAAAAACGTTCAATGCTTAAAACTGTCGAAATATACTGGATACTTTATTAAGTTTGATTTTTGAGTTAGCCAATGAAAATAAACCTAAGTAAGAGAGATGCAGTTTGGAGTTTAATAGGAACCTTCTTATCAATGGGTGTAAATTTCATTATGCTTCCATTTATACTTCATTTCTTGGATGATGATTCAGTTGGCTTTTATTATATTTTAACTAGCCTTAGTGGAATAGTAGTCATGTTTGATTTTGGTTTTTCTCCATCTATATCTAGGAACATGGCATATGCATGGTGTGGTGCTAAAAACTTACAAAAACAGGGTGGGGATGTTGGTAATCATATAGAACCAAATTATGAGCTGATGAAAGCAATCGTCTCAACATGCAAAAGAATCTATTTTACAATTTCTTTTTTTGCACTATTGCTGTGCGCAACTTTAGGATCAATTTATATTTTTTCTATTACTAGAGGGTATAATAAGCAGAGTTACTTTTGGGCATGGGGGATATATGCATTTGCAATAGTTGTTAATCTTTTAGTAGGCTATTACACAGTTTTTTTGAGAGGGGTAGGCGCTGTTTCCCAAGCCAATAAAGCTACTGTATATTCAAGGATAATACAAATTGTATTAACTATTGTGTTTTTGGTGTCAGGTTTTGGGATACTAGGGGTTGCACTAGCCTATTTCTTGTATGGTATTACATTCAGAGTGTTAGCCAACCGTTATTTTGTGCATTTCCATAATATAGGTCATAAATTGAAGATAATAACAGTAAACAACCAAGACTATCATTGGAAAAGAATACTTGGTATTATATGGTCGAGTACTTGGCGTGATGGGATAGTTACAGTTTCAAATTATATACTTAATCAATCTACTACTATTATAGCTTCTCTGTATTTGACGCTTTATGAAACGGGACTGTATTCACAATCTGTCCAATTGATGAGTGCAATAGCGCAGATAGCAGGTACAATGTATACGGCATACCAGCCTGCTTTGCAATCTGCCTATGTTAATGGACAAAAAATGAAGCAACGAGATTATATGAGCGCAATAATTGTCTCCTTTGTCATTTTGTTTGTGTTAGGAACAATAGTTCTTATCATTGTGGGACTTCCAATGATACGTTTAATAAAACCAAGTTACACAGTTCAAATTCCATTATTGCTTGCGGTTGGTTTATATCAGTTTATTCTTAAATATAGAAATGCATATACTTCATTTTTGTCGACTACGAATAGAATCATTTACTCTAGGGCATTCTTGGTATCAGCTTTTATCTGCATTGGATTATCGATTCTATTCACTGGGGTTTTAGAATATGGTGTTTATGGATTGGTCATTGCCCAAATCATCAGTCAGATTGTTTACAATGTATGGCGTTGGTCTATGATGGTACATAAGGAGCTTCAATACAGTTATATAGATACATTTCGTTATGGAACTGCGGAACTATTACAATTCGTAAGCAAAAAAGAAAAGAGATAGAATTCACTAATGACTATCCTTTTGGGATTTATAAATACTTAATTGGAGGCAAGATATGATAATAACCAAAACTCCTTTCCGCATGTCATTTTTTGGCGGTGGAACTGATATTGAAAGCTTTTTCAATGAACATGGTGGTGCAGTTATTTCTACAACATTTGATAAGTACTGTTATGTGAATGTAAGGCATCTTCCCAGATTTTTTGACTGGAATACAGAACTTACCTATTCAAAGATTGAGAAAGTCTCTAATACTGATGAAATTAGTCATCCGGCTATTCGTAATGCGATGAAAATGCTCGATATTCATGAAATACGTTTGACATATGAAGCTGATCTTCCAGCTCGTTCAGGATTAGGCACTAGCTCCTCTTTTGCTGTTGGTATGCTTAATGCATTTTATGCGCTTAAGGGCAAATATGCGGACAAGAAGAAACTGGCGGATGAGGCGATTTTTTTGGAACGTGTACTATGTAATGAAGCTGGTGGATGGCAGGATCAAATTGCTGCATCTTATGGTGGTTTCAATCGTATCAACTTTGGTCCGGATGGTTATGAAGTTTTTCCGATTATCATTAGCCCTGAGAGAAAGAAGCAATTGAATGAGAATCTACTTATGTTTTTTACGGGCTTTACTCGGTTTTCGGCAGCTGTGCAACAAGCTAATAATCTTGGTGCTAAGGACAAGACATCTCAACTTAAGGAGATGCTGGCACTGGTTGATGATGCTGAAAAGGTTTTAACTGATCGATATACTGATCTTGATGACTTTGGAAGACTGCTTGACTATACATGGAAATTGAAGAGACAGACGGGCCCGGCAGTGAGTACAGAAAGTATAGATATGCTTTATGCGAAAGGGATGTCTGCTGGAGCCCTTGGGGGAAAGCTTCTTGGTGCAGGTGGGGGCGGGTTCTTAGTGTTTTATGTTCAGCCTGATAAGCAAAATGCAGTTAAAGATGCACTGAAAGATCTGATGCATATTCCATTTAAATTTGAAACTGGCGGTACGAGAGTAATTCATTACACGCCTGAAGACTATGTGCCTAGGGAAGATGAAAAATGAAAACAGTGATAATGGCCGGTGGAAAAGGAACACGAATAAGTTCTGTTGCTTCAGATATCCCTAAGCCGATGATAAAAGTTGAAGGAGTGCCGGTTCTGGAAAGAGAAATAATTTGTCTTAGAGATCAGGGCTTTACCGAGCTCATCCTCACAGTTTCTCACAAGGCCAGTCAGATAATAGAGTACTTTGGTGATGGCAAGAATCTTGGTGTGAGTATTGAATACTTCATAGAAAATCAACCGCTTGGAAACGCTGGGGCATTGTTTATGCTGAAGGATAAGCTTACAGATCCGTTTCTGCTTTTAAATGCTGATGCAGTGTTTGATGTTGATTTCAATCGATTTGTAGCATTCCATAGATCACATGACGGCATTGTTACCCTTTTCACGCATCCAAATTCTCATCCATATGACAGCGGGGTGATTGTTGCTGACCAGACAGGAGTAGTACAACAATGGTTTACTAAAGAGGATGAGCGGCCACTGTGGTATCAGAACCGTGTGAATGCGGGCTTACACGTGATTGATCCAAAAGTTTTGGAAATATGTGGGGTTGATGCAGATAATGTTGGAATGGAAATAGATGGGAAAAGAGTAAAGGTTGACCTTGACCGACAGATACTGAAACCTCTATGTGGAACAGGAATGATGTTTTGCTATGACAGCCCAGAATATGTTAAGGATATGGGAACTCCAGATCGATATGAAGCTGTCTGTAAGGATTTCCATGATGGCGTGGTAAGTGCGAAGAATCTGAGAAATAAGCAGAAGGCGGTTTTCATTGACCGGGATGGTACGATTAACCGATATGTAGGCTTCCTGAGAAGTATTGATGACTTCGAGTTACTGCCCAATGTGGCCGAGGCAGTGAGAAAAATTAATTCATCCGGATATCTTGCAATCGTAGTGACAAACCAGCCTGTTATCGCACGAGGTGAAGTTACATACGGTCAGCTTCAGGAAATCCATAATAAGATGGAGACACTGCTGGGAGCAGAAGGAGCATACCTCGATAAAATCTACTTCTGTCCACACCATCCTCATAAAGGATATGAAGGCGAGGTACCTGAGCTAAAGGTTGATTGTGAATGTCGTAAGCCAAAGCCCGGATTGTTGCTGAAAGCGGCTGTGGACTTTAATATAGATCTTGCCAATTCTTGGATGATTGGCGATGGAGAAAATGATATCAAGGCCGGAAAAGCGGCTGGATGTAAGACTGCACTGATTGGTAAGGACGATTTCGATCAGGATATGACATTGGAGTCACTTCTGGATTGGTGTTATGCTCTTTTATAAAAGAATAATCGACAGAAAAATGAAAGTAGGAAGAACATGAAAACCCTAGAACCCCGCCTTGAAAAACACATTGACCTTTTGATTGAACGTTACCCTGTTCTTGAGGTATGCAGACGAGATTTGATCGATGCTTACCTTATTATGGAAGAATGCTATGAGCACGATGGCAAGCTTCTAATTGCTGGTAATGGCGGATCTGCCGCTGACTCTGAGCATATTGCTGGTGAATTGATGAAAAGGTTTAAAATACCTCGCCCAGTTACAGCAGAATTTGCTGAGAAGCTAAAAGCTATTGATCCGGATAGAGGAGAGAATTTGGCAAAAAATCTTGAGAGAGGATTGATGGCTATTCCTTTAGTGGCTCATGTGGCACTCTCGACGGCGTATATAAATGATGTGGACGGACTGGGTGTGTTTGCTCAACAACTATTTGGATTTGGTCGTCCAGGAGATGTATTTTTGGGAATCAGCACAAGTGGAAATAGTAAGAACGTGATGAGTGCCACAGTCGTAGCTAGAGCTCTTGGAATCAAAGTGGTGGGATTGACTGGCGCAAAAGGGGGAGAACTAGCTACAGTTGCTGATGTTGCAGTCAAGGTTCCAGAGACAGAGACATATATGATTCAGGAACTTCATCTTCCGGTTTATCATTGCTGGTGTTTGATGCTAGAGGATAAATTTTTTGGAGATAACTCGTGTACCTAAAACATATTATTCAAAGTACTCGAACTAGCCCAAAACGCAGTTCGAGTACGGTGAGAATCACAACCATACCCAAACTACATATTGTTGTCTGCTTATTTCTTCTTAATTCTCTAAATTGCCTCCCTCAATTGATCGAATATAGCTTGTCAAGGACGAAGTCGTACAGCGGTGCGAAGTACCCGACTTTACTAGCCATGTGATGGCTATACACTATATAGAGAATCATAAATCAGTTCGAGAACGGGTATACTCGAAGTAAAAACCGTTGGAAGGTTCTATACATTAGTTAAGAAAAGGAGAACAATGACAATGAACGTACTTGTTACTGGTGCCGGTGGCATGGTTGGCTCTCATATGGTGGAGCAACTATATAACGCTGGGCATAATGTTATTGGTATTTGGCATAAGAACAAGAAAAACATTGAGCAGATTACACTACCTATTCGTTTTGTTCAGTGTGATCTTCGTTATGGATATGGCCTTGATGAGCTTATATTGGATAATTTGCCTGATCAGATATATCATCTGGCGGCTCAATCTTATCCTACTGTTTCTTGGGCCAGCCCTGCTGAAACTATTGATGTGAATATTAATGGAACTGTTGCGTTATATGAGGCAATTAAAAAGACCCGTAAATATGTTAATCCTCACTATGATCCGATGGTTGTCGTGGCTTGTTCAAGCGCAGAATACGGTGAGACTCTTAATAAGTTGGAGGGGGCCGGAGTCTATGTTAAAGAAACTGCCGAGCTACAGCCATTACATCCTTATGGTGTGAGCAAGGTTGGGCAGGATTTGATCGCTTTCCAATACTTCAGGAACGACCACATTCGGTGCATCAGAGCTAGGATATTCAATTCCACAGGGACTCGAAAGGTTAATGATGTGACTTCAGATTTTACAAGACGTGCTATAGAAGCCGAAAAATCTGGAGTATGGGAACTTCGAGTTGGTAATCTTGAAACACGAAGAGCTATTATGGATCAACGTGATCTTGTAAATGGATTAATGCTGTTGGCTGAGAAAGGAAAAGCAGGAAATGTATACAACCTTTCATCTGAGCACGTCTATCAGATGAAAGACATAGTCACGATGATTGAAAAGCAGGTGGGGCATGAATTCGAAATCATAGTTGACCCTGTATTACTACGACCTGCGGATGAAAAGATTATAGCAGGGGATATTACAAAATTAAAAAGAGATACTGGTTGGAAACAAAAAATACCAATGGAACAAACAATATCTGATATGCTTGAATATTGGAGAATGATTCTGTAAATGATTCTAAGAAAAGAACCATTATATTATAAGGTAATTATGAATACAATTACCGATAGCAATGCAAATGCAAAGGGGAATCTGGAAGCTGAATGCCAAAGTAACCTGGACAGTAGAGACTACTGCGCAGGCATCAAATCCTTGAGATCAGACGATTAGCAGGTAATATCCAGTATAAAGATGCAAAGAAAATGCAAGAATTTGAGTAAAACCCTTGCACTTGGGAGCGGATGAATCGACGAAGACGTAAACAAATTGCTTTTCATGACTCTCCAATCGGCTTTACCGGTGCCCGCATTTTCTCGGACAACCGCTGGGTTCAAATGAGTGAACTGATGCCATGGGATCTGATCGATGAGAAGTATGCAGAGAACTTCGAGGGTAGCAAGAACGGAAATGTGGCGGTGAGCAGCCGTGTAGCGTTCGGAGCACTTGTGATAAAGCAGGAGCTGAACCTGTCGGATGAAGATACGGTGACGATGATCCGCGAGAACCCGCACTGCCAGTATTTTCTTGGTTTCCCGGAGTTTACGGATACCCTGCCGTTTGATTCCAGCAAGATGGTTGCTTTTCGGCGTCGGTTCCCGGCGGGAGTGATGGCAGAGATCAATGAAGCGATTATTCAGCGTCAAACCAAAGAGGACGATTCATCCTCATCCGATGATGATCCGTCCTCCTATCACGGGACGCTGAATTTAGATGCGACTTGCGCCCCTGCGGATATACATTATCCGACAGATACTGGGGTATTGAACGATGCGCGCAAGAAGAGTGAGCATCTGATTGATGTGCTTCAAGCTCGCAGCGGCGGTGTCAAAAAGCCCCGCACATACCGTCAGGTAATCTCTTCGCCGCTTTTCAGCTATGGCAACGAGGCTACATTTGGGGACCTCAGACAAAATTCGCTTTTGGGTAGTAGTAGTCCCTATTTATTCAGGAGAGGCTGATGCTGTTTTCGAGTCTGATCTTTTTAATTGGCTTTCTGCCTCTGACTATCGGCGTATATTTTTTGATCCCGAAGCGATGTAAACTGCGGAACTTCTTTCTAACTATAATGAGTCTATTCTTTTACGCTTGGGGTGAACCACGTTTTGTACTAGCAATGATTGTATCCATTATTGTCAATTATCTGTTTGCGCTGATCATTGATCACCAGAGAAACAACGAAAAAAACAAGAAGATAATTATCGCTGCAACGGTGTTGTTCAATCTTTCGTATTTGTTTGTTTTCAAGTATCTTGACTTCGCTATACATACACTGTCCGTGATGATCGGAAGAGAGTTTACTCCCTTTGGAATACGACTTCCAATTGGGATATCTTTTTTCACATTCCAGGCCATGAGCTATGTGTTTGATGTTGGCAAGGGTGAGGGTGACGTACAGAAGAATCCATTAAATGTTGCTCTCTACATATCTTTTTTCCCGCAGCTTATCGCAGGTCCAATTGTTCGCTATAACACGATAGCTCATCAAATTGAAAATAGGAGAGAAAACTTCGATGATTTCTGTGTTGGCATCTACCGTTTCACCGCTGGCCTATCAAAAAAAGTGCTCCTAGCAAATAATTTAGTTATTGTGGCGGATCGCGCATTTGACCAGCCGCTAAGTGATTTGTCAACTTCGATGGCATGGCTCGGGATATTAGCATATACACTACAAATATATTTCGATTTTAGTGGATACTCTGATATGGCTATCGGACTAGGCAAGATGTTCGGATTCCATTTTAAGGAAAACTTTGACTATCCGTATCTTTCGCAGAGCATAAGGGAATTTTGGAGAAGATGGCATATATCTCTAGGAAGTTGGTTTCGCGACTATGTATATATTCCGCTCGGAGGTTCCAAGCGTGGCAACATGAGAACCGCTCTGAATTTGATTGTTGTTTGGTTTATGACAGGGTTATGGCATGGAGCAAATTTGACGTTCGTTGTATGGGGAATATACTACTGTGTGCTTATTTTAATCGAGCGTTATATTCTAAAAGAAGGGCGAAATAATGATCGAAGCAAACTGGTACGAAGAAGCATCGTCTTTCTGCTTGTGGTTATTGGTTGGGTGTTCTTTAGGTCTCCGAATTTGACATCAGCTGGAGGTTACCTAAGGATCATGTTTGCAATAGTCCCCAATCAATTGATGGACCGACAGTTTATATTGTATTCTCGTGAGTATTTCCTTTTTCTGGTCGTGGGATTCATATTAGCGGGAGGTGCTGTGCCAGCTTTCAGGAAACAGTTGAACAAATATCCGAAGGTGGAGTACGTCTTCACTGTGTTGCTATCGTGCGCAGGTCTATTATTCTCAATCGCATATCTGACGAAGGGTGGTTATAACCCCTTTATTTACTTCAATTTTTAGGAGAAAAGATGAACAAAAAACCATACTTTACTCGAATCTATCCAATTGTTTTTCTTCTAGTTATATTTGCTCTATCCGTCACAACAATTTTGCGCCTGCCATATCGAACGCTCAAACTCAAAACCTTCAGAAGTGATATGAATAATTTGATGAATAAGAAAATTACGTGTCATAGTCGGTGGATCGACTTATTCGGATTATTCCAGCTCATATTAGGAAAACATGAGCTTGATGACTTTAAGGTAATAAAAGATTCTCTCGGGATGCTACATCAACAGCCTATCGACAGGACAGAAGAGGAGCTTCAGGCGTATGCCGATAATTTATCTGAGATATGCTGTCACAGCATTGAGCAAGGAGCGGACTTTCTATATGTTCAAGCACCTCACGACTTGATCGAAGAAAAAACGAAATTTTGTGCCGGATTTGAAACCCCTTCAAACGAACACGTTGATAAGTTTCTTGCATTGGTTTCGCAAAGAAATATACCCATGCTTGATTCTCGAAAGCTCTTCAGTGATTGGCAGGCAGAGGAGATTTTTTATAAAACTGATCACCATTGGCGTGTAGAAGCTGCTTTTCATACTGCTGAGAGCGTTCTCAAAAGAGTAGGGAAAAGGATGGCACCAGCTGACGAGTTTCGCACACTGAGCTTCCCAAATGTTTTTTTAGGTTCTTTGGGAGTAAAGGCGGGAAAATACTTTGCAGGGATGGATGATTTTAACGTATACATTCCGACATTTGATACGCAATATCAAGTCTATAACGATTATTCAGACGGAAGAAAGCTGACCCAGTCAGGAGATTTTTCGGAAGTTTTTTTGAACCGGGAACTTCTGGAAGCGAGTTACTTAAACAAATACAATACACTTATCTATGGAGCGGATAAAAAATCAGTTATTGTAAATCTGAACCAAGAAAAAGACGGAATTCTCCTGATAGTGGCGGATTCGTTTGGTCGAGCAATCGTGCCATACTTAAGTCTTGCGTTTTCTAAAACCATATATGTTGACCCTCAAACAGGTAGATATGACGAAGGGATTCTGGCGCTCATTGGAGAGGTGAAACCTGATTTAGTTCTCGTTCTATTCAATGGGAGAAGTCCCTATATTCAGATTCGGTAAGGAATAACTGTAACATTGTTGGTAATCTATATATTAGGGTCTACTGAACGAATTTCAAAGGTCTGAAATCAGCACATTACAGGGCTTTATTCGGTACACTTGAACGAATGGTACGAAGAAATCTGCGAACGCAAAGCCCAAGGCATAACGGTAAAGGAATGGTGCCGATTACGCCATTATTCCTTGTCCACCTATTACTACCGGCAACGGCAAGTCATGCAAGCCCTTGAGCAACGCCTCTCTTCTATGGAATCGAATGAGACGGTTCAGTTTGCCGCTTTACCCGCTCCTACTCAGGAGAATCCATCCTGTGAAGCCATCCGCATCCGGCTCGGCGAAATAGAAGTCGAGATACCCGCTGGAGCCAGCCGTGAGAGTATCGCCGCAGTGATTGAGGCATTAAAGTGTTAAACGATTACCGGGCTAGGGGGAAGATCTATTTGGCCTTGGGCTACACGGATCTACGCAAAGGGATCGACGGTTTGTGTGCCGTCATTCAGGACCATTGCGGCAAGGAGCTGAGAACACACGATCTGTTTCTCTTTTGCGGTCGGCGCGCAGATCGGCTCAAAGGGGTGTTGTAATTCCGATATCGGAATTATAATAATTATTCCGACATTTCACTTATTCCGACAATAAGCATGGAATGCGTGGCACAATGAGACGCCACTTGTAAAATATCGGAATAAGTAATTCACTCAAGACCATAGAGTTTCCTGATCAATTCCTCATCATTTTTCCATTCTGGGAGCTTTGTATCTTCTGGTTTGCCATGGATTTTTTCAATTGCTCTGCGTTTCATCTCAGTGTCCGCATAGGCATAAATTTGTGTTGAAACGATGGATGCATGCCCCATATACTCAGACAGAAGTTGAAGTGACATTCCATGTCGATATAGATGCATAGCGCGGGTATGACGGAATTGGTGGAAATCGCGCTCACAAAAGACCAGTGCCGCGGCGTTTAAAGTCCACCCGCGCGGGCAGCAAAGGCCACCCAGCGCGGAGTACGAAGGCCAGTTAGTGTTAAGCCAACGATTTTTCGAACTTAATGTTCTTGTTTTCTCATAGATTCTTTACTTTCAACAACAATTTCAATCGCCTGTGCGATCAACCTGTCTGTGATCGCTTCTGCAGCCACTTGTATCGGCATTTGGGAAATCCATTCATCCGGTCTGAACTGAGAAAGAACGATTGTTGAGTGTCTCGCCGTTCTTCGATCGATAATCTGCAGGAGATTCTGACAATCTTCCTCGCTGATTTTGAAGAGAAGCCATTCGTGAATATTACGGTGCGGCGGAGCCGCCGTTCCGCCGCACGTTGAGCCATCGTTCCATAAAACGAGCTCCACTGTTCCGTAGTAATAGAGCCATTTAAAGAGGCTTGAATCGATTACCGCACTTTTCCCTCATTGAAGGGAATTCGGGATTTTGACTGAGATTGATGATGTATGCATTATGTTCCAGTCGGTCATAGATGGCGTCGCTCATTGTTTGCCCCTTCATTTTCATGGCACAGCCCTTGAGGTCGTATTGCGTGCACAGAATGGTCGACGTCCGGTCAGAAAGTTCTCTGTCGTGAATGAGTTCATAGAGCAAAGCGGTTTCTGTTTCGTCAATAGCCGAGAGCATGTAGTCGTCAATGATGAGCAAATTGCAGTTTAACAGTTCTCTCTTGATTTTTTGCTCTTGAAACTCTGAGGCCATTTTGAGGTCTTCAAGAAGTGTCCTCATCCTCGTAAAACGTACAGAGTAAAGCTGCCTGCATGCTTCTCGCCCAACAGCACAAGCCAGATAACTCTTGCCGCTTCCTGTCGCTCCCATAATGACGATGTTGCGGCTGGAGAGGATAAAGTCACATGATGCCAAGCGGAGAACAAGCGATCGGTCAAGCATACGGCTCTCGCTGTAATCAATGTCCGAGATGTGGGCATTTGGTTGTTCAAAGGCAGCCTTTTTTAAGAGACGTTCATGCTTGGCATCTTGACGGCGATTGATTTCACAGTCAACCATGAGCCCCAGCATTTCATCCACCGATAAGTTTTGTCTCTTTTTGTTGTCGGAGAATATATTCTGGTAAACGTCCGCCATGCCGGACAGGCGTAATTGTTTCA
>LSQX01253219.1_pt3 | contig 27504 bp, 23 predicted proteins | sample 654561 | NCBI WGS metagenome assembly LSQX01 (sample SAMN04489861, study PRJNA283612) | anaerobic digester metagenome | isolation source: 4 biogas reactors fed with cattle manure at either 37C or 55C with and... | place: Denmark: Kongens Lyngby | collected 2014
TCAGCAGTATTTAGCTGAGGGGATTCCGCTTCAAATAAGGCGTCAAGGCCTCGTCCTAAACCTCTACCTTTGCGTTTAGGCTTTTCTTCGGTTTTTTGTGGTCTTTTATTCGCTGCTTCAGTCATACATTACCTCGTTTATTCTTAATGACTACCTTGTGAAGGGAATCTATCTTAATCAAACTGTCCAATTTCTTCGTTTTTCCAAGCTTCACTTTCTAATTTCGACATTAATTCGTTAGCAAGCTTTGCGTAGGCTTTTGCTCCCTTAGATCTCTTGTCGTATTCAAAGATTGTTTGGCTGTGACTTGGCGCCTCGCTGAGGCGAACATTTCGTGGTACAACTGTTTGAAGAAAATTATCTCCAAAATACCAAGCGACTTCATCTCTTACTTGCTGCGATAATTGTGTTCGAACGTCGAACATCGTTACAAACACACCCGCCAGTCTTAGCTTAGGATTATGAGTCTTACGGACAATATCCAAGGTGGAGAAAAGTTGCATTAATCCTTCTAAGGCATAGTATTCAGCTTGTACAGGTACCAGAACAGCTTCTGCTGCAAGTAGTCCGTTTAATGTTAGAAGACCCAGTGAAGGTGGGCAATCTAAGAGAATGTAATCATATTTATCGTGGACTGCAGCGAGCGACTGTCGCAGCTTGTGTTCACGTTGCAAAAGGGGCACTAGCTCAATTTCGGCTCCGGCAAGATCAATAGTTGCTGGAATTAGGTCAAACTTCGGTCTAACATTACGCACCACATCTTGTGCATCAATGGAATCGTCCATCAATAAATCGTAAGTTGATAATTCTATGGAATTTCTTTTTACTCCGACACCAGAAGTTGTGTTGCTTTGTGGATCAACATCGACTAGTAATACAGAGCGCCTCTTTTGGGCTAGAGCGGCAGCAAGATTAATGCAACTGGTGGTCTTGCCCACGCCTCCTTTTTGATTAGCGACAGCAATAACTATGCTCATTAACAAATCTCTCCATCTAAGTGACAATCCTATATTCAGATCCTATTTATTCTAACACGTCATAATTCCATTTAAGTGCACTATTTAGTCTGCAAGCTTACAAAATTCTGTCAATAGGGGACGAATAGCTGCAAACCTGGAAAAAATGTTGTAAAAATGTTTCACGTGAAACTTCTACGCTCGACAGAGAGTGATTGAACCATTGAAATGTTTCACGTGAAACATCGGACTACTCTCTCTGAATGTTTCACGTGAAACATTCTCATTTTAGACATAAAAAAGGCTACCCACGAAATTTGTAGGTAGCCAAATACGAAACTATATTAAATTAATTATTCACTGATGCCATACGTGCGTTTTGGCGGATGAAGTCACGTCGAGGTTCAACGCGGTCCCCCATCAGCAAGGTAAATGTTTCATCAGCCTGAAGTGCATCATGCAAATCCACTCGCTTCAAAAGACGCGTCTCAGGATTCATAGTGGTATCCCAGAGCTGGTCTGCATTCATCTCACCAAGACCCTTAAAGCGCTGAATTTTCGGGTTTTCCCAATTGTTTTCAGTCTTTATCCGCTCAACATCGGATTCTTCATAGGCATAAAAATCCTGGTCACCTTGGTAAATGCGATATAGTGGCGGGCAAGCGATATAAATATGACCATTCTCAATCAACGGCCGCATATAGCGGAAGAAGAATGTCAGAAGCAACGTCCGAATATGTGATCCGTCAACGTCTGCGTCCGCCATGATAATAACTTTATGGTAACGCAATTTCTCTAAGTCTATTTCACTACCAATACCTGCTCCTAAAGCCAAAACTATCGGCATTAACTTTTCGTTCTCAAGCACACGGTCAATTCGCGCCTTTTCAACGTTCAGCATTTTGCCCCACAATGGCAGAATCGCTTGGTATTTACGTTCACGTCCGCCTTTGGCAGTGCCACCCGCTGAATCTCCCTCAACGATAAAGATTTCGCAGAAAGTTGGATCTTTTTCCTGACAATCTGATAACTTACCGGGGAGTGCATTAGTTTCCAAGGCACTCTTACGCCGTGTCATATCTCTAGCTTTACGAGCTGCCTCTCTGGCCTGTGACGCAGAGATACACTTATTCAAAATGGTTTTAGCAACAGCAGGATTTTCCTCTAAGAAAGTAGCCAGCTCTTCACCAACTACAGCCTCGGCTACAGTACGAACTTCTGAGTTTCCGAGTCGGGTCTTTGTCTGACCTTCAAACTGCGGATCCGCCATTTTAACACTTAATATGGCACACATTCCCTCACGAATGTCCTCACCCTGCAAGTTTTTGTCTTTTTCCTTTAGGAAATTGTATTTTCTAGCGTAATCATTAACAGTTTTCGTTACAGCAGAACGGAAACCCGTCAGATGACTGCCGCCTTCAATAGTCGCAATGTTGTTGGCATAGGTATAAACGTTTTCTACATAAGTGTCGTTATACTGGATTGCCACTTCAACGAAGACATCATCCTGTTCTCCCGAAAAATAAATCGGTACTTTATGAAGAACACTTTTGTTGCGGTTCAGATACTCGACAAAAGAAACAATTCCACCTTCATAGTGCAGCTTCTTGACCTGCTGCGGTTCAACTCTCTTATCGACCAGAGTAATTGCTACCTCAGAGTTAAGAAAAGCCATTTCGCGATAACGAGTTAATAAGTGGCTAAAATCGATGTCTTGAATCGGAAATATCTCAGGGTCAGGCTTAAAAGTTGTAATCGTTCCTGTTTTGACAGTTTGACCGATTACTTCTAAGGGAGAGACGGTCTCACCACGCTCGAAGCGGATTTTATACGAATTACCACCACGGTTAACTACAACATCCATCCACTCCGACAAGGCGTTTACAACTGAGGCACCGACACCGTGCAGACCGCCCGAGATGCTATAAGCGCCTCCGCCAAACTTGCCACCGGCATGCAACTGTGTGTGCACGACTTCGATAGTAGGAATACCCATCTGAGGATGAATACCGACCGGTATACCCACGCCATTATCTTCAACTCTTACCGACTGGTCCGGAAAGACAGTCACCGTAATCTGATCACAGCGGCCCGCTAAGGCTTCGTCCACAGAGTTAGCTACGATCTCATAGATAAGGTGATGTAATCCGCGCGGAGTTGTATCGCCAATGTACATACCCGGTCTTTTGCGAACTGCTTCAAGACCTTCAAGTACTTGGATATCCTCGTCCTCGTAAGAGGACGTATTGCTGGTATCAAAATCAGACATCTGGACAGAGTCGTCAAGATTCTCAACGTAATCGTCTACCAGCGCATGGGGATTGTCGGCCAAGTTTACAAGTTCATCAGATGTTCCTTCTGCATCTTCTTTAGCTCGTTGCAAAAGTTCCTGAAAATTCTCGTTATTCTGGGCTTCGTCAATATATTTCTTATCTTTATCTTCCATTTCAATCCTCGTAATTCAAATGCTTATAATCAGAACAGCGCGTACGCAAGGTTTGCGCTGAGACAGCTGATAAATATGATCGATCTAAACTAATAATCAGAGAGCGGGGGACGTCCGGATGTAATAGGTCCAGCTTCGCTTCTTTTTCAGCTTTCACCATAAAAGCAAGGGTGTCAGCTGCTGATTCAGGAATAGAATCTAAATCAAAAATTCCCACAATCGTATGGAAAGGTATTGAAACATCTGCCCCCAAATGAATATACATATTTTCTAGCTATTTCCTATTTTTCTACACTAAAATATTCTAAATAATCTACAGATCAATTATACCACAAAGCTAGATTTTATGCGGCTTTAAGCTAGGTCTGCTCAGGCGTTACAGTACCGGCTTTTACGTAATAAAAATTAAGACTTTGCACTGCTTCTGAGCCCTCGGAAAGTTTATTTTCAAACATATGTTCCTTATCGGTGCCGGTCATAAAAACTTGATGCCCTTTAACAATTTCCAGCAAACGTTCTCTTCGATTGCTGTCCAGCTCTGACATGACATCATCCAAGAGAAGAACCGGTCGCTCACCGGTTAATTCTTTCAAAAGCAGCAATTCAGAAATCTTTAAAGACAGTACTAAGGAGCGCTGCTGTCCCTGAGAGGCATAAGTTCTGGCAGGAAAGCCGTTTAAACTAATTTCTAGGTCGTCGCGATGCGGGCCGATACTGGTACTACCGCGAAAAACATCGTCCTCTGCCGATCTCTGTAGGCGTGAATAGAAGGTATCGTATATCTCGTCCTCTGATGTTTGATGGGAGATGCCGCCGATCCCTTTATACTTAAGTTCCAACAGTTCATTGGAGTCGGTCAGATACGCCAGCGACATTGCGGCATATTCTGAAATTTTATCCAGATAATCGAGGCGCTTCTTTAAGATATGAGCCGCTTCTTTGGCCAGTGCCTGATCCCAAACGGCAAGTTCATCCTGGATCGTCATAGGAGGCAATTGCACAGCGTCAGACTCCGTATTAATATCCTTTACCTCGGAACTTAAATCTTGGCCCTCAGGCTCACTAGCGGCTGCTTTAAAGGAAGATGGCTTACTAGTCTTCCTTTCTCTAATAATTTTCAGCAGGCTGTTCCGTTGCGTCAGCAAATTAGTATATCTTTGTAAAGCCCGAAAATAAGGACGGCTGATCTGGGAGATGAGAAGATCGAGGAAACGACGGCGACCACCCGGGCCACCCTTAACTATTTGCAGATCTTCAGGAGCAAAGATAACCGCGTGAAAGAGTCCAATCATCTCTGAAACGTTATTAACCTCAATGTCATTGTAGGACATCTTGCGCTGTGATCTAGAGGTATTCAGCGCATCCGGCAAAATATAGCCGAAGGAGAGTTTTTCCTCCAAACCTCTGTCCGTCAAAAAACCCACTTCACTCTTATAGAAATTTTCGTCGTGTAAAATCAGCTCTTCATCGCGCCCGGTGCGATGGGAGCGGGCGCAGGTACAGAGAAAGATGGCTTCCAAAAGATTGGTCTTACCTTGCGCGTTGTCTCCGTAGAAAACATGTATGCCGTCATTAAAGGACAGCTCCAGCTTTCTGTAGTTGCGAAAATTCGTCAGCCTCAGAGAAGTTAAACGCATAGCGTATTAGCGGCGCAGGGGCAGAACCAGGTAAAAGAAGCTATCTCCCTCAAGAGGTTGAATTGAGCACGGACCAACGCTGCCTTGGAAAGACAGAGTGATTTGCTCATCATCGATTTCTCTCAAAGCGTCCATAAACAATTTTGGGTTAAAGTCTATATCTACCAATTCACCGGTTAAGGCGACATTGAGTTCTTCTCTTGACATGCCGATATCTGTTTTAGAGCTAATGACCAAGCTATCCTCGTCAGGTGTCTCCAAAGTAACCGGGAAACGTTTTTCATCACGGTCAATGACAATAGAGGCACGTTCGATCGCGGACAAAAGTACCTGCGGATCTGAGACCAAGCTGGTTTTATTGCCGCTAGGTAGAATGCTCTTATAGTTGAGGAATTCTCCCTGAATCAGGCGCGAGACAATCTTAACATTACCCGTGTCAAACAAAACATAATTGTGTGAGGGGCCGATAGTGACGTGATCTTCGCTCTCGCTCAGAACTTGAGCCACATCTTCCATTGCCCTAGCAGGAACTATGAACTGCATGGCTTCCTGCTGCGCGTCCTTGATCTTCTCCTTGCGGACGGCCAGTCTAAAACCATCGATAGTAACGAGCGTTAACTCGCCATTTTCAAAAATTACATTGATACCTTTGAGGATAGGGCGACTGTCATCAGTCGAAGCGGCAAACTTTGTTTGCTGGATCATGTTTTTCAGCAGTTTTTGTTCCAGAACTAAACTGCGCTCGTGTTCAACAATAGGTAAGGCGGGATAATCGTCCGGAGACAAACCGCGAATATTAAATGAGCTGGCACCGCTCTCGACTTTCACCATATGTTTATCATCCGTGTCGATGTAAACATCGTCTTCCGGCAAGCGGCGCACGATTTCAGTGAAGACTCGGGCAGGAACAACAACACTGCCGGATGCAAGTATATCAGCTTCCATGCGGGATTCTATTCCGGTTTCCATATCGTAGCCGGTAAGCGTAAGACCATTATTCGTAGTCATAAGAATTCCGTCCAGAATCGGCATGGGTGTACGGCTGGCTACGGCTTTGGAAACAATATTGATTGAATCCATAAGTTTCTTGCGTGAACAGTTCAGTCTCATTTTTTCCTCCTAAGCCTCTGTGTGCTTTTTGTGCTATCTAGACATCCGGAGCGGGAACTTTTCTTGCTGCCGCATATATATAGCTATTTCTTCATCCTCTTATTATAGTATGTCAATAATGTGCAAAACCTGGTGCAAGCATTATCTAGTCGTCGTTTGCCGATGTGAAGACTTTGTGAAAACAATGTGAAAAAATATGAACAAAACGCTGCTATTCACAATAAATTTTTATTAACAGTCTATCAACAGTGTTTTCACGAGAACTTATTAACAATTGTCAATAAAAATGTTAATTACTGCAGCCTTGCCTCTATTTTTTCCAGAGCCTCTTGCAGGTCAAAATCAGTCTCCAAATCTTCATTCATTTTATCACAAGCATGCATAACTGTGGCATGATTCTTGCCTCCGAAGGCAGTGCCGATTTCCTCGTAAGTAAGACCCAATTTCTTACGGCTCAAAAACATCGCGACTCTTCGGGGAATTACAATATTCTGGCTACGCTTACGTGACTTGAGGTCATCAACCGTCACACCATAATAATTACTGACCACTTCCATAATAAATTCGCAGGTCAGCGGGCGCATCGCTCCGGGTTGGATCAAATTGCGCAGTACGTGCTTGGCCCGATCCAAAGTGACGTCGGTACCCAAGGTATAGAGTGCTCGGATCGTCTTGAAGGCACCTTCAAGCTCCCGCACGTTATTCGTAATGTTGCTGGCTATATATTCAACAATCTCTTCCGAAACATTAGTCTGAAAGGAATCCTGCAGCTTACCGAGAATAGCCAAACGCGTTTCGTAGTCAGGCGGGCCAATATCGGCAGTAAGACCGCTCATCAGTCTGGTGCGTAGCCGCTCCTCCAAGGAAGTTAGGTTCTGCGGCGGCTTATCGCAAGTCAGGACCACGTTCTTGCCGGACTCATAAAGCATGTTGAAAGTATGGAAAAACTCGACCTGCATACGTTCCTTACCTTCGATAAACTGAATATCGTCAATGAGAAGCATGTCAGCCAAGCGGTAATGCTCGCGGAATGCTGTGTAGTCGTTATTCTGGATGCAAGCGATGAGTTCGTTGACAAATTGCTCGGACTGAACATAAACCACTCGTTTTCCCGGAAAATCAATATTGACTCGATTGCCGATGGCATGCAAAAGGTGAGTTTTGCCCAGGCCGGAACCACCGTAAATAAAGAGAGGATTATTGTTGCGCGGATTCTTCATAGATGCGACAGAAATACAAGTAGCGTGAGCAAACTCGTTATTGCTGCCTACAATAAAGCTATCAAAAGTGTACTCAGGGTTGAGCTGACCACGTTGTGAAATTACATTATTAGAGGTCTCGTAATCCCGATCTAAAGTCGTCTCCGGGAGCGTGCCGTCGGGGCGAACCACAACCTGCAGCTTGTAGAGGATATGTGTGACTTGCTTCAAAGCCGACTCAATCGTCTTTTTATGCGGGATGATAAATTCCCTCACCACATCATTAGGGACAGCGAGTCCAAAAATCTGGTCCTCCACATAGAAAGGTACCGCCTTGGCAAACCATGTGTTGTAGGTCAAGGGCTGGATCTCGTCTTTCAAAACTCGATTATAACAAGTACGCCATACGTCTTCTGCACTAAAAGCTGGGGCCATTATTCATTCAACCTCAAGAGAGGCATTTCCTCCTTTTCGTCTCCACTAGAAAAAATGTCGTGTATTCTACATGCTATCAGAAATAGCCTAACTATAACTCAGTCGGACTGATGAATTACATATGTATTTCCTGCCCGTACTGTCATATTTACAATAACAAACTTAAGACTATCAGCAAATCTTTATAGTCCAAAACAGCGGTAAGCTTGTGATTACAGGTCCTTCAGCGCCTCTAAAATACTGTTCTCCGACAGGTCTCCCGGCATTTGGAAGGCAGAATGCGGCGAGAGCGAATAGGGCAAGACCTGTGCACCCTCGGGCATGGGTTGCCGCTTAAACTGGCTGCGAACAAAGCGTTTAACAAATCTGATCAACTCGTTTTTCAACTCATCAGGATCAGTATTAGTAAAAACCTTACAGGCCATTTCGTACACTTCTTTAGGAGGCCTGCCGTCATAGATCAGATAAAAGAGGAAAAAATCATTGTGTTCATAGGGGCCGATAATTTGCTCGGTTTTTTGAGAGATCTCACCGCTCTCCTCGGGCGGCAGCAACTCAGGCGACACCGGACGAGAAATAATCTCTCTTAAGAGGTTCGCCATCGGCTTCTGCTTACTTTCATTCAAATAGAAGAAATCAGATAAGTAGGCGGAGTGCGGTCTAGTCGTCAGCAAATCTTCCGCGAAAATGTCCAGCATGATGCGTGCTAAGGTCTTCGGTACGGAATGATTCACACTATACATGGACATCTGATCGCCGTTATAAGTACAAAAACCCAAGGCCAGCTCGGACAAATCGCCTGTACCGACAACAATGCCCCTTTTCATATTTGCCAAATCCATCAAAATCTGCGTGCGCTCACGAGCTTGCGCATTCTCATACGTATTATCAAGAGAACCGTCATGCCCAATATCGCGCAGATGCAGCTCAACGGCTTCGCCGATATCAATTGTCATCAGATCACAAGCGCTAGATTCGGCTAATGCTTCAGAGATAGCCACAGAGCGGGGTGAGGATCCGGGACCCGGCATGGAAACGGCCAAAATATCACTTGCAGGACGTTCGAGTAGGCCGCAGGCTCTAAGACAAACCAATAGAGCCAGAGTCGAATCCAGCCCTCCGGATAGACCCAAAACTGCTCTTGCATCCAAGTGGTCTAAGCGAGCAGCCAGACCTCGTGCTTGCAAATCCAAAACCTGATAGCAAAACTCCTGCCATTGCTTGCGTTCGGGTGGCAAAAAAGGAAACTCTCTAACCTCAAGAACATCCTCAGGCTGAGCTAGAGTCACAAGCGGCTCGTCAACCACGTTGGGAGCGAAGATTTTTTCTAAATCAAGTTCAGCCACCGTCAGACCCGTCTCAAAAGCCTCGCCTTCAGCCAACAAATTGCCGTTGGCACAGATTAAACGATGTCCTGCGTAGACATGCTGCGAGCTGGATTCTCTGGCCCCCGCAGCGGCATAGACGATCACGGCTTCTTCTCTGGCGGAGCGCTCTAGCAAAGCAGAACGCAGCTGACGATAATGCAAGGGATATTCTGGTCTAGCGTCGCTGATTGCAAGAAGCGGGACAGTCGCTTGCCCCAGCTCGTACAGCGGCTCGCTGACATCTCCTCTGCCAGGCAAGCTGTGACCGGCATCCGATAGATAACGCATATCTCCGGCAGCAAAAGGCTCGAAAGCTGCAGGAATCTCAGCGAATACGGATAAACCTGACACCACGTCGCTAGATTTTAGAAAATTAAAGGAATAGCGCAGAATGTGTTCAGGTATGAAATCTAGAGGGGACAAATCACAAGAAAAACTGATATCTTCTTCATTCTCACTTGTCTCCGGCTCGGCCATCTCATTTAGAATTCCATTAAGATCCCGCGTCACCAGAGGGCATCTACTGCCCTTCTTGTTGATCATCTGCCACCAAGCGGATTCCCTCTCCTGTGCCGGCACATCTTTATGAAAAGCGGGATCATCAATCAAGAGCTCATAAGACTGATCGTAAAGATTTCGAATTTCAGACGCAGGAGTAAACCAACGCCGCTCAGCGCTGCTAAGGCTTTCCGCCGGGTACATGCCCACGATTTCTCCCTGGAAAAGATAGGCAGTTACTTTGAGCAAATGACCGTCGAATTGCAGCGGCAAAGACAGGCAGATCAGCATTTCCACGTCTTCGCTCTCTAGCAAAATCCTGCCCAAGCCTTTCAGCACGGTATCTTTGAGCGCACGTTGAAACAAAAGGTCGCCACAGGTAGCCCCACAAAGCACTAATTCCGGGAAGACGATCACATCGACTTGCTGTTCCTCCGCCTCGGCCAGCAAGCTGCAGACAGCAGCAGTATTGCTTTCCACGTCACCGGGCACAACTAACGGCGTCGCAGCCGCTACGCGCAAGCCGGCACACATGTCCCAGGCCCGCGTTTCGCTTTGTGCCTCAAAGGATACATCTTTGACAGCAGCAAAATCGCCGTCAAAGCTGCGCTCCAGCGTTGCATGGTTTAAGTTGAATTCCTGTATTCCCGGCATATTAATACCTCAATTGGAGAGGGCTTCAGTTGCCTCTAGCACATACTCCTTAACAAGCTCGTCATCGATTCGCGGCAAGAGGGTCTCTCGCACCTGCGTATGATAGTCATTTAGCCACATCAATTCAGCAGTGCTCATCTTATCCACCAAGATAGCGTCGCGGTCGAAGGGCACGAAGGTAAAGGGCTTAAAGCTATAAAAAATATCAGCCTGCGTATTCAATTCCATCTCAGCGGGGACTACGATATAGTCGTTTTCTAAACGCACACCCAGCTCACCTTCAAGATAGACACCGGGCTCTATCGTAATAACCATGCCAGGTTCAAAGATTTGCCCGCCGTGTTCGACACTACCCGTCAGGCGCTGAGGACCTTCGTGCACGCCGCCGACAAAGCCGACGCCATGGCCGGTGCCACACTTGTAATCAAAGTTTTCCCGCCAGACAACACTGCGTGCAACCGCATCCAAAGCAACTCCGCTCGTACCTTTCAAGAAAGGCAGCGAAGCCAGTGCGATATGTGAACGCAAGGTCAACGTGTAGGCCTCTTTTTCGGCCTGAGTTAATTCTCCTAAGGCGATTGTCCGCGTGATGTCGGTCGTTCCGTCCCACATTTGCGCGCCGCAGTCGATCAGGTAAAGCCCGCGCGCCTCCAGCTGCGCATAATCTTCTGCGCTCGCCTGATAGTGCATCATGGCAGCATTGGCGCCATAGGCTGAAATGGAGGCAAAGCTCTCCCCGACATAAAGAGGATCTTGCCTGCGCAAGCGTTCCAGCTCAGCTGTAACGGAATATTCGTTGTGGCCCAGCTCAACTGCCTTATGCTTCACAAAGTACAAATATGATGTCACGTAGACGCTGTCACGAATACCTGCTTCCAGCTGTGCCTCCTGCTGCTGCTCGTTGAGCTTCGCTTTCAGCAGATGCGGATAATCGCTTTTAGTAATAATTTTGCTCTGCTTCGGCAATGAGTCCACCAGGCTACGGCTGACCCGAGTGCGATCCAGCACGATTCGCTCAGCTTTTAAATCGCTCAAAGCGCTATAAACAGTCTCGTAAGGAGCCAAGGTAACGCCTTCCTCGGCCAGCGCAGCGGCGAGGCCATCCTCCAGATTATCCAAGTTAATGAAAAGCGTAGCTTTTTCTTTTTCAATCAAGGCAAAGGATAAGGTCACCGGATTGCCGGGAACATCCTCCCCCCGAATATTCATCAGCCACATGATGTCATCCAGGCCGACAAAAAAGGCTGCATCTGCCTGATCTCTCGACATCAAGCTGCGGATTTCACTTAGCTTGTCCGCCGTGGATTGCCCAGCATATTTCAGCGGATGCAAGCGCACCTTACCCTGCGGTAAGGCCGGGCGGTCTTCCCAGATCTCATCAATCAAGTCAAGCTTAGTAATCAAGGAAATGTCTTTCCTGCTCAGCTGGAGAGCCATGCGACCTATTTCGCTGTCAGAGTGAAGCTCGCCAGCAATAGCCAATTTCGACGACTGCGGCATATTATTGATCAGCCAATCCAACACTTTCGGCACCCCGGGAGCACCCTGCTTCATGAGGATGATTTCACTGCCCTCGAGATCTTTAGCGGCCTGGATGTGATAACGTCCGTCGGCCCACAGCAAAGCCTCTTTCATGGTCACAACCAACGTGCCGGCAGAGCCTTCAAACCCGGACATATAAGCGCGCGTACGGAAATGGTCCGCGATATATTCCGAATTATGTGGATCGCTCGTGCCGATATAGTAAGCGTAGAGATCGTTTGCTTGCATCAACTTGCGTAAGGCGGAGATTTTTTCATTAACTGTCATATATTTCACTCTTTCTAAAAGATAGCTTTTGAGAATATCATTATTCTACAGCATTGGATATAAAGCGGTATCTTATCTGCATCTTGCGGCAGCAATCTATTCGCTGCGCTGCCATTTCATTTCCGTGCCCGAAGCATCGAAGCGCTTGCGTTTAGCAGTGATAGAGTCGATTTTTAGGGAAAAAACGGCCAGCCGTTTCCGACTGAAGTCTAATGCCGCCTCAAAAAAGTCCATTTTGTCCGGCGTATACTTCTCGCAGATGGCGCGCATGGCAAAGTTGAATTTTTCAGGATTTTCTTCGTGATCAATTTCCTCCACCCGCCCACTCACGATGGCCGAAGAAAACTCCGTTGTGAATACTTTGCTGACGAAATCCCTCAATTGTCCCTGCTCAGCCAATTCTCGCAGTTCTTCGTCACTGAATAAATCCGGAACCTGAACACGATCGACAAAGACGATGCGAGCCTTTGGGCTGTTTTGCAGGATTTCGAATTTATTCCCGCCCCTGGCAGAGTGGAAAAACAGTTCATCTTCTCTGCGCACAATTGATAGAGGAATTGAATAGGGCAGATCAGGATGCTTGGGATCATTTACAGACAATGTTCCGAAAGCGGAACGATCTATTACAGATAGGCCGTATTCGCGAGACATTTCGCGGTCTTTTCTTCTCATAACTTACCCCCGAACAAAGAACACTCTATTTCTCTAATTCTAACTTATAATAGAATTTGCTTAAATCACAAAAAATTGAGAAGCTTAACATGTAAAGGATAATAAAATTTTCTGACTCAATGAAAGAGGTGGATTTTAATGGCTATACCCGTAATTTTAGATGTGGACCCCGGATCGGATGATGCAGTCGCGATGATGCTGGCAATCAAATCGGATCTTATTGACCTCAAAGCCGTGTGTACGGTCGCAGGCAACAAGTCAATCGAACACACAACGGAGAACGCTCTGCGTCTTATCCAAAAAATGAATGTAGATGTCCCGGTTTATAAAGGTTGTGGACGCCCCGTGTTTATGCACCTGCTGGACCTGCCCGAACCTGCTAACAACAAAATTGATATCGAGCGCGACGGCCAAACGATTCAAATGCATGATGACTATTTGAAGCTGGAACCTGCGACGATCGAGCATGAAAGTGTGCCGGCAGCGGCTTTTTACGTTCAATACCTGCGCGAGGCTACGGAGCCTGTGACCATTATTTTGACCGGCCCGGTCAGCAACTTGGCTCTGGCTTTGATGCTGGACGCTTCGATAGTGAAAAACATTTCAGAAGTCATCATAATGGGTGGAGGCGACGCCCTTTCCAACATTACTTCCTCTGCGGAGGCTAATATTTATCACGATCCGCATGCCTTGGCTTGGATTTTGAATAGCGGAGTCAGACTTACGATGGTGCCTTTAGATGCAACGCATATGGCTCCTGTCACAGCTGAAACCTGTCGTGAGCTACGGGAGATTAATACCTTCTCCACCGTATTTGCCGCTGATTTAGTCGAACAGAGAATGCAGGTCTATACTGAAACGGATTCTTTCGTCGATGAGGCTCCTGTTCACGATGCTTTAGCTGTCTGTGCACTTATCAATCCGGATGTATTGACCGATTGCCCCAGAGTGCATATGGATGTTGAAACCATGCCGGGCAAAGCATTCGGCCAGACTATCGTAGATCATCGCCTGCAAGCGGATGATTTGAACTGTTTCTTTGCCTTGGGGGCCGACAAGACCTTATTCAACGAAATGCTAAAGGATATTCTAGCCCGCTAGACATTTTGACAATTCACATATCGTGCCAGGCACGAAATATGATTAAGAAGAATAAATATGGATACGAGAAGCGAAATGAAAAAGACTGTATTAATTACCGGCGGCGCGAAAGGAATCGGTGCTGCTGTTTCGAGGAAGCTAGCGAGTGAAGGCTACCATGTCTTCATCAACTACTTCCGCTCGCATGATGAGGCCCACGCTCTGCAGGAAGAGATAGTCGCAGCCGGCGGTACGGCGGATCTTTTCCCGGCGGACATCACCTCACAGACGGACGTTAGGAAGATGATGGCTGAGGTCATACTGCTCAGCGATAATAAGCTTGATGTTTTAGTTAATAACGCCGGAATTGCCCAATGGGGCTTATTGACGACGACGGAAGAGGAGGTCTGGGAGCGAATACTCTCAGTGAACCTGACCTCCGCCTATCGCCTGTGCAGAGCGGTCCTTCCCTTAATGATCAAACGCGGTTACGGCAATATCCTCAATGTCGCTTCCGTCTGGGGCACTTACGACGGCTGCTCGGAAGCTTCCTGCGAGACTGCCTATGCGGCAAGCAAGTCCGGCTTAATCGGACTTACCCGCTCGCTCGCTTGTGAAGTTGCACCGGCCGGAATCCGTGTCAACGCAGTCGCACCGGGAGTGATCAATACCGATATGCTGAAGGACTATAGCGAAGAAGAAATAGCCGCTCTCTGCGACGAGACACCAATGTGTCGCGTCGGAGAAGCACATGAAGTGGCTGAAGCGGTTTCATTTCTGGTCTCCGACAAGGCCTCCTTTATTACCGGCCAAGTACTCGGCGTTGACGGCGGATTCCGGGGTTAATAACTCTCATCTAAACCCGAGAGCAAGACTACCACGACACCTCTTTATCAATATGAGGTGAGATCAAGTCAATTCCGGAAATATCTTCTATGGCGCTCCGATGTTTAAGGCTGTAGACATAAAATGTGCGCACCATCAGCTCGTCGCCCTCGCTATCCAGATAGACCAGCCGCAGATGAGGCTGATTAAAGGTAGCGCGATCCTCATGCAGATCCGAATGATCCATCTTCAGCCAAGCGTCGGCCATTTCCTTGTGGATAGCCATAATTTCATCGACAGCAGCATCATCTTCAACGGTCTCTTGTGAATAGTTAGTCACGAGACCAAAGGGGTAGACGAAAATGCTCGGAGAATCAACATACTCTGACTCTTGATAATAGGCTGAAGTTAACTCAATCTTATCTACCTTCGAGCGGTTGGGCATCTTCCTAGTCAGGTGTGCATCAACTGTCACATTCAAGAAAAAGCTCAGACCCAAAGCCACTGCGAATAAGAGCAGATAAAACACAATGGTTCGTCCTATTTTCGGCAGACCGTGGAAGCGGATGATTTCCACAATAAAGAGCACCACGAAGGCCACCAGAAAAATAGAAATGAAGGTAATATTCAAGTAGAACGGCTCCGACGCATACACAAAAATGTAGTCAAAACTGTTATTCAAAAGAATCAACAAGAGCAATATTCCATAAGTGGCAATTACTGCAGGATAAAAACCTTTGACCATATAAGTGGTATTCGTGCGCTCCACCTGATGCGTCTTAAACAGCCAGGTGCCAAGGGCCAGCAACGCCAGCGCAATAACGAACCAGATGATAAGAGACGTCAGGTATTCTCCATTGGCTTCATGTGCGGTGCTCAGAACATAAACACTGTGAAACTCCAGCTTAGTTAAACCATAATTCCCAAACTCTCTGGCCGGCGTATAGCCGAAAAATCCTGTAGTTGAGCTATTCCAGACAGCCTGAATAGTGCTGGGCACAAAGTGCAGAACTAGGGCATAAACAAAACCATTGAACAAGTTAGTGGTGCAGAGTATCGCCAGCAAAGACGGTATCTGCAGTATTACAGAACCTATGATCATTATTCCGGACCAAGTCAGAAATTGCGTGAACGTATAAGGCCCGAATTCCAATAGCAAGTAGTTGGGGGTGATAAAGTTCACGATCAAGAAGGCCAAGAAATTACTGATCAGCATCGGTATGATTTGGATCAACCAGCTGAAAAGGAAATGGGTCAGGAACAATTTTTCTCGCCGAATAGGAAGCGAAAAATATGTGTCCATCTTGTTTTTGTCATAAATAAAGCTATAGATGATGAACGGAGTCACTGCTCCTAAAGCCACCATCACGATGGCCAGCGATACCGGAGCATACTCCAGATTACGCAAGGGCTCCTTAGAAATTGATTGAAAGAGCAAAGAAACCGGGTATGCAATCAAGCTGATTACAAAATACAGTACAGCTATAGCGCGATGCTGTTTCAGAAGATGTCGTAAATATCCTTTAGTTTTCATTTTGGTTTACCTCCATTTCAACTACGAATATTTCTTCCATTGATAATGGTAGTGGGTTGAACAATATAGGCTCCGTCGCCTCAATCTGTTCTCTTGCCTCTTCACCGTGATATAAGACCGTTACTACTTTGTTATTAATCTCATAGCTCAATAGCGGCATGTTTTCGAACAGCTCTGCAGCAGGTGCCTCGCTGTAGCCTAGCTGTACCTTATGGTAATTCTCCCGCAGCTCATCCAGCGACTGTGTGAAGACGATCTTCTTGTTTTCCAACAAAGCCATCTCGTCACAGATGTCTTCCAGTTCACGAATGTTGTGCGAAGAAATGATGACGCTGATTTCACCTGCGTCAACCAACCGGATCAGCTCACGCTTAAGGGTCAGTCGCACCATAGGATCCAAGCCGTCAAACGATTCGTCCATCAAGAGGACTTTTGGCTGACAGCTCAACGCCAGAATGACGATACTTTGACGTTTCAATCCGCGAGACAGTAGGTGGAGCGGCTTTTTCTCATCGAAATGAAACAGCTCCAGCAACTTCCGGTAATAATCTTCATCAAAATTCGGATAAAAAAGCTTATAGTAATCCTTCATTTCATTCGTATTAAAGCGGTTAAAATAGAAGGGCTCATCCGAGACGAAAAAGAGTTTCTCCTTCTGCTCTGAAAGCGGAGCTCCGTCAATAGTTATTTCGCCGTCATAATCGTAAACCTGACTGATACAACGCATCAGAGTGGATTTTCCTGCTCCGTTGCTGCCGATCAGTCCGAATACTTTGCCATCCGGGATTTCCCAGTCGAGAGCGGACAAAACCGAAGTGTCGGCGAAACTTTTACTTAAGCTCTTTATTCTCAACATTTGCTAAGGCCTCCTCTACCAGTGAACGAATTTCATCCTCAGTTAAACCTAACATGAGGTATTGTGTGAATAAGTCGGCTAAAGCGGTTTTAGCCTCCTCTTTGATCTCTTTTGTCAGCGAAATGTCGGCGACAAAAGCGCCAACCTTCGGGACAGTGTTAATGATTCCCTTCTGCTCCAATTCTGTATAAGCGCGGGCGACAGTATTCGGATTAATCCCTAAGGATGAAGCTAATTCGCGAATCGAAGGCAATTGATCGCCAATGTCGAGCACTCCTGTGGAAACGAGAAGAACAATCTGATCCATGATTTGCTGATATAAAGCTTGTTTACTGCGTGAGTCTAAGGTAAACACAGATTCTCCCCTTCCTAGAAAAAAAGTACAGAAACAATCGTTTCTGTACTAACTATACTAGTACAGACAGGACACTGTCAAGTGTATCTTTTTGAATTTATCTTGCTTCTTTAAATGCCTTGATTATTCTCTCGCAGGCCTCCAAGACAACTGAGCGAGGCGATGATGTCGTCATCCTTTGGAAACCCTCGCCACCGTCCGGATCGTGCATCAAGCCGTCAGTCAATCTGACGCGAGCGACTTCGTGAACCAAATGATGAATCTCGGCATCGGACAAGCCAGTGGGATTGAAATCGAACCACAATAAGTAAGTTCCTTCAGGATCCGTGACCTGCACTTCGGGCATTTCAGCAGCAAACAAGGCTCTCACTTGCTTAATGTTTTCGTCGATGTAGGCGTTCAAGGCATCAAGCCAATCACGTCCGGCATCCGAGTAAGCTGCAATCTGGGCTTCCAGCGCAAAAGGCGAGATCAGAGTCGACGGAAGCACTGCCTTGACCTGCTCACGCAATCTCTCATTGAAAATAATGGCGCTGGCACATTTAATGCCGGCACAGTTGAAACTTTTGCTGATGGAACCCACCTGGATCACCAGATCGTCAGGGCGTGCTAAAGCGAGGAGTGGAGTGTGCTTTTGCCCCGGCCGCAAAAGATCACAATGGATCTCGTCGGAAATAATCAAAACTCGGTGACGTCGGCAGATTTCCAGCATCTTTAAGAGTTCATCCTCACGCCAGATGCGGCCGACCGGATTGTGCGGCGAACAGAGTACGAATATCTTATTGCAGGGATCGGCGCAAGCCTTTTCCAGAGCCTCAAAATCCATCGAATAAGTGAAAGCGTCTTCCCGGATCAAGCGAGCACTGACTATATTGCGATGCAGCTGATTCTGGAATGCCTTGGTAAAAGTGCCGTAGACCGGGCGTTGCAAGATGATGCCGTCGCCCACATTGGAAAAGCCTTCAACGATACAGTTCATCATGCCGATGCTGCCATCTCCGACCACTATCTCCTCGGCCTCGACTTCCAAATCGAAGCGCTCCTTCATCCACCAGCGCAGGCTGTCGCGAAAACGCGGCTCCGCCTCTTCCGTCGTATAGCCATAAATGCGCCTATCCACAACTTTTTGCAAAGCCGAACTGATCACCTCGGGAACGGCGAAATCCATGTCGGCTGTGCTCAAAGCAATATATGCCGGCTCGCCCTCCTTCGTTTGTGGCAGCGTATCCCATTTCGCAGAAGCCGTACCGCGTCGATCAATTACTTCATCAAAAATCTTACTATGCATATTCTCTCCCTGCACTTAAAAGTCTTATTCAGTATTCTAACAGAGAGCCGCGCAGCAAAGAATCATATTTCCTCAAGCAATATCGCGCTCAAAAGCCCTCACCCGTGCTAATCTATTTAAAAAGCGAAGCGTCAGTTTATTTGTCGCAGGAAGGAAAGTTAATGTATCAGTGTTCATATTGCGGAAAAAAGGGCTGCAAATCATATAACGAAGAGGAGACCTTGGCAGTCTGTGCCGGCAAAAGCTCCGCTATCCACGAAGAAGCGACAAGGCTCTTTCAGGAAGAAGAGAATCAACTTATCGCGCGTGCAGCAGGCAAGGTGGAAATACAAGGTTACGGGCGCTTAACACGCATGGAAGAAGTCATGGATTTTTGCAAACTCTGCGGCTACGAGAGCCTTGGCCTGGTTTTTTGCTCAGGCTTAAGCAGAGAAGCAAGAACGGTGACAGAAATCCTGATCCACCATGGCTTCTCGGTTAACTCTGCACTCTGCAAGACAGGTTCTCTGCCGAAGTCGCTGGTCGGTCTTGAAGCGGCTGATACACATTCCAACTGTGCCGACGAAGTGATGTGCAATCCCATCGGACAGGCGCTCCTAATGAACGAGCAAAAGGTCGACTTTACTATCATTATGGGTTTATGTGTGGGTCACGATACCCTGGTGATGAAATATCTCGAATCGCCGATGACAGTGTTGGCGGTGAAAGACAGAGTAGCGGGACATAATCCCCTGGCTCCGATCTATACAGCCAAGTCCTATTACAGAAATCGCTTTTTCCCGGAGGATTAATTGTGAGTTTAAGGCTGACGAACTGTAGTTTTTTTGATAAAAATCTGACAAGAGCGGACGGTGCTCTGCAAATCGAAGACGGTATAATTACGGCGCTCGGCAGTATGGCGGAGAGCTCGAATTGGCCGCGGGCCGAGCGAGAAATTTCGCTGGATGGGCGTATAGTCTTTGCGGGACTGCTGGATGCCCATATGCATTTGGAAAATTGGGCTTTGCGACACAGTCAAATTTCCTTGGACAGCGCGCGCAGTCTCGCAGAAGTCCTGAGTCTTTTGACCGAGCAAGTACGCATTGCGGAGGCATCCGGGCAGAGCAAAGAAATTATCCTCGCCGGCTGGAATGAGGAGAACTATCCGGAACAACTCCCGCCTTCTTTGCAAGAATTAGATGCTATCAGCAGTCAGATTCCGATTATTCTAAGTCGCATCTGCGGTCATGTCTGTGTGGTGAATTCCGCTGTTCTGCGCGAATTTGACTGGCAGAGTTTCGCCGAGACTGAGCCGGGCTCAGTGGGATTAGCTGAGAACGGCAGACCTAACGGGATACTCTCCGAGAACGCCATGTTTAACCTTCTCTCTTTGCAAGAGAAATACAGTAAAGAGCAGCAAAAGGAGCTCTTAGCTTTCGGCCTGAAAAGCATGGCGGCGTATGGCTTAACAGCCGTGGCCAGTCAAGAGACCGGCAGTCTGCAGGATGTGGATTTCCTCTCGGCACTGGAAGATATATATGAGACAGATCCGGATCTGCCTGCCTATTACGCGCAGATCGGCTTGTCGGATCCGGAAGAGATTTCGGACTTTTTAGCTCTGCGCGAGCAGTATCGCACCCATCCACAGATCAAGATAGCCTCAGTTAAGCTCTTCAAGGACGGTAGTCTGGGTGGGAGAACGGCATTGTTGCGAGAAGTGTATAGCGATGATACTTCCACTTCAGGACTGGACCTAATTCCTTACGAGGAGCTAGTCTGCTGGTTTGAACAGGCGAACGCTGCCGGTGTTCAATTGACGATTCACGCGATTGGCGACAGAGCCGTTGCGGAGATTGTGGATGCTTTTACAGCGGCCGCCAAGACAGATGCGGATCGTTCCAATTACCTGCGTCATACGATCATCCACTGCCAGATCACGGATGCAAAACTCCTGCAACGTCTAGCGCAGTCGCAGCTACTGGTCATCACGCAGCCACTCTTTGCTGCCTCCGATTGGCAGATGGCTCAGGCTCGCCTCGGGGACAAAAGGCGTAACGCCGCCTATGATTATCGCGCAGCTTTGGATCTGGGGATTCATCAAGCTTTCAGTTCAGACAGTCCGGTCGAGAGCGCCAATCCATTGTTGACGCTGGCTGCAGCTCTTGATCATCCGCAGCCGGAAAAATCCCTTAGCCTACAGGAAGCGCTAGCCGCATCCACAGAAAACGTTGCCTATGTGCTGGGCGAGGAGGAAAGCAGAGGCGAACTCCGGGTCGGAGCGACCGCTGATCTCTCCGTTGTGCAAGCGGACAGCTTCGACGACTTGACGGCAGAGAAGCTACGCCGGACAGAGATCGCTCTTACTATTCGCGCTGGCCGGATTATTCATCGAGCGCAGGATTTCTAGCCACAGGCAAGACCCACCTGCATCTTGCAGGGATCCTCAAGAAATAAAGAAGCCAGCTCCGGCGGGAGCTGGCTTATCAGCTTAGTTTAACTGCAGCTAGGATTCTGCATTAATAGTCGGGCATATTTGTGAACATCGCGTGAGTGACATACTCGTCACCGTGGCGAATCATTTCGATTAGTTTATCCAACTGGTCGTAATGTCTTTGTTCTTCGGCGACCAGCCAGACGAGGAGAGCCTTTTCTGTTTCATTCTCAGCATTTTTGAGCTGCTCTTCGTACAAGACGATGGATTTTCTTTCCATTTCCAGTGCGGTCAGATACACGTCCAGAGCTCGTGGCACCAGAAAGTATTCGCTATCAACGTCGTCAGCTGTAGCGAAGAAGGTTTTTTCCATATCTTGAGTCTCTTCCGGGACTACGAATTGCTCTTGTCTCTGATATTCCAAAATCGCTAACTCATGGCGGCGTTCCGCTTCTGCCAGAATTTTGAAGATTCTATGTATTGCCGATTCAGGATGTTTGTCTGCCTGCTCCTCATAGTAAGCTGCGCCTTCCTGCTCAAGTTGAATTGCTTGTTGATAAATACTCATCCTATCTTCTCCTTCTCTCGTTGGCAGCGTAGCTGATTTCTGCCTTTTTATTGCATCCAGAATAGCATCTGTTTCTGCGCTGAGTTGTCACCTAAAGCACGAGCAAAGTTAAAGCCATAATCAGCATGCCGACGATGACGCCTCCGATTACTAAATGATGTTCGCCTTGCTTTTCTGCAGTTGGCAGCAGCTCGTCCAGTGAGATGTACACCATGATGCCGGCAGCAAAAGCAAAGACCACCGCCAGCAAGGTCTCGCTGATGTAAGGCCGTAAAATCAGGAAGCCAATTAAGGCTCCAAAGGGTTCTGCCAGGCCGCTTAAAAGAGCGGTCAGGAACGATTTTTTCTTATCCCCGGTGCCTGCATAGAGGGGAACGGCTATGGCGATTCCTTCCGGGATGTTGTGAATAGCGATAGCGATAGCGATGCTGACGCCGAGGGCCGGGTCGGCCAAGGCAGCGACAAAAGCAGCGATGCCTTCGGGCATATTATGTGCGGCAATCCCGATGGCAGATAAGAGGCCGACTCGAGTCAAATTGCTTTTTTCTCTGACCTCTTCTCGTTTGACTACACTTAATTTGGCTTTAGCCGGCTTTTCATGAAGATGAGGATCGTAGCTGATGTCAGTCACACTATGAAGTTCATGCGGGTTTTGTGCTTCCGGAACCAGAAAGTCAATGATCATAATGAAAAAGATGCCGCCGAAGAAGGACAGCACGGTATAGAGATTGCCTCGATTGCCGTAGATTTCACTCAGAGCAATATAAGAACCGCCCAGCATCTCAACAAAGGCGATGTACAGCATGACACCTGCGGAGAGGCCCAAAGACGCGGACACAATATGCTGGTTGAGCGGCTTTTTCCGGAAAATGACGAGTCCGCCGATCCCGGTCGAGAGTCCTGCCAGCGTTGTCAGCGCGAAGGCCCGTAAGTAATCAATTAGCTGTAAATCCATATTTTTGCCTTTTTTACCCTTATAGAATGAGTAGGGAAAGTGCCATAATTGCCATTCCGATTACTAATCCGGTGATCACGATATGGTGCTCGCCTTGCTTTTCTGCCGAAGGCAGGAGCTCATCCAGAGAGATGAAAACCATAATCCCAGCTACTGCTGCGAAAATTATGCCGAGGAGAGATTCGCTGAGAAAAGGGCGGAACACGAGGAAGCCGAGTAGGGCTCCGATAGGTTCAGCCAGACCGGAGAAAAGCGCCGTGAGGAAGGAACGTTTTTTGTCACCGGTGCCTGCGTAGAGCGGAACTGCTACGGCAATTCCCTCTGGGATATTGTGGATAGCGATTGCAACCGCAATGCTAATACCTAAGGCAGGATCAGCTAAGGCTGCAACAAAGGAAGCCAGTCCTTCCGGCAGGTTGTGGATGATGATGGCAACAGCAGAAACTCTCCCGACTCTGGTCAATTCGCTTTTTCTTTGAATTTCTTCCCGGTCAATTATGCAATCTTCGCATATTTCGGCCTCTTCAATGTGAGGGTCGTAAGTGACTTCGTCTACACCCCGCATTTCATGCAGGTTCTGTTCTTCAGGAATGAAGAAGTCAATCAGCATACTGAAGAGTATTCCTCCGAAGAAGGCCAATACAGCGTAGATTTCTCCGCGACTTCCGTGGATTTCACCTAAGGTGTCAAAGGATCCACTGAGCATCTCCACGAAGGAGATGTACAGCATGACACCGGCCGAAAGTCCCAGTGAAAATGAAATAATGTGTTGGTTGAGTGGTTTTTTGCGAAAGACAACCAGTCCGCCAATACCCGTCGAGAGACCGGCGAAGGTTGTTAGGGCAAAAGCTCGAATGTAATCAGCAAAAGATAAATCCATAGTCTCCTCTTTACAAAAATTTATGGTACTCGCAGATGGCGGCTGCGGATTCAGTTTGCAAATAAGCCGACGCTATGAAGTCATAGCGTCGGCAGTTCTACTTTACTTAGCGCTCAAGACGGAAAGCGTCGAAGCCGGCATAAGTGGCGCTAGAACCTAACTCTTCTTCAATACGTAGGAGCTGGTTATATTTGGCCACGCGATCAGAGCGTGAAGGTGCACCTGTCTTGATCTGACCTGCATCTGTTCCCACAACGAGGTCAGCGATGCTGACATCTTCAGTCTCGCCTGAACGGTGTGAAATGACCGCGGTCCAGCCTTGACGTTGTGCCATCTCAATAGCTTCCAGTGTTTCGGTCAAGGTGCCGATCTGGTTAACTTTGATTAGGATGGAATTGGAAGCGTTGAGCTCGATCCCCTTCTCGAGGCGTTCAGTGTTGGTAACGTAGAGGTCATCACCGACCAACTGCACTTTATCGCCGATGCGGGCGTTGAGTTCTTGCCAGCCTTCCCAATCATCTTCTGCTAAGCCGTCTTCTAGGGAAATAATAGGATATTTATCCGCCAGCATGGCATAGTAGTCGATCATCTCTTCTGTGGTCTTGAATTCGTCGGTTTTCCAGAAATAATAGCCGTCTTTACCGATCTTTTTCGCCTCTTCGTAGAGTTCAGTTGATGCGGGGTCCATTGCAATAAAGAAATCTTCAGCGGGCGTGAATCCTGCTTCCTCAATAGCCTTAACCAGCCACTGCAGAGCCTCTTCGTCACTCTTGAGATTCGGAGCAAAGCCACCTTCATCACCGACTGCGGTGGAGTAGCCTTCGGCCTTAAGCAGTTTGCTCAGAGTGTGGAAAACTTCGGTACACCAGCGGAATGCTTCACGGAAGCTGCTGGCACCGACGGGCATAATCATGAACTCCTGCAAGTTGACGCTGTTATCGGCGTGCTTACCACCATTAATAACATTCATCATGGGTACAGGAAGGGTATGTGTGCGGATACCGCCAACGTATTGCCAGAGACGGAGTCCCAGTGAATCAGCTGCGGCCTGGGCTGCTGCCAGGGAAACTGAGAGAATGGCGTTGGCTCCGAGATTGGCCTTGTTATCAGTGCCGTCGAGCTCGATCATGGCTTGGTCCAACTCTCCTTGATCGTAGACATTCATGCCGACCAGCTCAGGGGCGATGATATCGTTGACATTGTCGACCGCTTTGAGCACACCTTTGCCCTGATAGCGATCTGCGTCGCCGTCGCGAAGTTCGACTGCTTCATAAGCACCGGTTGAAGCGCCTGAAGGTACTGCTGCGCGACCGACTGTGCCGTCCTCCAACAATACTTCCGCCTCAACAGTAGGATTGCCGCGTGAGTCAATGATTTCACGCGCTGCAATATCTGTAATTAATAATTCATATAGCATATAGACCTCCAAAAAATTGCTTTGTTAAATAATCTCACCGCTTAGTCTACACCATCTTAGTTCGATTTTTGGTAATTTCTTGCCGCCTTTACGTCAAGAGACTTGATAATACATTAGAGATCCAGAGGGATCCTTTTCCAAGACCAAAGCAGAATCAGGAATTGTAAGCTGCCGGTGACAAAGAGAACCAACTCAATCTGAATCACGTCCGCCAAGGGTGCGAAAATTAAGGTACCCACTGGGATGGCGGCTGAACCGATCATGTACAAGACGGCGAAGACGCGGCCGTGGAAAGAACGTTCTACATTTTCCTGTAAGAGGACAGTGACGGTAGTTATGTAAAAAGGTACGACCACGCCGCAGGAGAACAAGACCATGGCGAAGAAAACAAAATTATTTACGTTTGTTATGCCCAGCGTGGCAAGAGTTATGGTGAGTACTGCTAAACTGGCGCCCACAGTGCGAATAGTGCGGACTCTGCTTTTGAACTCTCCTTTGGCAGCGACCAGCACTCCGCCTAAGGCCATGCCGGCGAAGAAAGATGTCTGAGCAGCCGTTATATACCAGACTTCTATGCCGAAGTGGCGCCTGACGAATAAGGGCAACAAGATCGCCAGTGGTGCCAGCAGAACCATGAACATGGCATAAACAGTCATTAGCCTCTTGATATAGGGCTTGCAGTTGATGTAACGTAGCCCGGCCTTGAAGTCGGCAATGCGCCCTTTATCTTCCTGCATTGCTCCGGTTACGCAGTCATCCTCTAACTCAAGCTCTTCGTCATTATAGGTAGTGCTGGTGCTTGTTGCCACTGCGCCTGAGGGAAAGCCCCAATCAAAATTTTCTTCCTTTTTGTTGACACCGAAGGCATTAGCGACGAGTCCGGTCCGTTGATGGGGTAGTGGCAGGACCAGCATGATAGTGATAGCAATTGCAGCTGTAACTACATCGATCATAAAGATAGCCCAGATGGGAAGAATTAGAATCATGGCACCTCCTAAGATAGGAGAAAGCAGCTGTGTGATGTTGCCAATCGTATTGTAAATGCCATTGACACGAATAAGGCTTTTGCGGGGAACAATTTGCGGTATCAGAGCAGTGATCGCGGGACCTTGTATGCCGCCGCCCAAGGAGCGAATAGCGGAAACCAGAAAAATCAGCCAGATATGTTCGTAGCCATTTATGAAAATGATGGCGACAGCAAGAGAGGCCAGCGCAATACCACCATCGGCCAGAATAATGACCCAACGCCTATCGTAACGATCAGCCCAGACACCTGAAACCAAGGCAATCAAGAGCTGCGGCAAGAAGGAGGCTATTGTCATTATTGTGAGAGCTAGACCGGAGTTAGTGCGGAAAGTTATATACCAGATCAGCGCAAATTGAACTAGGCCTGTTCCTAAAGTTGAGGCTGTCTGACCGGCATAAAAAGCAGTAATTACTTTCTGCCAGGGAGCGAAGTTCTTTTTTGCAAGCTTATCCATACGTGGCTATCACTTTGCCATACTTAGGTAATGATTAGGTAAACTGTTTCTTAGCTTATCTGCTGATGGCAGCGCCGACAATACCGGCGTCATTGCCGAGCTTGGCGGGGATGATCCGGGGTACCGGTTGGCCGACTCGCGTCAGTAGCTGTTCGGCGACAGCCCTTTGTAGCTCTTCATAGAAACTCTTCTTTTGATTGCTGATGCCGCCACCTAGGGCAATAATTTCCGGCTGCAAGACGGTTGTCAGTGAAGCAATACCGACAGCGAGGTAATGTGAGTAGAGGCCGATTGAGTGGAGCGCAGCCGGGTCTCCAGCTTCCGCAGCTTCAAATAAATCGCGAATAGTATAAGGGACAAGGGAATCCAATGTTTTTCCCTTCAGGAGCAGTGAGTCGGGATATTCCTGCAGTGCTTTATCTGCTTCGCGGCGTAGGGCCTTTGTGGACACGTAAGCTTCCAAACAGCCTTTGCGGCCGCAGGGACATTGTTCGCCATCGGCGACCAGGGTGAAGTGCCCGGGCTCAAAGCCGAAACCCGTCGCTCCGTCAAAGCTCTCACCTTGATAGATAAAACCGCCTCCCAGACCGGTGCCGAGAGTTAGCAACATGCTGTTGGGATAATTCTGCAAAGCGCCAAACTTGAACTCGGCCCGAGCAGCACAGTCAGCGTCGTTGACGATATGGATTTCTAGATGGGGGAAGTAAGGTTGTAACTCAGAGAGGAGGTCTGCATTTTCCCAGCCGAGATTGCCGGCATAAATGACGTTTTGTGTCCGGGGGTGGATCGGTCCCGGAACACCAACACCTAGATGGAGCAGTGAATCACGCTTTTTGCTGTCGAGTTTTGTCAGTATGGATTGTCCTAGCTGCCCGATATCTGCGGCCACGCCTTTGACACCACCGCTGGTATCGGTGTTGCGTGATCTTTTGTACAGGAGGTGGCCCTCTCCATCAACTACGGCTGCTGCGATGTGGCTCCCGCCCAAGTCTATACCAAGCGAATATTCCATAATTATCTCCCTGATTTATCATTAATCTATGGTAGATTATGACTTAGTATATCAATTATA
>LSQX01071850.1_pt1 | contig 27502 bp, 24 predicted proteins | sample 654561 | NCBI WGS metagenome assembly LSQX01 (sample SAMN04489861, study PRJNA283612) | anaerobic digester metagenome | isolation source: 4 biogas reactors fed with cattle manure at either 37C or 55C with and... | place: Denmark: Kongens Lyngby | collected 2014
TATATACCTCTTTTTCTTATTAACAATTCAGATTTGCCGTTTATGTTTACGCCGATACGATCACAAGCGCCGGACGGATCAGCCGTTCACCCAGCCGGTATCCTGTCTGCACCACTTCGATAACCGTATTCGACTCGGTGTTTTCTTGTTCCATCTGCTGCAGGGCATGGTGCAATTCCGGATCAAACGGCTGGTTCAGTGCGTCGATTTTCTCCACCTTCAGCCCCTCCAGGATTTTCAGCGCCTGATCCGCCATCAGCGGAATCCCGTCGGCAAATGCGCGTCCTTCACCGGTCACCGTTTTCGCCAGCTCAACCGAACGGTCAAGGCTGTCGATCAGGGGGAGCAGCTGTGCGACAACATCAGCACAGGCATCTTTGTACAGGCGACTTTTTTCCGTTTGCGTTCGTTTCCTGAAGTTATCGTATTCAGCCATCAGGCGCAGATAGCGATTCTCCAGTTCGGCAATACGCTCGCCGTTTTCCGGTTCGGTCGCTTCCGCCGTTTTCGGTTCTTCCGGATCCGGCAGCGCTTTCTTCTCGTCTTTTGTTTCCTCTTGTTTTGGTTTTTCCTGTTTTTTCGACATGCGGTTTCCTCTGCTTCTTTATGCTTCGTGATTGTCTTTGCTGATGTGCGGCGCATCTGACGTCGCCTCATGCAGCTGCCGATTAATAAATCGAATCTGCGAGATGATCCTGCCGTAGTCCATGCGGCGCGGCCCGATCACGCCGATCTGTCCGTAAACCTCGCCGTTCACGCAGTACGTGCTCGTGATAAAGCTCGTATCCTCAAATCCGTCAAGCGTAATTTCCTGTCCGATCCTGACCAGATAGCGGCCGCAGGCCAGATCATCGGCGGCCGGCAGGTCGGCGATGTAACCGGCTATCGTTTTTTCCTCGCCGAGCGCCCGCATGAAGCGGTGCGCCTTGTCGACATCGCGGTATTCCGGCTGCGCCAGCAGGCGATGCGTGCCTTCGACATACAGGTCGAGATGCTCGGCCTGCTTGATCGACACGTACGCCTCGTAAATGACCTGATTTAAGAGTCCGTCGGCAAGCGGCTGTCCCGAAACGGTGCCGGCAACCGTGACCAGTGTAATGTCGGACAGTTTCTTGCCGGCCAGCCCCTCTTCGATCGCTTTGCCCAGCCGATCCAGCTGCTCACCGGAAATCTGGTCCGAGATGCGCACCAGCCGGTCCTTTACGAGGCCGGCAGCGAGCACAACGACGACGAGCACCTTGCCCGGCTCAATCATCAGGAGTTTGACCTGGCGCAGCCGGCTGTTGGCGTACTTCGGAGTCAGCGCCAGCGACACATAATCGTTTTGCGCCGAGAGCACCGCCGTCGCCTGGCGGATCAGGTCTGTCAGTTCGACAAGGCTGTCCTTGAACATGGTTCGCATCGCGATCGCTTGTGTCCGCGGCAGTTCGCCAACTTCCAAAAGTTCGTCGACGTACGAGCGGTAGCCCTTGTCGGATGGGATGCGTCCGGCAGACGTATACGGTTTTTCCAGGTAGCCTTCTGCTTCCAGATCTGCCATTTCATGGCGGATGGTTGCTGACGACACGCCGAGATTGTGACGCTCGATCAGGCTCTTGGAACCGACCGGCTCGGCCGATATGACATAATCTTCCACAACGGCTTTCAGTATCTGTTTCTTGCGTTCGTCCAAACCGGCATCGTCCCTTCAGAAAATTAGCACTCATTGCTGCCGAGTGCTAACACCAACTGTATCACCGTTTTCGGGGATCGTCAATCTGATTTTCGGGAGTCATCATGAACAATTGTGAACTTACACGAACAGCCTGAAGGCGCGGTTTGCAAAGTCGATGCCATGCGGTGTCAGGACAAGGCGGCGATCGCGCCTGACGGCCAGTTTTTCCTTGAAAAGCTGGTCAATTTCCGGCGCAAAAATAACCTCGGCAGCAGCGCCGAACCGCTCGGCAAACTGGTCGAGCGAGACCCCGTCACTGAGCCGAAGTCCCAGCATCATGAATTCCTTCCGGGCATCTTGCTGCGAAACCGTTTCAACGACAGCAGCGGCTGTGAAATCCGCCTCCTTCTGCAGCGTGGCCTCTGCGGCGGCAAGACCCCGAACGGCCTGATACCACTCGTCGAGCGAGGCCGGATGCTGACGGCGGCAACGCCCGGCGTACGATGCGGCGGCGGGGCCAAGTCCGAAATATCGTTCTGCCCGCCAGTAAACAAGATTATGTACAGCCTGAAAGCCCGCACGTGCCGCATTTGAGATCTCATAGACAGTAAAGCCCGCCTCGGACAGGCGCTTTCTTATCTGCCAGTACATCTCTCGTTCAAGCCGTTCCTCATCCTCATTCGGAAAGTGCTTCGCATACGTTTCGTAAAGCGGTGTACCCGGTTCGAGACTGAGTGCATAAAAAGAGATATGCTCCGGATGATGGGCCAGCAGAAAGGTTATGGTTTCTTCCAGCATGTCCATCGATTGCCCGGGAACCCCGAACATAATATCAGCTGAGATGTTTTGAAAGCCGGCAGCCCGCAGATCTGCGAAGGCGGCTGAAAAATCGTCGGCCGAGTGCGTGCGTCCGAGGATTCTCAACAGCCTTGCGTCGGCACTTTGCAGGCCGATCGACGCGCGGTTGAAGCCGGCATCGCGCCACACACCTGCTTTGCCTCTCGTCACGCTCTCCGGATTGACTTCGAGCGTGATCTCGATGTCGTCCGCAAATCCGAACAATACCTGCAGCTGCCGGAGCTGTCCGGCCATAAGCTCCGGATCGAGCACGCTCGGCGTTCCGCCGCCGTAATAGACGGATTTCAGCGGGCGCTTATCCGGCACGAAACGAAGTAAATCCAGTTCTTGCCGAATACCGTCCTGCCAGATCGCAAACAGATCCGGCCGGCAGATTACCGAATAGAAATCGCAGTACGAGCAGTGACTTTGGCAGTAGGGCACGTGTATGTAAACAGAGGCTGGTGTATCAGTCATGGTCATGGTTTCCCACAATTCGGATGAAAGTGTCGCGAAACGAGCGATAGCTCGGGCTGTTGTTCATGCGCACATTCATATGCGGTGCGATTCTGGCAGCCATTTCACTTTTGTACTGGCCGACAGTCGGATACCCTTTCTCAATAATCGCGTCGGCATCGTCACGGTAAACGGCCCGGCAAAGAATCTCCCAGGTGCCGACGATGCTGTCTTGTTCGTACCCGCGGATCACGGCCATGTCTGCGTCGGGATACGCAGCAAGAATGGCGGCCGGGTCACCGAGAAGCCAGCTTTCCATCTCCTCAACCGCGATGCCGAAAACAAAAGATACTGACGGCGCATAACGCCTGACCGTCGCCTCAAGCGAACGGTACAGCCAGCCCGGATCGTCCCGGTCAGCATCAAGCATCACAAGCAATACATCGACATTTTTTGCTTTTTCATAGGCACGGCATTTTGCGGGCAAAAGTTCCAGCAGTCCCGATGCAAACTTGGGCGGGCGCCGAAGCGAATCGTCCGGCAGATATCCCTTGCCGCGGTGCGGACGGATGTGATAATTTGCTGTCCGTTTCGATTCTGCCAGCAGGCGCGGCATCAGGGCTTCCATCAGGGGCGTACCGGAGCGGTCTTCGGACAGCACCTCGATTCGCATCACGGCGTATCCGGTTCGAAATATCCGCCGTACCAGATGGCTGACATGCCGATGCCTTCCTTCAGCATGGCTTTTACCGTTTCGGAGCGGCCAACGGCGTGCGCCATGGCCAGACCGTTTTCCATGCGGCGCGAGAACAGGTACACCTCACTGGGACGGAGATTCTCGATCGTATTCGCGTTGTACGTGGTGAGAAAGACCTGGCAGCCGGCATTGCGGCGGAGGTATTCGCGCATTTCGAAAGTCAGCATGTCGATCGCATCGTGATACAGGTTTGTATCCGGATGATCAAGACAAACAAGCGGACGCGGTTTCGGATCCATCAGAAGCAAAATCAAGGCAAATAGACGCATGCTGCCGGAGCGCACATCGTGATCGAGAAATGCATCGCCCGTCCGTTTGAAATCAGGCACCCGCTCCTTGATATAGTCGATCAGCTGGTTGTATTTCTTCGGGTCATCGCTTTCCCAGTACTGCAGTACATTGCGGATATTGTCAAAGCGCGGCGAAATATGACGGTGCCCGCCTTTCGTCCGTCCCACCGCCTGGTCCGCCATGGTGCGATCCGAACTGACAAACCAGCGCGAAATCTGAGCGTAGAGGAAGCAGAGCGTCGTGTAGTTCAGCAGGCGTCCGTATGATGCCAGCGCAAGATGCCGTCCGTCGACCAGACTGACCGCTTCCGGTGCGGCTATGCCGAGAACCGTGCCGGTACTGTTTTGTACGTTCAGTACATCGGTCCAGTCGACTCCATCAGGGCCAAAGCTGGCTTTTTTTACCCGTTCACTTTCGACAAACGGCCGGTTGTGCAGATCGGCATTCAGCGCAACATCATAGGCGATGTAATTGCCGCTGCCCTGTTTGAACAGGAGCCTGAGACGCATCGGGCCGTCGCCGTTTTTCCGTCTCAGCTCAAAAAAGCCGCCTCGTCCTGCGGAGGCGGCTGCATAAGGGACGTCGTGTATGAGGCAATCGGAGAGAAAATGCAGCGCGTCGAACAGCGTGCTTTTGCCGCTGTCACTGCGCCCCACAATGGCCACCAGCTGCCCGAGCGGGAAATGCTTGGCCACCTCGTCCTCCGTTTTCACGCTATCAAGTGCGGACTCCGTCAGGCCGAGAGTCAAGTGGGAAAACAACGCGTAATTGATCAGTTCGATGCCAACCAGCATAATCGTCTCCCTGTGTTCCGGGTCACATTCGTCTAGGGGTTTTCAGTCTCTGCATCGTCACCCTGCGGTGCCGGACCATCATCGGCAGGGTCGATAAACAGCTCTTTCAGCGTCGTTGCGAGTCCTGCCAGATTTTGCAGCTCAGACGGAATGATGATCTTCGTGGCCCGTCCATTGGCCACTTTTTCCATGGCCTCGAGCGAACGCAGCGTAATGAGCGGAGCATCCGCCCCAACACTTTTAATCATATTGAGGCCGCGGGCCGTCGCATCCTGCACCGTGAGGATGGCTTCGGCCTGCCCTTCGGCTTCCCGAATTGCCCTCTCCTTGGTCGCTTCTGCGCGCAGCACCGTCGCCATTTTTTCACCTTCGGCAACGCGAATGGCCGCTTCTTTTTTACCTTCAGCCACCAGAATCTGCTCCCGCTTGTCGCGTTCAGCCTTCATCTGGCGCTCCATGGCATTCTGGATCTCGCGCGGCGGAATAATGTTTTTCAGTTCGACCCGGTTCACCTTGATGCCCCAGGGATCTGTCGCCACGTCAAGAATTTCACGCATTTTCGTGTTAATCACGTCGCGCGAGGTCAGCGTCTGATCCAGTTCAAGATCACCGATGATGTTACGCAGCGTTGTTGTCGTCAGGTTCTCGATCGCCAGAATCGGGTTTTCGATACCGTATGTATACAGTTTCGGATCCAGAATCTGGTAAAAAAGCACCGTGTCAATCTCCATTGTCACGTTGTCTGCCGTAATCACAGCCTGGGGCGGAAAATCGGCGACGCGCTCCTTCATGGAAATCACCTTCGATATGCGATCGATGAATGGCAGCTTCATATGAATGCCGGTTGTCCAGGTCGCCTGGTAGGCCCCCAGCCGCTCGATGACAAATGTCGTCGCCTGCGGCACGATGCGGATGTTTCTGATCAGGAGCAAAAATACAATCAGGACAATTGCCCCGATCACAACATACTGGGTTAAGTTATCTATGCCTGCGGCGTTTGTCAGTAATACCGTCATATTGACCTCCTAAAGTCGACTCAGTCGATTTTCTCGACGATGGCGTACACACTCTCGAATCCGAGCACCTTTATTTTTTCGCCGGCAGCGATCGCGGTTCCGTGCGCACTCCGGGCGCTCCAATGCTGTCCGATCACCATAATCTGCCCGCTTCCCTTGACAGGGTCGATCGCGAGCGTCACGAGCCCTTCTTTGCCGATGATGCGGTCTGCATTCGTCGCCCGGTCACTTGCCAGCCGCTTGGACAACCGCGGTTTCACAATAAAGACAAAAAGTGCAATGCCGAGGAGGGATACCGCGATAAACACGATGATCTGGATAGTCGTGTCAATCCCAAACATAGCGAGTACCAGTGCGACCAGTGCTCCGCTCGCAAACCAGATCGTGGTCATGTTGACCGTGGTGAGTTCCGCAGCCATGGCGAGCACCAGCACAATCAGCCAGAGCACCCAGGCCGGCATGCCCAACAGGGTCTGAGCGAGAAAAACGTCAGTCATAAATTGCTCCTCCAAGCTTTCGGATACATGTACGGTTCGAGTATAGCAGACACCGGCAGGCATCAACAGAAAACAGAAAAGACGGCACCTGCATTACGGCTCGTTTATCGTACTCATGTCAGGGCCCCGCTGCGCTGCCTTGACGAGAATGAAGGCAGTGTTGTTGATGCGGCGCCTCAGATGGTCAATTTCTTCCGGCTCCTCCGTGTCATCGTCTTCTTCCGGAATGTCCGGACCGATCACTTCGGGCTCGCCGGGTGCCGTTTCGAGCGTGAAAACTTCCGACTTCTTCTCTTCGTCGATCCGGCGAAAAATATTGAACAGGAACGGGTCGCTGTCAAATGGTGTACCGGCGATCACGCCGCCCGTTTCGCGAAACTCCGGGTCTTTGTTTTCCGGTCCCAGGTCAGACGGGTTTTCCAGATTGTACTCGCCCGACTCAAAAAACACGATCGGGAATCCCGCATCGTCAAAGGGCGTATGCGCTCCGGTGCGGGTCGTCCATTCCCGAAACACAACCTGCCGGAAGCCGCCCGGTTTCGAGACGAAAAATGTCGCCTGATTCGTGTACAGCGAATAGCCGTTCAGCGTATTCAGCTGATAGTTGAAAAAAATGTCGGTTGCCTCATACAGCTTGCGCCGCAACGCATACGACTTATGCGTGTCGTCATCAAGCGAATTCTGGCCTGCGTGAGCATATACTTTTTCGCCGGCATAGATCGGTCCGACGTTATAAACGCAAACCGTGTCCGCCTTCGCCGTGTCCGACATGCCCTGCAGGTACGCCTTCGCACCGGCGTGCTGCGCATTCTCCGCGCCGAAAAACACAAACGTCACGTCATAGCCCGGCGGATCCCGCCTCATTTGAAGCGCGCTGACCAGCACGGAAGCCAGGCCGGAGGCATTGTCGTGAATTCCGTCGTACTGACTGTAGGATCGGCTCAGCACTTGTCCTTCAGCAAGACCTGGCCAGACGTAGTCCGGGCCTGTTACGGGCACATCGTAGTTGGCGCCGATCAGAATGCTGCCGCCTTCTTCACTCCCGTCCGCCAGCGTAAAGCCGCGGCCGGCAAGATACGCCACAACATTTTGCGACGTGCGTACCTGCCCGGATGCGTCTTCATAGCGAAACGTCTCGATCGACGGCTCATAGCCGATTGACTGCAGCACCTGCACCAGATATTCGGCTGTCCGGGCTTCGGCTTGCGATCCGGGGCTCCGGTACGGGAAATGCCTTGCAATGGTTCGTGCAAGTTCTGCGCCATACTCGCCGTAAGCCGCCACGCGGGCAGGCGTATCACTGCCGCTGCAGGCAGTCAGCGTCAATATAAGAACCAGAACGCCGGCAAGCAGGCGTACAATCGAGACACGTTTCACGCCTCACATTCTAGCGGTTCGCCTCACGCTTGACAAACATCGGCATGCCGGACAACGGAAAAAAGACATGGCTTTGCTGTATGCTGGAAGAGACAGGATCATGGACATGACAAGACGAATGAACAACCGAAGACGGATGCCATGGCGGCGGCTCATCCCGCTCATTTGTCTTGCCTTTTGGTTCGCTTCAATGGGTCTGTCAGTGCAGGCGGCGACCGCCGCCGCACCGCAGATTTACAGCGGCTTTTCAATTGCCACGAACGCAATCACGGGAACAGCAGTCGACACAGGAAGCCGCGGCGTCCTCTACGATCTTGACAGGCAGCAGCAGCTTCCGCTGACGCTTGCTTCCCGTCTGATGCTTCTGCTTCTTGTCTCTGAATCGTTCGATGCCGGACAGATGGTGACGGTGTCATCCGAAGTCGCCGCTATCGATGAAGCGTATCCGACAGAAGACCAGCTCACCCTGATGACCGGGCAGCGGGTCACCGTCGAGTATTTGACGCTGCGCTTTCTTTATTACGATTCGCACAGCGCCATCGTCGCCCTGACTGAACTCTTCAACCGCAGCATTGACCAGATGATCGCTCTGATGGAAACACGGGCTCGAAGTCTGGAACTGGCGGCTACTACATTCACGCAAAAACCGGACAGCCGGTCAACCGTTTACGAATGGCTGCCATACTCTCCGTTTACCTCTGCCGAAGACCTGATGCGCATCCAGCTGGCCATTTTGAACAATGCGCAGGGCTATGCCTATCTTTCCAGAGGCGACGCTTACCTTCAGGTGGACGCAGGCGGCAGGCGCATTGTCTCGCTCCGTTCTCCCCTCACGGAGTATCGCGTGCTGAGCGAAGACAAGATCAGTGCAGCCTACCGGGCAAGCGACGATCAGTACACGCTGGAAATGGTGTTCGGGATCACCGCGGACGGCATCGAAACGGCATGTCTGCTTGTCTTGCCGGGCGGAGAAGCGACAGACGGGATTACCGCATTATTTTCCGGCATCGAGTCGTTTTATACGCGATCACGTCTCGTTTCGCGCGGCGATGTGGTGCCAAGCCTTCAGGAAACGGCCGAAAACGGCGTCACGTTCGGACTCGTCTATCTCGACAATGTCTCCTACACGCATCCCCGCAACGACACGTTCCTGAAAGAAACCATTTCATATCAGGGCAATCCGCCGTACCGGCTGCCGCTTCAAACCGGCGTCGCTACGGGACAGGTCATATTTGAGCTCCGCAACGGATTTCGCATTACGGCAAGTGTCGGTCCCGACCGCGCCATTCTGTCCGACAACAGCACATACGCGCGACTGCTTATGGCCATGCAAAACAACCGGAACCTGACCGCCATTCTGATCGGCACCGTTGGACTTCTGTTCCTATTCCTGCTTTTTGGCACCGCACGCAATGTGGCGCGTGCGCTGTATTACCGCCGGCTCGGACCGAAACGCTGATGTTCAGCGAAACGTGGTGCCGGGGCGTATCCGCTCCACCCAAATGTGTGTAAATGCCCGGAGCAGGTATTCATAAGCCACAAGAAATCCCTGAAACAAAACGATGAGAACAAGCCAGATCCAGCCTGAGGAGATTCCAGCGGGGCCTTTAATCAGGGTGTGGAGGCCGATCGCGGCGACCGACGCTGCCATCAGCGCCGTTAAAATGGCATGCCGCGCCAGCCAGAGGCGGAGTCCTTTCAGATAACGGGTCAGGAAAAGGGAAATGAGCGGGGCAGTACCGAAAAAAAGGATAAATAACGCAGTCGGATAAAGCCCCGGATAAATCATGCCAAGTGCGGAAATCGCACCGTAGACGACGACGGCGAAGACCGGCGAGAGCTCGCCCCAGGCCACCACCACAAGGAAAGATGCCAGTGTGAGAAGAAAGATCCGTCCGGTCGGGAGCACCAGCGTGAGGAGCAAAATGAGCCAGCCGAGAGCGGACAGCAGGCCGCCGAGCGCGACATTACGCGATCGCTGTTTCTCCATTGCCTAGCAGCACGAGCAAAGATCGCCGCCGAGACACTCACAGCAGCTGTCGGCCAGGCAGCAGCAGGCAAGATCCTGACAGCAGCCCCCGCTCGAGCCTCCGTAATAGCCGCGGCCGGTCTGAAAGGGCGGCGTATTCTGACGCTGCTGGCCGTACCACGTTTGTCTGCCGCCGTATTGCCCGCTGTCGGTGGACGACTGAGTCTGCTGCCGGTTGCCCATCGTCAGCTGGTCATACGCCCAGTTGATTTCCTTGATTTTCTCCTGGGCCAGGTCGCCCAGCGGGTGGTTCTGGTAGTTGTCCGGGTGATACTTTTTGACGAGCTCGCGATAGGCAGTTTTTATCTCTTCTTCGCTTGCACCGCGGCGCACGCCCAGCACTTCGTACGGGTCTTTGTTCATTCAGGTCCTCCGTCCGCCTACAGGCGGGTCAGTTTCTGTCCCGCAAAGACGGCTCTGCGTACGTCAGGCAAGCCCGCCAGCGCGATGTTTTTCATAATACCCCCATCCCTTTCGTATGGCAATAATGCGAGTGTACGATCAAGCGAGGCTTCCAGCGTCTGAAGCGTTTCGGATACCGCGTCGAGTGCGGCTGTCCTGTCCGGTCCGGACAGCGCGTTAAACCGCCCTTTGGCCAAATCCTCGCTGTAATCGTCCGCGGCATCGATCAGATAGATCCAGGCACCGAGATCGCGTCCGACAAGTACGAGGGCATCGCGCACATCAGCGTCCGTGCCGATACGATCGGCTGCCTGCAAAAACAGCACCGCCAGCACCTCGCCGAATAATGATGCCAGCCGGCCTGCATCCGTTCTTTCGGATGCGCCTTCAGCCCGGTGCAGCTGAGCAAGCCGCGAATCAATTTCAGCTGCCAGATCGGGCAAGCGCTTCCTTGCCCGCGCAAGCGCCCGGTGAAACGCCAGCGCTGCCGCGCGCGGCTTCAGGCCGCCTTCATCGGCCACATCATCCGCGAGCTGCCCCCCGGCAAGCAGCACCGTCGCATCGGCGGCAAGATCGAGTACAGGGTGGTTTCGCGACACCGGCTTCTTCTGCACGGGATTCAGGATGCAGGATTCCATCGAAAGGTCCGCGTCGTCCCTGGCAAGACTAAGAAACAGAAGCGCGAAAAACGTCAGGTCATAGGTCAGTGCCAGCCGCGGCAGGAAACCGTAGCGGTCCGACAATGCCTTGCAAAGTCCGCAGTAGACGGCGCGATAGCGTGAAAATTCACGCATCAGGAGTTCGGCCTTTTTTGGCCGGATGTATCCAAACATGGCACTATGCTACCACGCTCCGCCAAAAATGACCTATGATAATATGCGAACAGAAAAAACGGGACCGATCGTCCCGGATGAATAAGAAGAGGTAACAATATGACCACGGCTTCCACACCGGTTCGCACGCGCTTTGCGCCGAGTCCGACCGGCAGCATGCACATCGGCAACCTGCGTTCTGCGCTTTATGAATACCTGATCGCAAAATCGCTCGGCGGTCAGTTCGTGCTGCGCATCGAAGATACGGATCGCGAACGCTACGTGAAAGGAGCCGAGAAGTCGATCTTCCGGACCCTGAAACAGGCAGGACTGAAGCATGACGAAGGCCCCGACATCGGCGGTCCCTTCGCGCCGTATGTGCAGTCGGAACGCGTGGCCGATTACGCGCCGCTCGGCGAGCAGCTGATTGAAGCGGGGCATGCCTACCGCTGTTTTTGCACCAGAGAACGTCTCGCCGGCCTGGCGGACGCGCGCGGCGTGGCCATGTACGATCGTCACTGCCGCAATCTGAGCGAGGCCGAGATCGTGGCAAAACTCGCTGAAAAGACGCCGTACGTCATCCGTCAGCGCATGCCGGAAACGGGGGAAACCACATTCGACGACCTGGTCTACGGGCGGATCACGGTGAAAAACGAAACGCTGGAAGACCAGATCCTGATCAAGAGCGACGGATTTCCGACCTACAACTTCGCCAACGTGGTGGATGACCATGCCATGGCGATCACGCATGTGGTGCGCGGATCCGAGTACCTCTCCTCCACTCCGAAATACAATTTGCTGTACGACGCATTCGGCTGGGACATTCCGGTTTACATCCATCTGCCCCTCATCTTGGGCGAAGACGGCCAGAAGCTGTCAAAGCGCCACGGGGCAACCGGATTTGACGATCTGCTCGCGGAAGGCTATCTGAGCGAGGCAATTATCAACTATATCGCGTTCCTCGGCTGGTCCCCGGGAGAAGAAACGAGAGAGATTTTTTCACTCGAAGAACTGAGCCGAATTTTCTCCGCAGACGGGATATCGAAAGCGCCGGCCGTTTTCTCCTACGACAAGCTGCGCTGGTTCAATGAACAGTACATCCGCGCGATGGACAAGGACCGTTTCATGAACCGCATCCGCTTCATGACCGACAAAGCCGTCGGACGAAAAGATTATGACCGTGCTCTCCTGGCCTCATTGCTCCAGCCGCGGATTGCAACGTTCGGCGAAATTCCTGACAAGATTGCCTTCCTCGCCGAACACAAAGCGCTGACACATGAATTGTTTTCTCACAAGAAAGCGAAAATCACGCCGGAATTGAGCCTTGACATTCTGAACCTGGCTATCCCGGCATTCGAGGGCATCTCGTTTGACAAGGAGTCGGTTCATCAGACGCTGCTCGACCTGATCGAAAACACCGGCCTGAAGACGGGTCAGGTGATGGGCGCCGTGCGTCTGGCGCTGGCCGCTGAACCGGTCACACCGGGCGGTGCCTCGGAGATCGCCGCGCTGCTCGGCAAGGACGAAACTGTCAAGCGACTGCGGACGGCTGTCGCCTTTCTGCAGGGCGATAGCAATGAGCAGCAGGAAACAAACGGCAAACAGCCGAAGAATTTCATCGAAGCATTCGTCGAAGAGGATCTTGCCAATCCGGATCTGCCTGATTATGTGCACACGCGTTTCCCGCCGGAGCCGAACGGCTATCTGCACATCGGCCACGCCAAAGCGCTGATCATCACGTACGGAATCGCGGAACGCTACAACGGCCTTTACAATCTGCGCATGGACGACACGAACCCCGTGAAGGAAGATGAATCATTCGTCGATGCCATCAAGGAGGACATCCGCTGGCTCGGGTACGACTGGGGCGACCGGTTCTACTATGCTTCCGATTTCTTCGAGCAAATGTACGAGTGCGCCCTCGTCCTGATCAAAAAAGGACTTGCTTATGTTGACGAACGCGATGCGGAAACCATCCGCAGAACACGCGGCACGCTGACCGCGCCGGGCGAAAACAGCCCTTTCCGCGATCGTCCGATCGAGGAAAGTCTGCGGCAGTTCAAAGCGATGCGCGACGGCGCTTTTGCGGACGGCGCAATGGTCCTGCGCGCCAGGATTGATATGGCGTCCGGCAACATGAATATGCGTGACCCCGTCCTCTATCGCATCCTGCGCGAGACGCACCACCGCACGGGCGACGACTGGGTCATCTACCCAATGTACGATTTCGCACATCCGCTCGAGGACGCCTTTGAAGGCATCACCCATTCGCTTTGCTCCATCGAATTTGAAGACCACCGGCCGCTTTACAACTGGGTTGTGGAACACACGGATGTGGAGCACAAACCGCGCCAGATCGAGTTCGCAAGGCTCGGCCTCAGCTACACCGTGATGAGCAAGCGAAAGCTTCGTTACCTCGTCGAAAACAATCTGGTGGAGGACTGGGACGATCCGCGCATGCCGACACTGCGCGGTATGCGCCGCCGCGGCTACACCCCTGAATCGATCAGGAATTTCGCCGAACGCATCGGCGTTTCGAAGGTGCCGAATACAGTCGACTACCGTTTTCTCGAATACTGTCTGCGCGATGACCTGAACGAGCGCGCGCCGCGTGCGCTGGCCGTCATCGATCCCGTAAAACTGACGCTGACAAATTACCCGGAGGACAAGAGCGAAACCGTCACGATACGGAATCATCCGGCAAAACCGGAGATGGGATCGCACACCTGCACGTTCTCAAGAAATCTCTACATCGAGCGCGACGATTTCATGGTCAGCCCCGACAAGAATTTCCACCGGCTGTCTCCAGGTGAATCGGTCCGCCTGATGGGAGCCGGCGTCATCACATGCGACGATTTTGTTCTTGGCGATGACGGCAGCGTGACCGAAATTCTCGCAACGCTTGATCCCGAACGCGACAATAAGGAAGTCAAAGCGACGATCCATTTCGTCGATCAGAAAACCGCAGTCGACGCTGACTGTTACCTTTACGACAAACTGTTCAAGTCGGAAAATCCGGATGCCGATGAAGTTCCCTACGACGAACTCCTGAACCCCGCTTCCATGACAATCGCAGGCTGCGCAAAACTGGAACCGTGGATTTTAGAAACAAAAAGTCTTGTCGGTTTCCAGTTCGTTCGCTCCGGCTACTTTGTGCGCGACAATAAGGATCTGTCACGCGCGAAACCGCGCTTCAACCGCAGCGTGGTCCTGAAGGATTCATACCGACCCGACGCGTGAAGCGTATTTTCAGCCGGCAGCCGAGCTGATAACAAAGACAGGTGATGGTATGGAAAAGGCGGCACAGGCCGCCTTTTCCAGTACTGCTTCCAGCTTGAAATTTTCAAATCATGCCGACAACCGGACGCCTTCATCTTCAGGTTAATTCTTAATGCCGGCGAATCTTTCGCGAGGTTGTTTTTTCAAACTCCGTGTCGCGCAGCGTTATTTTTCTCACGTACTTGTACGTTGCCAGATTGTGGTTCATCTCGCGGACGAAGCGGTCAATTTTTGCCTGTACCCTGGACGAGGTCAGACTCTCCCCTTTCAGTTCCGGATCTGCATCGATCGCGTCCTGTGACGGGAAAATTTCGGCGGCCACTTCGATGTCGCCTTTGTCATTCCTGACGCCGGAGACGACAGCTTCCGCGATCAGCGGATTTTCTGTCAGCAGGAATTCGATTTCTTCGGGGAATATGTTCTTGCCGTTCTTTGTCACGATCAGGTTGGCTTTTCTGCCCGTGATGATGACGAAGCCGTCCTTGTCGATGCGGCCAAGATCACCCGTGTGATAGAACCCTTCATCATCGATCGCTTCCTTCGTGGCTTCTTCGTTCTTGTAATAACCGATCATGACGTTGTCGCCGCGGCCGGCGATTTCGCCAATGCCGTTTTCATCGGGGCTGAGGATTTTCATGTCGACACCCGGCAGCGGGAGACCGGCCGATTCATTTTTATAGTAGATATCACGATTGAGCGCCAGAATCGGCGCGCATTCGGTCAGGCCATAGCCCTGAATGCAGTTGAAGCCGAGTGCCTGCATGCCTTCAAGAACGGCCGGCGATATCGCCGCACCGCCGGCGATCATCATGCGAATGCTGCCGCCGAACATATCATGAATTTTGGCAAAAACCTTCTTGCGTTTATCGATGCCGAGGGCCATCAGCGCCTTGGTCAGGCCAAGTCCGACTTTGAACTTTCTCGCCTGCTTCGGTTCAGCCAGCGCCGCTTTCATGATGCGCTTGTAGAACATTTCGAGCATGAGCGGCACCACAAGGATCATGGTCGCTTTTGACTCCTGCAGGTTTTGCACGATGTAGCGCAGGCCCTCGCAGACGGCCACGGTGCAGCCGCGATACAGCTGACAGAGGAAACCGCAGGTGCATTCATACGTATGGTGTATCGGCAGCACAGAGAGGAAAATGTCCTTGTCGTCGATATACGTCATGGAACACATTGCCATCAGGTTTTTGCAGATGTTTTTGTGGCTCAGCATGACAGCCTTCGAGCGGGCGGTCGTACCGGACGTAAAGAGGAGGATGTTCATGGCTTCGCGGTCTATCGGCGCCTTGTCATACTGCAGATCGCCGCCGGAGCGAATGGCGTTGCCCTCTTTGATGCAATCCCAAAAAAAGACATCTTCATTTTTGTCCATGGAAATGAACAGTTTTACACCGGGAACCTTGTCGCGAATGGCATCGATCGATTTCTGCTTCGAACCGGCATATATGAGAATGGACGCTTCAGACCGTTCCAGAAGCGACGTCAGTTCCACATCCGGCAATTCCTTGTCGAGCGGCACCACCACGCCGAACCCGCAGACAGTCGCCATATAGCTGACGTACCACTCATAGCGCGTCTCACCGAGAATGGCCACGCGCCTGTTCGGAAGATCCGTCTTCATAAAGTATGAACCGAGAGCCTTGACGTCTTTGCCATACTGCTTGAATGTGACCGGGAGGTATGGTTTTTTATCACCAGCGGTCTCTTTGCCGCTTCTTGCCGCAATAGGATCCTTGATCAGGTAGGCGGTTTTGTCTGCGTAGAGCTTGATGCTCTGTTCCAGCATATCGCGCAGATCATCTATTTTGCGTACATCATACAGCGGAGCTTTATAGATCGACATCAGATAAACACCTCAGCTTTCGTTCACTTCTTGACTGATTACCAGCCATTATAACAATAATTACTGTCTTGACTTTGATCGTTCCAGAATCATGGTGACGCTCTTTGCATCAGGCTTGCATCGCGATCGTTACGAAAGTTTCTTCGTTTTGCACACATTATTGTTCATTTTATCCATGATTATTGAAAAGACATGCATTTTCTTGTTGAAACCACGACAACAGTTTGATACGCTTGCGTTGAGGCTCAGGAACAATGTGAGCCAGACACTTGAGGAGGTGTGTATGTTCGAAAAGCAATTTAAACTTGCCCAGCACAACACGAATGTACGAACAGAACTGATGGCCGGTCTCACCACGTTTATGACGATGGCGTACATTCTGGCCGTAAACCCGCAGATTCTCGGTGCAGCCGGCATGCCGGCGGACGGTGTCCTGATCGCGACGGCACTTGCGTCGACGATTGGCTGTGTCATCATGGCCTTCATGGCGAACCTGCCGTTTGCGCTTGCACCCGGCATGGGACTGAATGCGTACTTCGCGTATACGGTAGTACTCGGGCACGGATTTTCCTGGCAGGCCGCGCTGCTCGCCGTATTTATCGAAGGTATTATCTTCATCATCCTGTCGCTGACGAATGTGCGCGAAGCCATCTTCAATGCCTTCCCGCTGTCACTGAAACACGCAGTCAGCGCCGGCATCGGTCTCTTCATTGCCCTGATCGGCTTCCAGAATGCCAATCTGGTCATCGCCAATCCGTCAACGATACTGGCCAGAACATCGTTCATCTCTGAATTCAGCACGTTCGGCATCACGGCACTCCTTTGCTTCCTGGGCGTCATCATCATCGCCTGGCTGAGCCATCACCGTGTCAAGGGCGCGATCCTCTTCGGTATCCTGATTACCTGGATTCTCGGCATCATCGTGCAGGCCATCGGCATCTACGTGCCGAATATGGAGCTGGGATTTTTCTCGCTCTACCCGAGTTTCGGCCTGCCGAGCTTTACCGGTTTCGGGCAAATTGTTGGTCAGGCATTTAACTTCGGCGCGATGAACCTCAAAAACATCGGTGATTTCCTGACGATCATTTTTGCGTTCCTGTTTGTTGACCTTTTCGATACCCTCGGCACCTTGATCGGCGTCGCCTCGAAGGCCAACATGCTGGACGAACAGGGCCGTCTGCCGCGCATCAAGGGCGCGCTCCTGGCGGATGCCATCGGCACCTCGGCCGGCGCGCTGCTCGGCACCTCCACCGTGACAACTTACGTGGAAAGTGCAGCCGGTGTCGCCGAAGGCGGACGTACCGGACTGACCGCACTGACGACCGGTGTCCTGTTCCTGCTCGCCATTCTCCTTGCACCGATTTTTATTTCCATCCCGGCGTTCGCCACCGGTGCGGCGCTCATCTATGTCGGTTTCCTCATGCTCTCATCGCTGCTCAAACTGGACTTCGATGATATTACGGAAGCCATCCCCGCCTATTTCACCGTACTCGCCATGCCGTTCTTCTACAGCATCGCAGACGGCATTTCGTTCGGCGTTATTTCTTACGTCGTCCTGAACGCACTGGCTGGCAAAGCCAAGAAAGTATCTTTGCTGATGTACATCCTGGCTCTGCTCTTCATTCTGAAATACGCACTGCTGCCATAGGAGGAACACTCGTACTACCGATCAGAGCCGCCCGCGGGCGGCTCTTTTTTAGGTATATGTGCATAACGGCAGTTATCACGCGGAAACGTTTTGCCTGCGTCCGATTTTTGTTATGATACGTGAGGACCACGCGTGCTGATTAAAACGGTTGCACGCAGAACGGCAAGGAAACGGATTTGAAAAAATGGACAGGAATCGCCGTGCTCGGCGTCATTATAGTGGCGGCTGCAGTCGTCATATTTGCGTTGCAGCAACGAGATCGCAAGCCGAATGCCGGTCAGCTTGAGGATCATCTGACACAGGCATCAATAGTGGAGACAACTGACTCAGCAGATACCGCGGAAACGAGTGTCGAGACGGCTGCAGCGGAAATAGGCACGGATAGCACAGATGAATCAGCCAGTACAGAACTGGAGCCTGCCAAAGCTTATCTCAAAGTCGAAATGATCGGCCTGGGGCTCATCTTCGAGCCGATACCACTCAATGAATCGAGAGACATTGACTTGCCGCAGCCGGACGGCAAACTGAATGTCGTGCACATCACGGAAGATTCGATTGAAATGATCGAATCAAACTGCCCCGGCCAGGATTGCGTACACCAGGGCATTGTGACGCTCGAAAACCGCGACTCCAGACCACTCATGAACATGATTCTCTGTCTGCCGAATCAGGTGATTCTGGAACTGCTGACGCCGGAAGAAGCGGCCGCAGAAATGGCGGGCTACTAAGCGTCAGCCATTCTCCTTGATATACGGAACACCGAGCTTGGCGGGCACTTTGAACCGGCGTCTCGCCACCGTCAGAACGATCGTCAGGATATAAGGCAAAGCAATGAAGAACTCGTTGGGCAAAATCCCCGCTCCGCCGATCGACTGCATGTAGATCGCGAGCGATTCAGCCAGACCGAAGAACAATGTTCCCACCACGGCACCGAGCGGATGCCAGTTCCCCAGAAAACAGATCGCAAAAGCAATCCAGCCGCGCCCTCCGATGATGCCGGCCGTGAACATGCCAAGAAAGCCGAGCGAATAGAATGCGCCGGCGATTCCTCCCATCACTCCCGAAAACAATACCGTCATAAATCGCACTTTATTGACACTTATGCCCGCCACATCTGAGGCAACCGGGTTTTCTCCCGTGGAGCGCACGGTCAGACCGGGAGCTGTGCGGAAGAGGAACAGGTAAATAAGCGGGATCAGGAGATAGACGACATACGTCAGGATGTTCTGATTGAAGAAGATGTCTCCGACGACAGGAATCCGGCTTAAAAGCGGTACCGGAAGCCGGGGCAGTACCGGCACTCGCAAGGGGCTCGTCGGCACACCGAACAGCACACGCTGGAAATAGGTGCAGAAACCGGCCACGAAGATATTCAACGCTGTACCCGTCACCACCTGATGCTGTTTCATCACGACCGTGACAAGCGCATATATGGCGGCAATAGCGAGACCGCATGCCATAGCGAGGAGCATGCCGAGAAAGGCGCTGTTCCAGAGATACGCTCCGACGAAACCGCCCCAGGCACCGATCAGGAAGATCCCCTCAATGGCGGTGACCATCATGCCGGAACGTTCGGCCACGACTTCAGACAGTGAACCGAAGAGCAGCGGCGTGCTCATCGTCACGGCCCGTGCCAGGATTCCGATCAACACGTTCATGACTGTCCCTCCGCTTTTTTCTTCAGCGCACGCTTGTCGCGCCACAGACTGAGTCTGGCCCGCACAAAGTAGGCGGAGATAACAAAGATCATGACAAGGCCCTGAATGACCGCGATGATGCTCCAGGGCACGTTCAGTCCCGGCATGCGCTGCATCAGGGTGCCGATGACGGAGAGGGCGCCAAACAGAATCGAGGCAAAGATTATCCCGATCGGATTGGCGTTCGCCAAGATCGCGATGCCGAGTCCCGTCGCCCCGATATCGGCGTTGAAATCCTGAATCAGCATATGCTGGACGCCGTTTACTTCCGTGAAGCCGGCTGCACCGGCCAGCGCACCGCTGATCAGGAACGCTGCAATATAGATGCGTTTGGAACTGATCCCGGCAAGCTCTCCGGCCCGCGCATTGTTGCCGATCGCCCGGATGCGGAATCCGAGCGGTGACTTGTACAGCAGAATCCAGATGACAACGGCTGTGAGCACCGCAATCATGAACCCCCAGTTCAGGCGGGTGCCGCGCAGCATGGATGGTATCCAGGCATCCCGGCTCAAAGCATCCGTCTGCGGATACTCCCCTTTCGTCTCTTTCAGAACCGTCCGCAGCAGATAGTTCATCAGGGCGAGCATGACATACGTCGACATCATGGAGGTAAGAAACTCATTGGCGTTGAATTTCGCTTTCAGATAACCGATGCCGGCACCGACTGCGCCGCCCGCCGCCAGTGTGGAGAGGAAAACGACAGGCAGCAAAACAATCGTCGGCAGACGTCCCTGCAGCAGGAGCGAGACGGACACCGCGGCAACGGCTCCTACATAAAACTGGCCCTGCGCACCGATATTGAAGAGATTGGCCTTAAACGTGAAGGCGAAGGCAAGTGCCGTGAAGACAAGCGGTGTCGCCTTCAGGAATACTTCCCCGGCCGTATAGCGATCCGTAAATATCCTCGCTATCGCGGCACCGAATACGTGGAGCGGATTGATCTGGAGCAAAAGCAGGAGCAGACCGCTGACCACAATACCGAGAACCACGGCAACCAGATTTGTCAGAAGCATGTCTCTTGTCTGAATCAGCGATTTTCTACGCATGATCCTCACCTGCTTTCCTGGTGTTCTCCGGAATGATGCCCGCCATCAAAAGGCCGATCCGTCCCTGATCAAGCGTTTCCGGATCGTAGATGCCCATAAATCGACCCTTATACATAATCGCGATGCGATCCGAGAGCGCAAAAATCTCAGACAATTCTGTCGATACGAGCAGGATGGACAGCCCATTTTTACGGGCGTCAAGCACCGTCTCATGAATATTGTTGATCGCGCCCAAATCAAGTCCGCGTGTCGGCTGATTCAAAATGAGAAGTCTCGTTGCAAGGCGCATCTCGCGCGCGAGAACGAGCTTCTGCTGGTTTCCGCCAGACAGCGTGCCGGCCTTGGCATCCGGTCCCGGCGTTTTTACATCATAAGCACGGATCGATTCCCTCGTCTTCTCTTTGAGATTCCGGCTGTCGATGAATAACCCCTTGTTCCAGGCGTCGTCGCTGGAGAATTTCAGATAGATATTTTCCTGTACGCTCATGTTCTCAATCATGGCGTCGCGGTACCGGTCGACAGGCACATAACCGATGCCGAGCCGCATGCGCTCGTTCAAGTTTTTTTGCAAAAGATCTTCGCCGTCCAGCGTCAGTGTGCCGCCGTCCAATGTACGGACACCGCAGATGGCTTCACAAAGTTCTTCCTGTCCGTTCCCCGAGACACCGGCAATCCCCAGGATTTCACCCGGCCGTATGTCAAAGCTGATATCATCCAGCAGCGTCATCTTATGTTGTCTCAAGGTCAGGTTCTTTGCTGTCAGGCCTTCGGCAGCCATATCGGCCACAAACTGAGCCTTCTTTGGAACAGCCAGCTCATGACCGATCATGAGCCGGGAGATGGTCGCTTCGTCCGCTTCGGCACGCGCCATTTCGCCCTGGATCAGACCGTCCCGCATCACGATGATGCGATCCGCCACATCCAGCACTTCTTTCATCTTATGCGTGATGAAAACGACAGAATGGCCATCGGCTGCAAACTGGCGCATGAACGCCATCAGGTTGTCAGCTTCCTGCGGCGTCAGGACGGCAGTCGGCTCATCCATGATAAGGAGTCTTGCCTCCGTATAGAGCGCCTTCACAATCTCAACTTTCTGCTGAGTTCCCACGTCGAGATCCTGAATCAGTGCGGACGGATTGAGCGGAAAGCCGTAACGCTCCGATATCGCTGTCACCTTGTCGGCCGCCGCTTTGTAATCGATCCGTCCGTGAACCGTGCCGAGTATAATGTTTTCGGTAACCGTATGAGCCGGCACCAGTGCAAAATGCTGCTGAATCATACCGATACCGAATGCCATCGCATCCTTCGGACTGCCGATCCGGACTTCCCTGCCGTCGATGAAAATACCGCCCTCATCCGCACCGTAAAGTCCATAGAGGATCTTCATGATTGTGCTCTTGCCGGCACCGTTTTCACCGAGCAAGGCAAGAACTTCTCCCTGGCGGATCTCCATATTGATATTTTTATTGGCGATGACACGGGCGAAATACTTAGAAATATTGCGAAGTTCGACCGTTGACCATGATTGGTGCATAGCTTGTCTCCGGACTCGTTCATGCGTTTTTTGGATTCAGACAGCCGGTCCCCGTGCGGGGACCGGCATCTCATTGAATTATCCGGCGCAAAGCGCCTGATCTGTTATTCTTCTTCTACTTCTTCGAACAGTTCCGTCAGATCGACTTCGCCGGTCTCGTACTCTTCAATGGCTTCCTCGACTGCAGTCTGCATCTCCTCGGTGGCATCCTCGGAGAACACCGCCTTGAAGATACCTTCGTTGATGCCGGCTTCGTGGACCATGTTGCCGCTCAGCGTTCCGGCCATGTACTGTTCAAGTGCCCAGACATAGAAATTCTCAAAGTCAAACAGGACCGAGGCCACGACGGTTCCCGGTGCGACGTCATTCTGGTCACTCGAGAAACCGACAAAGTGTGCGCCCTTATCCTTGGCTGCTTCGATTGAGCCAAGTCCGACTTCATTCGCATACACGAACAAGGTGTCGGCTCCGTTGTCGATCATCTGCTCGGCCATCTGCTTGCCGAGTGCAATGTCGTCCCAGCTGTTTGCATATGCACGCACGGCAGAGGCATCTTCGATACCGCGTTCTTCTGCGATCGCAACGGCAGTTTTTTCGTATACGTCAAGCAGATCTTCCATAGGCTCGTTCGGGAAGCCGCCGATGGTGGCGAACTGTCCGTTCTCTGTGACATGCCCCGCAATGATCGAGGCCAGATAACTGGCTTCATATTCTTTCGGGAAGATCGGCGCGACATTGTCGCCGTCTGCCTTCGATCCGTTGACAACCGTGAATGTCGTATCCGGATAATTCGGTGCCACAGCAGCCGCCGGTTCGTCAAATTGCGTACCGGCCGCCAGAATCAGGTCATAGCCGCGTTCGGCATACTCGCGGAACGTGGACTCATAATCGGAGGATGCTACATTTTCGACATACTCGATGTTGGTTCCCAGCTGCTCATTGCAGGCAACAAGCCCCGCATAGTTTGTTGCATTCCAGCTCTGGTCGTTGATGGGGCCGGGCAGAATCAGGACGATTTTGTAATCTTCCGGTGCCTTGCTTTCCTCTGCTTCCATTGTTACTGGCGCTGCAATGATTGCGGTCGCCAGACAAAGTACCAGAAACAAAGCAAGTCGTTTGAGTATAATGGTACGCATAGTTTCTTCTCCTTTTGTTGATTAGGACAAATATTCCTGAATTAAGTGTAGATTCCATGGAGACTGTTAACAATGGCGGAGATTATCCTAAGGGTGCAGATATTGACCTTTGATCGAATTTTTCGCATATGTATTCAAAAATTTAAAAAGATATTGTCCATTGACCTGATAAAACCGTGCCTGAGACCGTACCCTCTGCTGATCGAAAATGCCGGCTGTCCGGATCAGAGGCTGTTCCGGTAATCTTGCGGCGTGATGCCCTGCCAGCGCTTGAAGACGCGGCTGAAGGCGCGCCGGTCGGAAAAACCCACTGAACGGGCGATGTCCCCGATTGTGCGCTGACCGTCATGCATCAGGAGGCACGCCTGTTCGATGCGGTAGCGGGCCAGGTATTCCATCGGACTCTCGCCCGTCATCTCTTTGAAACGGCGGCAAAGATAATTGCGCGAGACGAAGGCGGCATCGGCCAGCTGCTGCAGATCGAGTTCTTCTCTGAAGTGTTGTTCAACATGTGCGATGACATGGCGGACGACGCGGTCTTCCGGCTTGCTCCGCTCACCTTTTTCTGCGGCGATTTCATCCAAAAGCTCGTTCAGCTCGTAAATGTCAGTCGGCTTGGTCAGGTAGCGTCGGACGCCCAGTTCAATCGCCTTCCTTGCATAATCGAATTCGCTGTAGCCGCTGATGATGATGGTCGTGAGATCGGGGTAGGCGCCTGTAATGGTTTCAATGAGTTCAAGACCTGAGAAACCCGGCATCCGGATGTCTGTCAGCAGCACGTCGGCAGGGATCTTTGGCAGCCGGTTCAGTGCTTCGCTGGCATTTTGGAAGCTGTAAACCTTGTCACAGTCTTTTCTTCCCTGCAGATAGCGGGAAAGTCCCTCCCGGATTTTTATTTCATCGTCGACGACTACATAAATCACGGCATGTTCCTCTACTCTTCCGGATCAATCTGTACCAGCGGCAACGGTTCCTTTTTCATGAGCGGCAGACTGATTGTCACGGTACATCCCCTGCCGGGTTCTGCGTCGACCGTCAAGCCGTAGGGATCGCCGAATTGAAGGCGCAGGCGACGGTGCACGTTTCGCATGCCGACATGTGCTGTCTCATCGTCAAGTTCCAGATTCATCCGCACTGTCTCCAGTTCGGCCGGAGTCATGCCTTTGCCATAGTCCCGGACAGTCAAAATCAGCCGGACGTCTTCGACGCTGCCCGCAAGCGTGATAATTGCCTTCGGCACGCCTTCGACCCCATGAATGATCGCATTTTCGATCAGGGGCTGCAGGATGAGTTTCGGAATGATATGCGCTCTCAGCGTCTCATCCACCTCGATCTCGTATGCCAAACGATCCTCAAGGCGATACTTCTGGATATGAAGATAATGTTCGACATACTGAAGCTCATTCTCCAGCGTCACAAACCGCTGCTGACGATCGACCGAATAACGGAGAATTTTGCCGAGCGATCGCACCACTTCGGCGATCTCATGTTCCGCCTTGCCGATCAGCATCCATTGAATCGCATCGAGCGTGTTGTAAAGAAAATGAGGATTGATCTGGGCTTCGAGCGCGGCAATTTCAGCCTCCTGACGCGCGAGACGGACTTCATAGACGCGGTGAATCAGAGTGTCGATTTCGTCGGCCATGTAGTTGAAAGCGTGCATCAGCTGTCCCATCTCGTCTTTGCCGCGCGGATTGAGACGGACGGAGTAATCGCCCTTTTCAAATCGCTTCATGGCCTTCGCCAGTGACTTCACCGGTTTCGTAATCGTGCCGGACAAGAATACTACGCTGATCGAGATCAGCAGGCTGCTGATCAGGACAAACTGCAGGATCAGACGCACCAGCTGACTGCTGCTCGGAAAGGCGGTCGGGACCTCCTGGGCACTGAATACAGTCCAGCCGGTCAGTCCGTCGTACTGGCCCTGTACGAAATAATCGACAGAGGCTGATTTCACCATGAAGCTTCTGGAGCCGTTTTCGAACCGCTCATGCAAAAGTGCAGTCGTTTTATCGTCCAGTTTTCGGTTTGCCGCGACCAGCTGCCGGTCGCGGTCGAAGATCATGCGGTACTGGTAGGAAAGTGAGGCACGGTTGCTGAGCAATACATTGTCAAACTCACGTTCCGTCAGCTCCAGAACCAGGACCGCGATCAATCGCTCATCATCGTCATAGATGCCTCGCAGTGCCCGGATAATGCGGTCCCATCGGCCGGGAGGTCCGAGCGGCGGTCTCACGCCTTCCCAGATAACGGATCCGGGCGAACGCGAAACCCGATCCCGGATGGCGCTGTAATCCGATGCCGCGACAGAAAAATGGCCGGCATCATTCGGTGTGTAGAGTCCGTCTTCGTTCACGACATAAACGGCATTGACATGCCCGAAAGCATTCAGCATCGCGTCATAATATTCCCGGAGTTCAGATCCGGGCGGTGCATCAAGCTGCTCTGCATAATCGCGGATAAGCCTGGAATCGGCACTCTGGCTCATCAGCCGTCCAAGCGCTCCGACCCGGTTGTCAATGCTCATGGTGATCAGGTTCGTAATCTCGGCCAATGTTTTGCGCTGATCGCCCTGGACCACCGTGCGCGCAGACAGAAACGAAAAGTAACCGACTGAAAGCGCCGCCAGCAGCGTCGCCACAACCAGCACAATGGCCAGCTTCACCCGGATATTCAATTTCAGAAACAATTTCTCCATGGCTGGAAACGCTCTTTTCTCCGTTGATTTTACACTACGCGCATGTTTGGCGTGCAAAACACATATGTTGCAGATAGCCATAACAAACGCACATCATGATTCATGAAATGTCATAATCGTTGTCATTGGTCAACCGCGCATATTTGTGTATAATGGGCTCAATTTCTTCAGGAGGAATAAAAAAATGCGAAAAAAATCATGGCTGTCATTGCTGATAGCCACATTCATGCTGATTGGTGTCTTTGCGGTGCCTGTATCAGCCATCGATCTCGCCGCAATCAACGAGTATCTCAATGAACAGACGGATCTGGGCGAAGGCAGCAAGGCGAATCCCGTCGCCGTCATCCCGATTCAGCATGTCGACGGACCGCTTGATGAGAGCGACTTCGTGGCGTTCGTCAACTTCAAGTACGTCGCCCGTGACTTCATCAAATATCAGGTGTCATACATTTCCTGCACCTGCCGTCCGGCGGCAACCAATTACTGGTCCACGGCCTTTTTTGAGCTGACGTTGCCCGAATCGGGGCTTCTGGATGACGCCGTGCTGAAGACCATGTCCTTCGAAAATGATTCCGAAGACCACTATCTGAGCGGTTTCTGGGGTGACAGCGATCCGATTCCGTCCGGAATGACTTATGAACAGATCCGTGATGAATACATCACCTGGTTTGTCGGTCAGACCTACGGTGATCTGAAGGACCTGAACTTCATCACGGACATTGATCCGGTCGCTTACTCTGAAGGTGAAGGCCGTACCGATTACTCAATCGATGCCTATTCGGGCGCCACCGTATCGACAAACAACATCATTCGCGTGATCAACGCCATCTTCAAGCATCACGGCACGGACTACCATTTCGAAAACGACCCGTCACTGGTCGTCGCAGAAACCAAAGCTGAAGTGCCGGTACAAGAAAGTGTGGCGAGCGAAGAGGCTCCGGCCGGCACGACCGTCGAAAAACTGGAACTGCCGCCGCCGCGCGATCTGACCAAAACCTACAAGGCAGCCGATTCGGAGGAAGAAGTTCAGGCTACGGAAGACTGCTACCTGACGGCATGTTCATCCATCACAGCCGACAACCTGATCGACTATCTGGGGCGTGACGATGTGCTTTACATCGATCTGCGCAACTACGAAGACTACATCATGAAGCACTTCAGAAATTTTGAGGTGATCCCGTACTTCGGTCAGATTTTCAATGCCGAAGCGCACACCGATGACAGCATGGTCCACCTCTACGGCGGCACGCCAAAAGAACCGGTTCCCGTCTATGAGGAATCCGACAAGATGCTGGAACTGCTCTTCCCGAAGGATCAGACGCTGTTCCTTCTCTGCCAGAGCGGCGGACGCGTCGCCATGATGATGGATATTCTCGCCGCGCGCGGCTGGGATATGTCGAAGATTTACAACATCGGCGGCATGGCTCAGTACACGGGCAGAGAGTACCGTCCGTACATCGTGGATACGATGGAATTCGGGATCGTGCCGGAGTACACCGTAACCGGTCTGACACGTGTTGAATAAACCGAATCGCTGATCGTTTCAGCCAGATAAGACGGGGTTTCCTCCTTGAGGGAATCCCGTTTTTTGTTCAGGCTGCCGGCTGTCCCGGCTGCAGTTGACTGAAGATGACAACCGCCAGAATGACAACACCGCCCGCAAGTGTGCGCAGCGCCGGCACTTCCCCCAAAAGGA
>LSQX01173723.1_pt1 | contig 27501 bp, 24 predicted proteins | sample 654561 | NCBI WGS metagenome assembly LSQX01 (sample SAMN04489861, study PRJNA283612) | anaerobic digester metagenome | isolation source: 4 biogas reactors fed with cattle manure at either 37C or 55C with and... | place: Denmark: Kongens Lyngby | collected 2014
CGTCCATTCAGATGTGGAGCGGTAGACGAGACTCGGACTCGCGACCTCAACCTTGGCAAGGTTGCGCTCTACCAGATGAGCTAAAGCCGCAGATTATTCATTTAAGAACGCGAGATATTGTAGCATGAAGCATGCCGATTGTCAAGGCCGGTTTTACGGAAATCCGGCCGGGTTTTTAAAATTGCGAAATTTATTGTACTCTATCTACAGTGCATGATAAAATCTTGATCAATGATTGATTCCATTTTAGGAAATATAAAAAACAGGAGCCTATCTGAAAATTCGCCCCTGCTCTCTTTTTTTACCATTCCATATAGATATACTCGGTATGGTAGATGGACATATAACTACCCTTTTAAATCATGAGCACAATACCAAAGAGTGTAAAAGCCATACCAATCATCTCATAGAACGTTGGTTTTTCTTTATATATTGCCCATGATATCAAGGCCGTTAATAAAACAACTGTTGCGCTGATGATGGGAAACTGCACAGAGGAATCCATTGTTTTAGCCGTGATTAGCGAGAAGAAATTTGCAACGCCATTACATAAGGTATACCCACCGACGATTAAAAACAAGGGCAGTTTGTTTAACATCCGTGCAGGCGTGATATTATGCAGGTGTTTTACAGGTTGTTTTTTTATATTTATGATGACTAGTAAAACCAATCCAATAACAAGCCGCAGCAGTGCGGCTATAATAAGAAAATCTTGCTCCGGTACAGTTTCTTTTCCTACAGAATGGGCTTTTGTAATTACGCTGATCATACCGTTGCAAACAAAAACCGTTATATACAGCAATAGGCATCGGATTTTATTAGAATCATCTTGTCTTTCTCTCGGTTCTCTTGATAATGCACTACAAAAAAATGAGAGCATTATCATAAGGATTCCAATCCCTTGTTGTATATTTAGAGATTCCCATAATATAACAACTCCGTAAAGTACGGGTAGTATAAGCCCGCCCGTAAGCATAAACAAGCTTACATTGACCACTTTTCCATACCGCATTGCAAACAAGGAAGCAACAATGCAGATGATTGCGAATGCCGAATAGCCTGTAGCAAGTAAAACAGAGAGAGGCGTCAAACGCAAAGAAAAGCCGTTGGCTACCAAAAAGATTACTGACAGCCATATGCTATCAAACACCGTCATACGGAGTGAAGATTTTAAGCTGTTGTCCGTTCTCAATTGATACCATTTTGAAAAGATAAATTGCATGGAAAATAGCAGACAGGATATACCTAATGGAGTGTAATTCATAGATAAGTCTCCGAGTCGGATTGTATAGCTGGCTGATATAAATGGGATGGTACATATAAACGGCGATTATCAGGCAACATGCCTTTGGTTAAATACGCATAAGCCGCATCTATACAGCATGAACCTTGTCTATAAGTATCCTGTTCTATATAAGCTGCAATCATACCGTTTTTGATATAGGCATTGTTTTGCTTCGGATTTTCATACCCGAACACGGCTATTCTTTCTGATAGCTTTAATTTATTTAAAGCCAGACACACCTGTGGAAGATGTCCCTGCGAAACATAAACCGACTGAAACAAACCGTTATATTGTTCGTGAAGGATTCTGGCAAGCTGGGCGGAGAATACGGAAACTGGGAGTTGATCTGTTTGAACATCACCTACCCATTTGACATGAGGTACCAAAGACGCTGTTTCCTTGTAAAATCCGTCATCTCTTTGCTTTACCATAGGTAAGCTTACATGGTTTATGTGTAGTATATTAGCATGCTTTTGTAAAATTTGAGCGCTCGCCCGCGCAAGGAGAACACCGTCCTGATAAAAATTTGCTCCTACATAAAATATGAAAGGAATTTCAGCGGTTTCGCTTAAGCAAACTATCGGCGTTGTTAAGGCGATTTCATCAAGTTTTCTATGTATTATCGAGCTCGCGGGAGGAGTCACAATCAGTAAATCTACGTGCAAATCCTGCATGTATTCCAGACAATATAACGTATCCTGTTCACTCAACAGATTTGAAAATAAGCTGAAAACAACTTGGATATCGGGATATTGAAGTGCTCCGTTCTTAATACCTTCAATCATGTCTCCCCAAAAATATTGCGGATTAGCTGGTATGACCACCCCGATTGTCCAATCCGTCTTTTTAATACCCATACGTATTTTCTGGATCGGCGTATACTGAAGCTCTCGAGCTGTTTTAAGTATGGCTTCCTTCGTTTGAGGGTCAACTCCACCGCAGTTGTTCAGTGCTTTAGAAACAGTAGATTTTGATACGTTCGTTTGCCGAGAGATTATTTCAGCAATCTTATTATCGATATGGCTCACCCCCTAAACCAATGATGACATTTTATTGGATTTCTTGCAATGTACAAATCGTATAATATAAAAACATGAATCTTGGTTACTTCGAACATTAAAAGAAATCGAGTAGCATGATAAGATTAAGTAAACCAATTACATAAAACAAAAGGATGATGCACAATGAAAAATAAGATCAAAGTAGGGGTGTTCGGTGCATACCGCGGAAAAACAATGATTGATGTACTGGCATATCACCCGAATGCACAGCTAGTCGCGGTCTGCGATAAATATCGACCACTTCTGGATGAGGCAGGTAAACTCGCTGATAAGGCGGGCATTAAAGTCGCTTTATATGATAATTTTGAGGACTTTTATAACCATGATATGGATGCGGTTGTACTGGCTAACTATGCAACCGAGCATGCGACGTATGCAATTCGTCTTCTTAAATCAGGGCGTCATATATTGAGTGAGGTACTTCCCTGTGAAACGATGGCTCAGGCTGTTGAACTGATTGAGGCAGTGGAGGAATCTGGTAAGGTTTATGCATATGCGGAAAACTACTGCTATATGGATCAGACATTTGAAATGTGGCGCAGGTATAAAAACGGCGACATCGGTGAGGTTACTTATGCCGAGGGAGAATATATACACGATTGTTCGTCGATCTGGCCTAACATCACATATGGTGACCGTGACCACTGGCGCAATAGAATGTACTCTACATATTACTGTACGCACAGCATTGGTCCGATGATAACTATAACCGGTCAGCGTCCTGTAAAGGTTGTCGGTTTTGAAACAGCGCCCATGAGTGAAATGTACGATTTAGGACATCCCGGTGGAATTAGTGCTGGTATTGAAATCATTACCTTTGAGAATGGAGCGATTGCCAAAAGTGTACACGGACAATTAAAGCGTGAGCCGGGAAGTATTAACTATGAAATTTACGGCAAAAAAGGTATGATGGAAACAGAACGGTTTGACGCAACACGAATTAACGTATATATAGAGGGTGAAGAACTGTGTGTCGGCGAGCTGAAAAACTATGCACCGGAAAAGTATGTTGCAGCACAGTTGGCATCCAACAGTGGAGTAGGCGGGCATAACGGAAGCGATTTCTATGCAACGCATTTCTTTATTGAAAAGATATTAGGAAATTCTGAGGGCTATGAATATAGTATTGATGTCTATCAGGCGATTGACATGGGCATTTGTGGAATTTTAGCTTATCGGTCAATTTTGAACGGCAATGTGCCTGTTAAGGTGCCAAACCTGCGCAATAAGGAAGAACGAGACGCTTTTCGTAACGATAATGCTTGTACAACGAAGTCGATAGCTGGAGACCAATTACTGCCTTTGTCGTCATATGGAGAAAAAGATATTCCCGAAGAGGTGTATGATCGGGTTCGTCAGAAGTGGCTTGACGGTCAGGCTTGATTAGTGGTAAGCCCTAACCGCGGATGCACGACCTGCACCCTACTTACGCAACGCTAGAAGCACCAGTTGACAGATGCGAAATAACTCAAAGCGATCCGGGGTTACACTATGGATTGGTATATAGGAATTGACGGCGGCGGTAAAAAACCCCCGCAATTGAAACGATACCTATCTCAGGCAAAATTATCGACACGCAGAAGATTCTAAAGCTCTTTTGTTGAATTGCTTTTTGGGTGATCTTTTATTTTTCAAAAAGCCCTACAATAACTTGACACGGACGAATATCGAATTACCCGTTGACGAAACCGTGCTTCTGAGTGTAAACTGTTCATGGTAAATACAGTTCCCTGATATGTGTTTTTCTTTGTCGCTAAACATTATATCATTTGGTCGCTGTATTTACCTCTTTATTTGTCACCCATCATCGACACTTGTACAAAAAATGCGATATTTTTTTAATAATGAAAATCCTCCAGAACATAGAAATTCCGGAGGATTTAATAAGATGTTGGTATTAACCATGGTTTTTAAAGACAAAGCCGCTGTCGTCCGCATCGACAATGATTGTGTCGCCGGCTTTAAAGATGCCCTCCAGCAGCTTTTCCGCCAATACGTCCTCAATCTTTGACTGTATGGCGCGGCGCAGCGGGCGGGCGCCATAGACCGGATCAAAGCCCTCTTTGGCAATCTTCTCGACAGCCGAGTCGGAGACTTCAACACGGATATCCATGTCCGCCATCCTCTTGTCGAGCTGTTTCAGCATGCGGCGGGCTATCTCCTGGATATCCTTTTGGTTGAGCTTGCTGAAGACGATAATATCATCTACACGGTTGAGAAATTCGGGTCTAAACGTCCGCTTCAGTTCGCTCATTACATTATCACGAATCCTCTGTTGTTCGTTCTCGTCATTGTCGCCGTGTCCCGCGGCGCCGAATCCAAGCCCATGCTTTTCGGTAATCAGACGGGCGCCGACGTTAGAGGTCATAATAATTACGGTGTTTTTGAAGTCTACCCGTCTGCCGTGGGCGTCGGTCAGGATGCCGTCCTCGAGAATCTGGAGCAGCATGTTAAACACATCGGGGTGTGCCTTTTCGATTTCGTCAAACAGCACCACCGAATAGGGCTTACGGCGAATCTTTTCGGTAAGCTGTCCGCCCTCGTCATAGCCGACATAGCCCGGGGGCGAGCCGACAAGGCGAGACACCGTGTGCTTTTCCATATATTCCGACATATCAAGCCGTATCATGGCGTTTTCGTCGCCGAACATGGCTTCGGCGAGCGCCTTGCACAGCTCGGTTTTGCCGACACCGGTGGGACCGAGGAAGATAAACGAACCTGTCGGGCGCTTTGGGTCCTTTAGTCCGACCCTACCGCGGCGAATAGCCTTGGAAACCGCCGTCACAGCCTCGTCCTGTCCGACAATCCTTTCGTGCAGGATGCCCTCCATACGGAGAAGACGCTGCCCTTCCTCTTCGGTAAGCTGGACAACCGGAACCCCAGTCCAGCTTGACACAATCTCGGCTATCTCCCGTTCATTTACCTGACCGGTGATGCCGGAATTCTTTTCCTGCCATTCGTCTTTCATGGATTTGAGTTTTTCCTCTGTCTCCTTCTGCTGGTCACGCAGACGTGCGGCGCGCTCAAAATCCTGTTCGTTGACGGCCGATTTTTTTTCCTCGTCCAGCCGCTTAACCTCATCCTCAAGATGCTTCATATCCGGGGGCGGCGTGAATGCGCGCAGACGGACACGTGATGCCGCCTCGTCCACAAGGTCAATGGCCTTGTCCGGCAGATATCTGTCGGAAATATAACGGGCCGACAGCTTCACGGCGGCATCGATAGCCTCATCGGTAATCTTGACCTTGTGGTGGGCCTCATATTTATCCCTGAGTCCGCGCAGGATCAGCACCGTTTCATCGGGGGTAGGCTCGCCGACCATAACCGGCTGGAAGCGCCGTTCCAGAGCGGCATCCTTTTCAATATGCTTGCGGTACTCGTCAAGGGTTGTGGCTCCGATAATCTGTAACTCTCCTCTTGCAAGGGTGGGCTTGAGTATATTGGCTGCATCCACAGCTCCCTCAGCCGCCCCCGCCCCGATTAAGGTATGAACTTCGTCGATAAACAGGATAACGTCACCGGTTTTTACTACCTCGTCAATTGCGCTCTTGATTCGCTCCTCGAAATCGCCGCGGTATTTTGTGCCCGCCACCATGCCGGTTAGGTCAAGAGTCACAACCCGCTTGCTACGCAGAAGCTCGGGCACCTCGTCGTCTGCTATTTTTTGAGCAAGCCCCTCAGCTATGGCGGTTTTGCCTACGCCCGGCTCGCCGATAAGACAGGGGTTATTCTTTGTGCGGCGTGATAGAATCTGTATTACCCGCTCAATCTCGTCAACCCGACCTATGACAGGGTCAAGCTTGCCCTCGCGGGCATGCTGTGTCAGATCGCGTCCGAACTGGTCCAGTGTCGGGGTTTTGCCTCCAGAACGAGTTCTTCCGCGCATGCTTTCGGAAGCCGTCTGCGGGGCACTCATACCGACAGCCTGTGAAATATCGCCGAACAGATCGTCCGCGCGTGCCCCCAAAGCCGCGAGAAGCCTTACAGCCACACTGCTTTCATCCCGTAGTATAGCCAACAGAATATGCTCGGTTCCGACATAGCCGTGCTGCATAGCGGCGGCTTCGCTCATTGCCATTTCCATCGCCTTTTTAGCACGAGGCGTAAAATCATCGGGAGACAAACGGCTAGGCTCTCCTCTGGAACCGGTCTGAGAAATGGTCTCCCGATACTGGGCGGCAGTCACGCCGCGAGCCCCCAGAACCGAGGCCGCCACCCCGGTCCCCTCCCGGAGAAGTCCGAGCACAATATGCTCGGTTCCTATATAAGTATGTCCAAGCTCCTGCGCCGCTTCAATCGCGAGATTAAGCGCAGTATTTGCTTTTTCGGTAAAACCTTTAAAACGATACATAGCTACCTTCCTTTCATGCTCCAGTCTTTGCTGTTACTGCGGACTTGTTCCCGAAAGACGAGATCTTACCATTTTTGCACGTTCAACGTCCCGCTCCGACGGTTCCATATCCCGCCTGTTGGCTGCCATGATGGTGGCAGGCTGGACATCGCAGATAAGTCCGCTTATGGTGTCGAGTCCGACTCCTTTAACAATTCCGAGCGCAACCCCGACCCGCAGATTGGATATCAGGGTCATAAACTCGTCATGGGATAAAAGCCTTGCGGTCTGGAGTAGCCCAAGCGAGCGCCATATCATATCCTCAAACCGCGGATTCTTCCGAAGCTGTTCGCGCCCCGTCCGCTCTTCCCGAATTATCTGGGCGGCGATACCCTTGAGGTTTTCTATTGCGGCCTGTTCCGAAATACCCAGCGTCACCTGATTTGAAAGCTGGTAGATTGCCCCCTCCGGCTTGCTCCCCTCGCCGTACAGACCCCTGATGGTAAGTCCCAGCTTGGAAACGGTGTTTGCCATCTGCTGTATGGCTCCGCGCTCGTGAAGTGCCGGAAGATGCAGCATGATTGAAGCCCGCATGCCGGTCCCGAGATTTGTCGGGCATTGTGTAAGATATCCGAGCCTTTCGTCAAACGCAAAGCCCAGCCGCTTATCAAGCTCGGTATCAATCTCGTCGGCGATTTTATAAGCATCATCCAAATCCAACCCGGGACGCATTACTTGAATTCGGAGATGGTCCTCCTCGTTTATCATAATGCTGACGCTTTCGTCCTTTTTCAGAACCAGAGCGCTCCCCTCGTTACAACGTGAAAATTCGGGGCTTATCAGATGTCGCTCCACCATGGAAAGTGCATCTCTGGCTTCCATATTGCTCATTTCAAGAAAATCGAAGTCATCCGCTTTGCTGCTATCCTTTAACGCCGCCCGCACCTTTTTGGGCACTTCGTTTTTCCGCTCGCCTCCCAATCCCGCCGGGAAGGGAACATCGCTCAGATTCCGTGCCAGCCGGACACGGGTGCTTATAACGACATCGCCGTCGGATCCGCTTTGCTGATACCATTTAGCGATTTTGTTCTTCATCATTATAACCATTCCTTCCTATGTTGTAGTTGGGTTCACATCCGCCGTAAAATGGCGGGTTTCATCGAGATGACACACCCTCAAGGCTGCTCGTCCTGCTTTTCCAGCTCGCGAATACGGTCACGTAGCTGGGCACATTTTTCGTACTGCTGCAGCTTGATGCACTCGGAAAGCTCTGCGCGCATCCTGTCAATCTCTTTTTCTTTCCTAAGGCTGTCACCGGCGCCCTGAGGAATCTTGCCGGTATGTCCGGCTTTGCCGTGTATTCGATGGATTGAAGGCAGAAGCCGGTCGTAAAAGGTGGTATAGCATGTGGGACAGCCTGCCTTGCCCGACTCTGCAATCTCCCTGAAGCTGTGACCGCAGCCCTCGCATCTTACGGCGTCGGCAGTTAAACGGGATGCCGGCTCGGCAAAAAGGCTTCCCCAGAAATCCCCGAGATCAAATCCTATGCCCCCGAACATCGAATCATAGCCCTGCTTTGACGCGCATTTCGAGCATAAATGTATCTGGGCTGTCTGTCCGTTTATGGTTTTCTTGATAAAAGTTGTTGCTACATTCTTTCCGCAGTTTTGACACAACATATAAATTCATCCTTTCTTAAAATTCGATTTATGCGTCCCGATAGCTTTTATGAGATTAGTGCTGTCAGCATCTGTTTTAAGAGGGCCGCCCGCAGAAGATCGCGTTGTTCCATCGGCACGTCACGGTATGCCTGATCCGAAAGAGCCGCCAGCATCAACCGCGCAGAGGATTTGGAAATTAACTGCTGGTACAACAGATTTTGCACGATAGCTTGGGCGGTCGCGGCATTCAGAGAGTTCCCGACCGCGTTTACGGTGTGCATGAGGGGGGACATTCCCCGCTCCAGCTTAACGCGCCGGATGCGGATATACCCGCCGCCGCCCCTTCTGCTCTCAATCACATACCCCTGCTCCGGAGTAAAACGCGAGGTCAGAACATAGTTTATTTGGCTTGGCACACAGCCCAGTTCCTCGGCAAGTTCGTTGCGCCTCAGTTCGGCTTCCCCGTCGTCTGCACATTCCATCATACGTAGAATATAGGCAGCGATTTCGTCACTTAAACGCATTTTGGAAAACTCCTTTTGCTTATATTATAAATTGACCTTTACTGACTTTTCAAATGCATTATACCTCCGAAGGTAAATAATGGTCAAAGTCAGAAATGGTCAATTATAGCCTATATAAAGTATAAATAACCCAAATATTTTGAATAGCTTTCTAAACCTTTGAATTCCTCTTTTTTTTGCTGTTTTTCATATTCTGGCTGTTTTTAGATTGTGAAAAACGGCGGGCGTGAATGCGGCTGTGATCTTCTTCGGAGAAAGGATCAGGAGAAAGCTCCTCCGCAACCTCCCAGTCGTTGTCGGGGTGATAGCCCTTCTTTGCATTTCCCGCAAATCCAAAACCTGAGCGTTTCATGAAACAAACCACGTCCTTTCGGTGCTTTATCACGGATTAAAAAGCCTTAATCCTCTCTGCCGATAGCCTATGCACGGGAGTTGCCGATTATTCAAAATGTAACCGCATCAATTTACCTTTCATAGAATGTGTCGAAAGCCCATGAAAGGGGGTAAGCATATGAGCCTTAGTAATATGTTTGGCGACCTGGACTGCTCTTGGCTGCTTTTCATCATTATTGTAATCCTGCTTCTTGAGGATTAGTTACGCAGATTTCCTGTCTCTCGATTCGCAATAGAAATGATAGTAATATAATATGGAAAAGCGGCGCACTGATTCGGGACACGCCGTTTTTTCTTTATATTGCGTTTTACGTTATAACGGAATTTTGACACGGACATAACGGAATTTAGGGGTTGCAAAAGGGCCGGTTTCGGTGTAGAATAATCGTTGCCTCATCAAAACAATATCCGCCCGTGGCGAAGTTGGATATCGCAGCAGATTCCGATTCTGAAGGACGGGGGTTCGAATCCCTCCGGGCGGGCCATAATCATCTGACAAAAAAGATGCACACACGAAAAACCCGCTAACCATGCGGGTTTTTCGCTATTTATACCTCAAAAAATTTACCCCTCGTTTTATAGATGCCAAAACGCTGTTTTCCCACTATTTGTAGATGAACTTCGCGTGATGACCTTATTTAAGAATATTTACATAACCTGCTGAAGTTTAAAATCAGCGGGTTTTTCTATTTTAACAGGAGGTAAAACAGTATGCGCAGATTTCCATCAGGGGAAGTTTTACAAAAGCAAAAAGAACAATTAAGACAAATGTATCCGGTCGGTACCCGTATTGAACTAAAAGGGTTATGCGATGACGAGCGGGATATGCCGCCCGGCTTGCGCGGAACGGTAGTCGGAATGGATGACCAGCCGGCTCTATTAATGCACTGGGATAATGGTATTAACATATTTTCACTATTTTTTCAAGTCTTGTTATGAGCGATAGAATGGTGTATAAAGAATTATACTCTATCACAGAAAGGGTTGGTTTTATGAATAATATGACGGCAAAAGTGAGCTGCTTTGCACGTGCATACCATTATAAGAATAATAACCAATGGGTTTTTAAAGATGGTATTGCGGAGATGATTTTAGGTGATAAGGACTATTTAAGTATTGCAGACAATATGGCAAAAGGCATACAATTTTTTGCACCGGGGTTTACAGGCGATGCATCTGAAGCATTAAGATTCATTGTAAATCATCAACTATCACCATCAGTACTTGGACGAAGTGCTTTTTGCGAAAAGTATTTGATGAACGAGGTGGCCATTGGTTGCAAACAATATGTGCTGTTTGCGGCAGGTTATGATACTTTTTCATTCAGAAACACCATTAAAGAACTGAGAATATTTGAACTTGATCTACCAGAAATGATTGCTGATAAGAAAGAAAGAGTAGAGGGTTGCGGACTTGTTTATCCTGACAATACTTTGCTGTTACCGTGCAATTTGGCGGGTGACGACTGGACATCGTTAATATGCGATAATGGATTTCAAAAGACAGCTAAATCTTTTGGCAGCCTTCTTGGAATAAGTTATTATCTGTCAAAAGAAGACTTTAAAAAATTGATTTTTAGAATATCATCAATATTCACATCTGGTTCTGCGATTTGCTTTGACTATCCTGTAGAAGCCGAAGGAGAAGAAAGCGTGAAAAACCGTCAGCTTGCGGATGCTGCAGGTGAACCAATGCAGGCAAAATATATATATGAGGAAATGGAAATATTATTAGAAGAAAATGGATTTTTAATCTATGAACATTTGGATGAGAATGAAATGACTAAGCAGTATTTTGCGGACTATAACGCATCTATGCCGGAGCATACAATATCAGCATCTAAGGGTGTTCATTATCTGCTTGCTGTAAAGCAGTAATTCATCCTTTGATAATTCGAAGTCAACTATTGGTTAGCTACCGGCTGCCAGACGGAATTGGTTTTATAGAAGTTTTTAGACAACACCTGCAACTTCTTTGAACTGAAAAATTAGGAGGAGGAAAATCAATATACTTTAAAATAGTAACCTCTACACCTATGTAGACAACGTGTAGATTCATTATATCAACTTCATCTTTTTGTCAGTGGATTACAAAAAACGAAAACCACCGGCGATGCCGATGGTTCCAAAAAGTTTTAGCTATGCGGAGAAAAAATATCCTCCTTTGATATAATAGGAGCAGGTTTGCCAACCGCAACTAAAAATCAAAGGAGGAATCAAGTCGTGAAACTTGATACAAACAGTTTAGCACAATTAAGTTGGTCTTGCACATCACAAAATGGAATTGTAAGTACCATATAGTGTCTGCACCAAAATATCGCCGATAAATAATATATGGAAAGATTAAGGCGGATAAAGGCTGTGCGAATACAATCAAGTAGAAATAATAGAGGCAGAGGCATATAAAGATCATATACACATGCTGATATCAATTCCGCCGAAGTACAGTGAATCTCAAATTATGGGCTACCTCAAAGGAAAAAGTAGCCTGATGATTTTTGAAAAATATGCGAATATGAAATACAAATATGGGACCCGACATTTCTGGTGCAGAGTGTTTTTTATTATATATGTTTAATACTGTATACTGTTTAACGCATATTTAATACACAAAAAGACCGGTGGTTCTATCACTTATTCTAATTCTAAAAAAATACTATAAAACAAAATAAAAAGGCTATTGTTGCTGTTTTGCTCTAATGATACGATATAGATGAAAATCTTTAAAAAAGGCAGGTGTTTGGTATTGGTATCTTCAGGATATCAATATCCTCACATATGAACTCTACTGAACTTGTAAAAAAGGTGCTAAAGGGTGAAAAAACGGACCGTACTCCCATTTATGGATGGGTTAGTGCAAATTTGACCGAGCAGATTTCTGAGCGTTTTGGCTCGGTTGCTAATTTTGAGGATTACTATGAATTTGATTTAGCCCATTTGTTTGGCGGGCCAGGGCATGTCCCGGACTATATGCTGGGAATGATTAATAACAAAGAGACCATCACTCCCGAAATGGTTTTGGACAGCACATATAATGATCCGAACAATATGTCCGATTATGATGACATTGTAGCACAGTTAAAGCACCATAAGGCTCGCGACCGTTTTTGTTATCTTCAAACCAACGGAATTTTTGAGTGTCTGAACTATGTGTTTGGAATAGAAAATCATCTGATGTATATGGCACTGTATCCGGACGAAATGAAGGAAATTTATAAAAGACAGGCAATGTGGAACAGGCAGTTTGCTTTAAATGCGATTGAAATCGGAGTGGATATGATTCACATATCCGATGACTGGGGTGCCCAGAACGCCCTTTTGTTCAGCCCAAAAATGTTTGGAGAAATGATTGTTCCCAACCACAAAATCATAGCCGACGGAGTTAAGTCGAAAAACTGCTTTTTGAGCCTTCACTCGGACGGTTGCATTGTCAGTGCACTGGATAGCATCTGCGATATCGGATACGATGTCATCCACCCGTGGCAGGAGAGCGCCGGCATGTCCTATGAGCTTTACCTCGAAAAACATTCTGATAAATTCGGAATTATGGGCGGCCTTTGCGTACAGACCACACTAGGATTCGGCAATTATGAAAAGCTTGAACATGAAATTAAAAGGGTGTTTTCGCTTTTGAAAGGCAAGCGCTGGCTATTCTGCACCACACACTTTGTACAGGATCATTGCAGCATAGACGAACTTGTATTTGCCTATGACCTTGTCAGAAAACTGGCGAATGGTTGAGTTCACAAATTACTTTATATTCTGTAACTGCTGACAGTCAAATTTATTTATTTGGAGTTGTGATCGCATTGCCTGATTTATTTACCGATAACGGAACGTGGAAGCAGGATGAGTTTGTCATATCGACTTTCCATGCCGTACCCGGTGTTCCCAACGGATATATCATGCAGTTATTAAGAAAGGTCAAAGAAGCACATCTGAACTATGTGGAAACTACCTTTTCGTCACAGGCTGCCAATCTGCAATTGCTTGAAGCCTGCGATAAGCTCGGATTGAAAGCGATTATTCAGGATTACAATATGTTCGGCGGATTTCAAGATGTACATGTAGCGGCCACAACTGATGATGAGATTGCTGCGTCGGTAGATGCCGCTATCGGAACCTATGGAAGATATCAGTCTCTCGCGGGGTATTATATCTGGGATGAACCTCATCAGAACCAGTTTCCGCTTGTCAGAAAAGCCCTCAACGCTTTTGCCAAAAAAGCTCCCGACAAGCTGCTGTTTGTAGGCGCTCAGCAGTCGGCAAGCCCTGATTACAAGTGGGAGGATGGAACCTTTAAAGCATATATTGACGATTATGCCGCTATTGTGAATCCTCCGATTATGATGTCAAACTATTCGTATTTTTACCATGAAGTTGACAAGGGAATCACGTTGGAGCAGTCAAATATATGGAACGATCTCGGCTATCTGAGAAGGCTCGCTCTTCAAAAGGATATTCCCTTCTGGTATTATGTACAGCTTTTGGGCGATCCGGTCAACAATACACTGGACAACATGACCGTGGACAAGGTGCGTTTTGAAGTCAACAACCTTCTTGCATACGGAGTAAAGGGGATTACCTATTACAATACCCACATGGCTCTTACGGACGATTACGGTGAACCGACCGAAATATATGAAGGTGTTAAAAAAATCAATTCCGATGCGCTGGTTCTGGGTAATGAGTTATTTACCTTAAAGTCAGAGTTTGTCTATCATACGGGCAGAGTCAATGATTTCTGCGGTGATAAAATGACCGATTCTCAAATCGTAGAGTCAGCCACTGACGGAATGGTACTGGGCGAATTTTCGTCGGATCAGGGACAAAAGTATTTGTTTGTTACCGCCCGGACATACGACAGGCCTTACAAAGGGCATATCCAATTCAAAAACAGTTGCCGAATTGATAAGATGAATAAGGATACCGGAATGTACGAGCTGGTCGGTGAGGATATGGACTCAATGGATATTGATTGTATTGCCGGCGAGGGAAATCTTTACAGAACTTCCCTAAAAATTTAACATATAAAAACATATAAAGTAACTTGATTAGTGAAGAAATCTATTTCCTGCAGATAGGGGAAAATGAAAAATGGAATAATTCGGAGGATATTGATTTCATATGGGTACAAACCAGCATCAATTCCATGGTTCCGGGTCAGGCTATTTATCTCAAAAAAGTAGTGCTATTTACTGAAAAGGCCACAGCTTCCAATTACAAAGGTGATTACAATTCTCATTCTACCGGACACAGCAACTCTTTTCCACTGACTACTGCTAAAGCACTTATGATTACAAGCGTAGCCATATGCTTTGTTCTTCTCAGGAAAGAAAAAGCAACAAACAATGCATAATCTGCTGCTGGTTGGAAAGCTTAAAACAGAAAATAGAAAAAGATATAACCAACAAGTCGGCTGAAAAGTTGGCTTGTTTGTTATATTAAAAAAATCAGCCCCGATGCATATGCGCCGTGAGGTGTATAACCAATCCGTGTCATCGCCCCGCCCAATACGGATACTGTCATTCGCCCCGCCCAATACGGATACATATGTTGAATATTAATAAAATTCATGTTATAATGATTATGTTATTCATGATATTATTCTAAAGGGAGGGATACTCTGTGCTAACATTACTAAGTAAAACCAGAATCAACCCGAACGAGATGATATGTTTTATATGGGATGAAGATTGCGTAGTTGATATGCCAGAGCATACTCATGACTTTATTGAGCTTGAATATATCTATTCGGGCTCAGGTATTCAGATAGTTAACGGCGTTGAGTATCCTGTATCCAAAGGGGATGTTCTATTTTTTAATGTGGGTGATGTTCACTCATACAGACCTATCAAGGATTTCAGTGTTATTAACTGCATGTTTTTGCCATGCTTTATTGCCAAGGACAATAAAACAGAGCGGGAGAATATAAGCATTGCAGATATACCTCCGGTAATAAAGCTGAACGGCTCCAATATTATTGAGGTGGAAAGACTCATTATGCAGATGGAGGCTGAGTTTAATGAGAAACAGCTTGGCTATCTGGAGATGCTAAAGAATTATCTAGGGATAATAATCATAAAAATCATAAGAAGCTCCAGACAGTCTGAGGGGTTAAATAAAAAAATGCTGCCGATTGTCGAGTATATCGAAAACAACTACGCAGATATAAGACCATTGGATGTGGCACAGCATACCTCTTACAATCAGTCCTATTTAAGCAAAATGTTCAAAGATAATCTCGGCATGACAATTACCGAATATATAAACAACAAGAGGATTGAAAATGCGATTTGTCTGTTAGAGGATACCAACTATTCCGTTGAACAGATTTGCTATATGGTTGGATTTAAGGAGAAAAAATATTTTTATAAATGCTTTAAAAAAATTACCGGACTGACTCCAAGTGCCATTAGAAAAAAGAATCATCAAAGCCAAAGCCAGAGTTAGAATCAGAACTGGAAACAAAATTAAAGACGCCCTTTGCAGGGGGTCTTTTTTGTTTAAAACAGATATAACTAACAAAAAATAGACATTAGTAAAATATTGAATATATGCTACCATTAAGATGTGTTATATCGGACTAAGCGAGAAGGAGAAATCCGCTATGAAGATGAATACGGAGTTATTTAAAAATCCCACAAATGAATATAGGGGAAAGCCTTTCTGGTCGATCAACGGAAAGCTTGAAAAGGACGAGCTGTTATATCAGATTGACGTATTCCGGAAGATGGGTATGGGTGGGTACTTCTTTCATTCGAGAACCGGCCTTGAAACCGAATATTTGGGCAAGGAATGGTTTGATTTAATTAATATCTGCGCTGATAAAAGCGAAAAAGACGGTATGGAAACATGGCTTTATGACGAAGACAGATGGCCAAGCGGAGCGTCGGGAGGACTCGTGACGAAGGATCCTCAGTACGCAATGAGATATCTGCGACTCAATATTGTTCCGTCTGATGAATTCGAATGGTGTGACGGAATCATTTCTGCCTTTTCAGTGAAACTTGACGGGCGCACATTTTGGGACAAACAGAGGCTTACCCCCGGAACTACGCCGCGCAACGATACGGTCCTGTTTTTCACTGTGGAATTGATGGCTCCGGACGGCTATTGCAATAATCAGCCATATCTTAATACGCTTGATATAAAAGCAACCGAAAAATTTATTGAGATTACTCATGAAAGATATAAGGAGCATTGCAAAGAACGGCTTGGACGCAGTATAAAAGGTATTTTTACGGATGAACCCCACAGGGGCGGTGTGATGTGCAATTTCAATATCAACAATATAGATGCGAATAATATAACGCCTTATACTGAAAAACTATTCCCAGAGATATATGAACGATATCATATAGACATGGAAGAGTATTTGCCCGAGCTTTTTCTTTTTAAGAAAGGGGAAAAAATAAGCCGGGTGAAGTGGGTTTATATGGAGACCCTGACATCCATGTTCATTGAAAATTTTGTCAAGCCGCTTTATGATTGGTGTGAGGAAAACGGCCTGATTTTAACAGGGCATTTCCTTCACGAGGATACCCTTACTGCTCAGGCATCAATGATGGGTTCCCTTATGCGCGGATACGAATATATGCAATATCCCGGCATAGATGTGCTAGGTCAGCAGAATCGGATATACTGGGCTGTAAAGCAGGTGTATTCGGTAGCCAGGCAGTTAGGTAAGGAAAAGGTGTTGTCCGAACTGTATGGCTGTACAGGATGGCACATGAACTTTCAGGAGTATAAAGAAGGCGGCGACTGGCAAGCGTTGCTGGGGATCAATATCCGCTGCCATCATTTGTCCTATTACACCATGGCCGGAGAAAACAAGCGAGACTTTCCCGCCAGTATTCTGCACCAGTCTGACTGGTATCGCAACTTTCGCTATGTCGAGGATTATTTCTCAAGAATTCATGTGTTTCTGGACTGCGAGGACATATGCGATGTTTTGGTGGTTAGTCCGATTGAAAGCGTATGGTGCCGTATCCATCCCGGATGGTCCCGTTCTTTAGAAGCTACCGATGATGAAACAAAACAAATCGAAAAGAACTTTACGGACACGTTTTTTGCACTTATCGGAAACCATGTTGAGTTTGATTGCGGCGACGAGGACTTAATAAGCCGCTATTACAGCATAGAGAAGACTAACGAAGGAACCTATCTTAGAATCGGAAGGGTACGATATCAAACCGTTATTGTGTCGGGACTTGTTACGATTCGCGGCACGACGCTCCGCATACTCAGAGAATTCTCAAACAGCGGAGGAAAGGTCATATTTGCCAACGGTGTACCGCAGTTTGTAGATGCTCAGGATGAATACGGCGCTCCCGATTTTGACTGCTTGACCTGCGATATTGAGCATGTTGCCGATTTGCTTGATGAATCAAAGCATGTGAGAATCATTGAAAAAGACACAGGCAAGACATGCCAGAAGGTGTTTACAAAAATAAAACAATACGGTGATAAGGTCCGGTTGATGCTTCTCAATACGGACAGGTTCGAAGGCGCCGAGAATCTTGAAGTCACCGTTTATTTTGAAGGAGGGTTATCCTGCTACGATGCCAGAACCGGAGAGATAGCTACCGTTGAGGCGCAATCGGAAAATGGGAGGACGGTGTTTACTTTATCGCTCACCCCATCCGAGGAAAGGCTCTACGAAATTGACCCTTCAGGCAGGCAGACCGGAGTTTCGGCATTTACATCCGTTAAGGAGATACCCATTGATGGGGCTTTCCCATATACGCTCAATGAGAAAAATCTGCTGGCACTTGATATGCCTGAATATAAGATTGGCGACGGAGAGTATGAAACGCCCGATGAGATTCTGAAAGTTGACAGAAAAATCAGAGATTTTTACGGAATGGAATACCGCGGAGGAGAAAAGCTTCAGCCTTGGTATAAAAAGAATTTTGAATTAAAAAAATACGGTAAAATCACGTTAAGATATACATTTAATGTTGATTTTGTTCCGGATAGCCTTTATCTAATCATGGAGCAGGCCGGGGAGTTCGATAAATTTCTGAATGGCAATCGGATTGAAAACACCGATTCAGGCGAACGCTGGACAGACATCTGTTATCATGTCATTCCATTAGACGCCGAGATGATTCGAAAAGGTACGAATGAATTGCTATTGCAGGTAAGCGAGTTCCATGACAATATTAACCTTGAGGCGGTTTATTTATATGGGAATTTCGCAGTCGATTTGAAGGGCACTCGACAAACCATCATTCCTCTGCCTGATAAGCTGAAACTGGCGGATATTGTTGGACAGGGTCTCCCTTTCTATGGAGCAGGTATCACATATACCATTGACAATGTCCCTGAAATAGCGGAGAGCCAGTGTCTTTTTGTGGAACTGGATGACATGGAGGCGGCATATCTCGCTGTTTCTAACGGCGAATCGACGAAAACTATTGCGTTTAAGCCGTTCAGGTGTGATATTACCGACCTTGTAAAAAAGGGAAATGCCGATCCCCTGTATTTTGAGGTGGTGTTCAACCGGCGAAATGTGTTCGGTCCCCTGCATATGCTGCCAAAAAAACCGCTTGCCATGGGTCCTTTCGATTTTGTGACCGAAGGCGAACGGTTCGTCAGGGACGGGTATTCGCTTGTCAATCAAGGGGAAATAAAAGGGTTGAGATTTGTTATCCAACAAGCACTTTGATACCGCCGGATGTTAACGCCGCCAGAATATCAGCGCTCGGTTCCTTATCTGTTACTATATGATGCAGCGAGTCCAATCCGCATATTCTGTAAAAGGCTTTTTTGTTTAATTTACTGCTGTCGCATAGTAATATAATTCCCTCGGCACAGCCCATCATCACCTTTCTCAATTCAGCCTCTTCCTCGGAATTGTCCATCGCACCGTTATCCGGCGTAATGCCACGGCAGGAAAAAAACAGTTTTTGCGCCGAAAAATTTTTAATATAATCTTTGGCTCCCTGTCCTACTAAGGACAGGGAGTTTTCTCGCAGTTTTCCTCCCGTACAATATACTCTGGTATGCAAGGTATTTCCCAGCGAGGTTGCAGTTTTCACGCCGTTGGTGATAATCGTGATATCGGATTTGGATTTGAGATATGGAATCATGTAATAAGTGGTTGTGGAGGAATCCATGATTATGATATCGCCGTCATTGACAAGCTCGGCCGCACGTCTGCCAATGATGTCTTTAGCCAACGCCTGCTCCTTTTCTCTGACCGATATAGGAATTTCTATATTAAGACCTTCAACAAGCACCGCGCCTCCGTATGTTCGTTTCACCAGTTTCTGTTTTTCAAGCTTATCAAGATCTCTCCGGATGGTTGCCTCTCCAATAAAGAAACGTTTTGACAAATCCGAAATGGAGGCAGATTTATTGACCTTTAGGTATTCCAGTATCGCGGTTTGCCTTTCTAATGTAAACATAAGCATCACTCCGTTAGTTTATGTTCATTATTGTTAAACTTGACCGAAAATATAGTCAAACAGACTATTAATTCAACCCCATTGAATTAATAGTAACAACACATTACAATTATAATGTAAATTGCTGCAACAATCAATACCAATAATAATCGGAAGGACGTATGCCGGATGGGTTACCGTTTGGGGATTAATTTGGGGTTCGCTATCAACAAATATATTGAACCTGAAGAATGGACCAGAATAGTCTCTCAAGATTTGGAATTAAAGTATGTACAATTCGTCGCAGACCTGTTGAATCCTTTTTTGCCGGGCGATTATATCAATGCACAGGTCAGTCGTATTAAGTCGGCAACCAAGCATTACGGAATCTATATCGAAAGCCTGTTTACCAGCGCATTCACAAGGGTGAATCACCTGATGCATCCGGATGAGGAAGCAAGGCGAATCTGGCTTAACTGGTTTAAAAGATTCCTCGAACTGGGTTCGGAATTTGGCGCGAAGAATCTGGGGAGCCATTTTGGTATATTGACATTCCGGGACTACAATGATGAAAGCAGGCGCAAACACCTGATAGAGCAGGGCGTAAAAGGCTGGCAGGAGTTAAGCTTTTATGCAAAAGAGCTTGGTTATGAGTGCTTGATATTCGAACCAATGAGTGTTCCCCGCGAAATGGCCAACACCGTTGAAGAAACAAAGCAGCTGCTTGACATGGTCAACGCCAATTCCGGTGTTCCCATGAAGGTTTGTCTTGATATAGGTCATGCCCCTAATCCGGATGAACGCGACCCATATCCATGGATTGAACAGCTGGCACAGATATCGCCTGTTATACATGTTCAGCAAACGGTTCTCAATAAAAGCAATCATGCACCCTTTACCGCCGAAGCAAATAAGGATGGCATCATAAAAGGAGATAAAGTGATGGAGGCGGTCAAAAAGTCGGGGTGCACGGACAGCCTGTTTGCATTTGAAATCTCACATCGGGAGCATTATGATACGGAATTCAGGATTATTCAGGACTTAAAGGAAAGCGTCAAATACTGGCGTCAATACATAATGGAATAGGTGGACGGGGTGTAAATTATGGGTACATCAAAAAAAAGCATGAAGGCCTGCGTATTACATAACATAAACGATCTGAGATATGAGGATGTGCCGATGCCTGAGCCGGCAAGCGGGCAGGTACTTATAAAAATCAAAGCCTCCGGAATATGCGGAAGCGATATTCAGCGGGTGTTTGAAAAGGGAACCTACCATTTTCCTACAATCCCCGGACATGAGTTTGCCGGAGAAATCGTTGATGTGGCATCCGATGTAGACAGCTCGCTAATCGGGAAAAAAGCGGCTGTATTTCCGCTTATTCCGTGTCGGTCGTGTCCTTCCTGCCAAATCGGCGAGTATGCGCAGTGCAGCAATTATGACTATTACGGATCCCGAAGGGACGGGGGATTTGCCGAGTATCTTGCGGTTGACCAGTTTAATCTTGTTATTGTGCCGCAGGAGGTTTCCTATGAGGAGGCTGCCATGTGTGAACCCACGGCGGTTGCCATACACGCGCTTTCGCAGGCAGATATCTGCTTCGGTGATACCATAGCGATATTCGGGGCGGGAACAATAGGGCTAATTCTTGCAAAAATAGCTCGTGCGTCCGGTGCGAGCAAGGTGATTCTGATTGATATTGATGACAGAAAGCTTGAATTTGCTAAAAAACTCGGGTTCGAGCATGTTGTCAATAACGCAAATGGTGATGCCATATCAGAAATAAATAAAATCACAGGAAATAAAGGGTCCGTTGTTACCCTTGAAGGAACAGGCGTACCGGATGTTCTGGAGCAATGCTTAAAGAGCACCGCTGCCTTTGGGCGTGTTGTTCTGATGGGTAATCCTTTGCGCGACATGAAGATCAGCCAGAAGGCATACTGGGAAATCCTGCGAAGACAGCTCACGCTGAAAGGAACATGGAATTCCAGCTATAACGGGTTCGTCAACAATTGGGAATGCGCTGTCAATGCAATGCCCAAGCTGGGCTTAAAAGACCTCATTACCCACCGATATGATCTTTCTCAATGTAACGAAGCGTTTGATGCCATGCGCAGCCACAAGGATTTGGTGTTGAAAGCTATGTTTGTTCTGAAATGACGCCGCCTTTGCGGTGCGCTACTGTCTTAATAAACAAATAATCATAAAACCCGGAAAGGATATGAATATGACAATGATAGCATCGATTTATGAAGGCCCGGACAAGCTGGAAGTGAGGGAGATCCCCACTCCGGAGGTTGACGACAACAGCGTTTTGGTGAGAGTCCGTTCATGTGCCGTTTGCGGCTCGGATATCCGAATATTACACCACGGTAACAACAGGGTTACTCCTCCGCAGACCTTAGGACATGAAATTGCGGGAGAAGTATGTGCAACGGGTAAGAATGTCACGAAATTCAAAGAGGGTGACAGGGTTGCCATAGGAGCCGATGTTCCTTGCGGTGAATGCCTGTTTTGTGAAGCAGGCATAGGCAACAACTGTCAGATTAATTATGCAATGGGATACCAGTTTGCAGGCGGTTTTGCAGAGTATGTTCTCCTTAATAAAACCGTCGTAAATTACGGGCCCGTACATATACTGCCGGACAATGTCAGCTTTGACGAAGGGGCTTTGGCCGAACCGCTTGCATGTGTTTTAAACGCTCTTGAGCTTACTCCGGTTAAGCTGAACGATGTGGTTGTATTGATTGGAGCAGGCCCGATAGGGATGATGCTTTGCTGTGTTGCCAAGGCAATGGGTGCGTCTAAGGTTATACTGATTAACAGATCAATGCCGCGTCTTGACATGGCAAAAAGTCTGGGAGTTGCCGACAGATATATCTGCTCTTCACAGGAGGACAGCATAGCCAGCGTTCTGGAAGAGACAAACGGGCTGGGATCGGATGTTATTTTCACCTCATGTCCCTCTCCCTCGGCTCAGGCGGATGCTCTCAAAATGGCGAAAAACCGCGCCAGAATTAATTTTTTTGGGGGACTGCCGAAAGACAAAAGCATAGTCGGAATAGACACTAATATCATCCACTATAAGGAGCTTATCATAACCGGAGCACACGGCTCAATGCCCGTTCATCACGGCAAAGCCATTGAGCTGATTTCAAGCGGGAGAATAAACATAAAACAATTCATCACTCATAATTTCCCCCTTCATGAAATTAAAAAAGCATTTGAGACCGCTGAGAATCACGCCGGTCTTCGTGTGGTAGTGAATCCTTAGGAGGGGTATAAATGCATGGAAAAATATCGCCGTCAATGATGTGTGCGCCGCCTGATAAGGTCATGGAGTATATCCGGGCGTTTGAAAGGAACGACATAGAGTATCTTCATATCGATGTCATGGACGGAAGTTTTGTCCCAAACTATGCCCTTGGGATTGATTACATAAAGCAGCTGAGAAAACTGACTGATATTCCGCTTGACATACATTTGATGATAAACCGCCCGGAGGAAAAACTGGAATGGCTGGATATCCGGCAAAATGAATATGTATCCGTACATTACGAAAGCACAGCGCATATTCATCGGGCTGTCTCAAGGATAAGGGAATACGGCGCAAAACCGATGCTGGCCATCAATCCCGCAACGCCTGTCAATGTCATTGAATATCTGGCAAACGATATCGACGCCGTATTGGTCATGGCGGTCAATCCCGGTTTTGCTGGGCAGAAGTTGATACCCCAGTCGTTGAAAAAAATATCCGATGTAAAGAAATTGTTGATATCGCTCGGAAGACCCGATATCGAAATCGAGGTTGACGGAAATGTCAGCTTTGAAAACGCCAAGAAAATGAGGGAAGCCGGAGCCGACATTTTTGTTGCCGGAACATCGAGCATTTTTAACTCTGCCATCAACACGGATGATGCTGCCCGAGAGTTCAGAAAGGTGATATGGTAGGGAAATAAGCAGAAGTTTAATCCGAACCTTCTTGGCATGGATATAACATCTATTCTGACACGTAAAAATATCTTAAGTGATTCAAAATACAAATGCACACCAAAAAAGCCCGCAACCGCGGGCTTTTTTGGGTACTAGCCTATACGGCGGCGTCCGTCTTGGGGGCGAAAATCTTGGTGGCGTCAAGCCAGAAGCCGTCGGGGCGCGCAATCAACCGCGCGTTTTGGTAGGCCATATCCAGCGTCAGGATGGTGGTGCCGATATATTGTCCGTGCACCAGCTCCATACTGAGGGCGACGGTCGGCGGCAGCACATCGCGCGATTGCTCGCTTTTTATTTCCTGCACCCCCTCGAGATAAATCGGCATCAGGAACTGCAGCTTGCCGGTTGCCGGCCAGAACTGCGGCGCTACGAATTTATAGTTGCGCTTGGACAGCTCGAGCGAGGCCTTGAGCGCCCCCTCGAACATCTGGCGGCAGCGTGCGACATCATGCGGGTTTTCAAAATTAAATCTGATTGCGGGATCGCGCAGCCCGAGGTTGATCCGGTTCATATTATCGCGGAAGATATGCTCATCGGCAATATTGATGCCGCCCGGGCGCTGGGCTATCTCCCAGTTGAACAGCAGGTCGCCCGGGTTCTCATAAAATGTGGCGACCGGCAGCGGGACGTTGCGCGAATAGTTGCAGAACACCCGATTGCTGGATTTATAAACCTCGGGCGAGCGGTATTCCTGCCGGAACAGACTGTCCTTTGACGAATGAGGTACGATATCACACACAAGAAACAGCTCGTTGAAGGAGGCGTCGATAAGCCCGGTGTTAAACAGCATCTTCTCCTCGTCCTCATTGATGAATATTTTTCCCTGATGGACGAGCTGGTAGAAGGTATTTTCGAGATAATTCTTTAAGATCGGGTGGCTGACCTTGGACGGATAATTCGTAAAGGTCCAATTTTCATAAAGAGCCTCGTCGGCAAGCCTGCCGAGCAGGTCGTTCATGCTCTCGATCGAGTCGAATACGATATCCCCTATGTGCCAGCGGTTTTGCCGGGAGCGTATTTCGTCCCGCAGCATGGTTTCCCGTTGTATGAACAGGCCGTAAAAGTTTTTTGAGCCGTCCTCGTCACGCCGCGTGTTTTTAAGGGTATAGGCAAAAATCCGCTCGCGCCCGTGCTGAAAACGAAAACCGGTGTCAAATGCGAATAAGGCGTTTCCGGTGCGGCTTCGCGAGTTATATTTATAGGTTAGATACCGGTTTTTTGAAAAAACCCTTCCGATAAGCTGGTCCATATGCTGCTTGGCGTCCTTGATGGTCATATCGCCCGCCATCTGCACAAGTTGAAGTATGGAGCGTTCATATTCCTCGTTTGAGTTGAAGCTTATATAGTCGTGTATATTCATGGTTTCACCTCCTTTACAGGGTGGTTGCGCGGGTCGCGATTACAAAACGGGCAAGAGCCCCGCTCTTGCCCCCGCACAATTATTCTGTATCAAAATGATTGAAATAAATGTTGCAATGTGTCATCATCTAATCATTTTTGCAGATTGCGTTCAAACAAGAACAAATCCCATTTTTTTAAGCGCCTTATCAAGGGTGCGGCGCGAAACCGCAGAGGCGCGCTCTGCGCCCTGCTTCATCATCCGCTCGAGGTATCCTTTGTCCTTCATAAGCTGGTCAAACCTCTGCTGGATGGGGCGCAGGACGTCAATAACCGCCTCGGCTACCGCCGCCTTGAAGTCGCCATAGCCCCTGCCCTCAAATTCCGATTCGATCTCCTCCATGGTCTTTCCGGTTACCGAGGAATAAATCTCCATCAGGTTGTTCACGCCGTCCTTGCCCTCGCCATAATAGACGCGGGCCTCGCTGTCGGTGACGGCGCGCTTGAATTTGCGGCGGATGGCGTCCGGGTCGTCCTTGAGGGAGATGTAGGCGTTTTGGTTTTCATCCGATTTTGACATCTTCTTTGTCGGGTCCTGAAGCGAGCGGACGCGGGCGCCGCTTTTCATAATATACGGCTCGGGGACGGTGAAAACCTTGCCGTGGATATTATTGAACCGCTCGGCGATATCGCGGGTAAGCTCTACATGCTGTTTTTGGTCGGCGCCTACCGGCACGTAATCCGGCTGGTAAAGCAGAATGTCGGATGCCATCAGCGAGGGATAGGCGAACAGACCGAGGTTGATGTTGTCAGCGTGATTGGCCGACTTATCCTTGAACTGGGTCATTCTCGACAGCTCGCCGAACTGGGTGTGGCAGGCGAGCAGCCATGCCATCTCGGAGTGGGCGGGAACCTGCGACTGCACAAACAGCAGGCTTTTTTCCGGGTCAAGGCCGATGGCGAGCAGGAGCGAAAACATCTCATAAATCTGCCTGCGGAACTGGGCGGCATCCTGCCGGACGGTTATGGCGTGCAGGTCGGCAACCGCAAACGCGCACTCGAAATCGTCCTGCATATTAACCCAGTTGCGCATTGCGCCGAGGTAGTTCCCGAGGGTGGGAATTCCGGTCGGCTGGATGCAGCTCAGCGCCCTTTTTTTGCGCGGAGCGGTTTGGATAGCGGTGTCCATTATGGTTCATCCTTTCGAGCAGCTAGAAGTATTAATGTAACATTATCCCAATATATCCCTTGCCAGCGCACCCAGTCTTGCGACCCCGGTTTTCATGGCCTCATCGGTGGGGGTGGAGAAGTTCAGGCGGAAGTTCTGGCAGGGGTCGGTTTCATTGACAAGAAAGGCGTTGCCCGGCACGATTGCCACCTTGTAATCGACAACCGCGCGCTTGCAGAATGCCGGCATATCCACCCCGTCGGGCAGGCGGCACCAGACGAACAGTCCGCCCTGTATGTCGGCGTAGGTGATACCGGCGGGGACAAGGTACTCTTCAACCAGGGATATCATCAGCCTGGCCTTTTTGCGGTAGATGCTCCGGAGATCCTCGAGATGGGCTTCAAAATCGACGGTTGCCATATACTGCTCACATATCATCTGTGACCACATGGCGGTGTGGACGTCCTCGCCTTGCTTGCATACGATCATCTTCTGCAAAAGCTCGGCCGGAGCGATGGTATACCCGACCCGTATGGCGGGGGCAAGCACCTTGGAAAAGCTGCCGGCATAGACCACCCGACCGTCCTCGTCTAAGGATTTTATCGCGGGGATGTCCTCCCCCTCAAAGCGCAGGTCGCCGTAGGGATTGTCCTCGACAATCACGACGTCGTATTCGCGGGCAAGCGCGTACAGCCTGCGGCGTTTTTCCATGCTCATGGTGATGCCGGAGGGGTTTTGGAAATTCGGGATGGTGTAGATGAATTTTGCGTCGGGGTTGGCTTTCAAAGCCCTTTCGAGCGCGGCGGTATCCATGCCGTCGCTTTCAATCGGCACCCCGACAAGCCTTCCGCCGAGCGAGCGGAAGGAATTGAGCGAGCCGATGAAGCTTGGGGCTTCGCATATCACAACATCGCCGCGGTTGCATAAAACCTTGGCGACAAGCTCGACAATCTGCTGGGCTCCGGAGGTGATAAGTATGTTGTCAAAGTCGCGCCCGATATTGTGCTTTTGCTTCATATACGAGGTCAGGCGGGAGCGAAGCGGGCCATAGCCCTCGGTGGTGCTGTATTGTAGTACGTCGACCGGACGCTCCTTTAATATACGCGCCGAAATCCTGGCAACATCGTCAACCGGAAAGGCCTCGGGAGCCGGATTGCCCGCCGCGAGCGAAATCACCTCGGGGTCGGCGGCGTATTTGAGTATTTCGCGGATTGCGGAGGGGTTGAGGTTCTTGACAGTATCGGCAAATTTGAATTCCATGACGGGTCAGTTCCTTTCAAAGGGAAGATGGTAGGGTAATGCGGACGATGATATTATTCGTCCGCGCCGCAGCATTTTTTATATTTTTTGCCGCT
>LSQX01129600.1_pt1 | contig 27500 bp, 24 predicted proteins | sample 654561 | NCBI WGS metagenome assembly LSQX01 (sample SAMN04489861, study PRJNA283612) | anaerobic digester metagenome | isolation source: 4 biogas reactors fed with cattle manure at either 37C or 55C with and... | place: Denmark: Kongens Lyngby | collected 2014
GGGAAATACTCCCGCCCGTCCTTTGTTCCGTGTGTTCGCTTTTGTCCTGCCGGCTAGTCTTTTGATGAGGAACCCGAACCCCGGTGCGTAGACCGGATAAACACAGCGTCGTCGAAAAGGCCTACATTTTCCCTGAGTGACTTGTTCAGCTTGTCGGTAAAAACTTCTCCTTCCATGGCACAAAGCCTTGCGAGAAGCTTTACTTTTATGGCGTGGAGTTCCAGAAGTTTCCTCTGGTTCTCACTCACCTCGTGCCGTATCTTTATGAGCCGTACCGTCTCCTGGGCTATCCTGTGAAGGGCCTCGGACGGGCCGAGATATGCCTTCAGGTCCATTTTCTTCGGTGATGACGCCTTCACCGAGCTGTCCCGCTTTGCCCGCTTCTCTTCCTCTCTCTCGTGCAGAGGAGCCATAATCGACGCGAGGGCTCCGATATTATCCTTCTTGTTTCCCCCTGACGATTCATACATCATGCTGTTCATAAGCACCGGAGAGGAGACGTTCGTATCTCCGCCGCCGAGGCCTCCGGAAGCCGGCTGTGCGCCGTCCCCCGGTTTTGTTGAACCCGATGCTGTTCCTGACACTGCGGCATCGGTGGTGAGCGTCACTTCAATGTTCGTTGCCCCCACCGCCGCGGTGAAGGCTGGGTGGTCTGCCGGTATTATCGCCGGCTCCATTTTTTTCCCGGTCTCCCCGGCCTTTTCCCTGGTCTCCTTCTGTACAGCCTCTCCGGGATTTTCCGGCTTGGACTTGTTAACAATATCCCTCACCTGTCCTCCGTAGCCGAAAAACCCTCCGCGTCCTTCTTCTACAGTTTTCTTAGCCTTCTTTTTGTCGTCGGGAGGCTGCCCCCTGGGTTCCTGAAGTGTTTTCAGGTTGTCCATTGAACCTTCCCCGGCGCCGAAAAGCTGCGGATACATCGTCTGGATAGCGTACGTATCCTGCTGGCGCTGCCTGAACTCATTGTCGTCGTTGGTGCACCGCACCCCGTATCTTTCCATCTGTCAGGTCACCACGGGGCATATGAAAAAAGCGTAAGCCATCGAGGCAAGTATTGCAGCCGACACGGCGGCGAGCAGCAGTACTACTCTCTTTTGTCTTTTGGCAGCCATAGCATCCCCCCCTTTTCAGACCGTAAGATAAACAGGAGTCTCATGCTCTGCCTCTAATTCCTTACCTGCTGTCTCACTGCCTCAAACTGGGATGTGCGCTCTTTCAGATTCTCGTAGAGGGCGTTCGAGTAGTTTTCGATGGATAGGTTCGCCAGCCTGTCGAGCACCTTTATCTCGTCCACCATGATATCCGTCATGTTCAGGAGGAGGACGTTCTGGTTGTTGAGCTGTTCCACCTGGACGGCGAGCAGACCGGCTATGGCCTTCAGCGCTTCGCCTGGTGCCGTCTTGCCGGAGATTTCCTGGGCCTTTTTCAGAGTGTCCTTGTACTGTTCCATGGACGTGTTCACAGCGGCCTGGTATGATTTCTCCTCGTCTGTATACTTCGCTACGATAGCCGCCAGTCCCTCGAGGGCAAGGTTCTTCTGTTCCTGCGCCATGGCGAGGAGAAACGCGTTCCGCTCGTTCTTCGTCTTCCCGAGGGTCATTTCGATGGATGCCTGGGCCACGGCCTCCTGGTTGCCGGGAAGCACCATGGGGTTGTAGGTGTTCACGTCCTTCATGTAATTGGCCACTGCTCCCGTGGCCTTCGACTGTGCCTGGCCGGCGGGAGAATTCTTGTTTCCTGAAGTCGACCACGTGTGATAGCCGTCGGAATCATGGAGCACGCCGCCTCCTTCCTTCCTCCATATTGCCTCCATCTCGCTTTTTGAGTATTCTTTCCCGTCCCTGTAGTACTTGTCCCCGTCATTGTGAAAAACTTTATCCTCTGAAAACCCGGGAGGCGGAGTGTGGGTCTTATGAGGTTTCCCGGAAAGCCCGCCGCCTTTCTGCGCCCTGTCGTTCGTTCTCCGGACTGCCTCGTTTGCCGCCTCCCTCATCCTGTCGGAGGCCTCCTTGGCGGTGTATACCGGTCCTTCCGTGTCGAGCAGGTCCCCCAGGTCGACATTTCCCCAGTCGCCGAGCACCGGCGGCTTAAATCCGCCGCCTATTCCCCCGAGTCCGCCCTTGAGTATGTCTGAAAGGGAGCCTCCGAGACCTCCTTCAAGCCCATCTCCCTTAAGCTTCTCCTGTACGGCGTCCATAAAGTCTCCGGACAGGTCCTGGGTCATCTCGCCGATAAGGTTCTGGATATCGAAGTTGTCCATCACATCCTGTGCCTGGGAGGCCATCTCGGCAAGGTCCTGCAGGGCCTTGAGGTCCTGAAGATTGTAGACCACGTTCTTGAGCCAGTCGTTTTTCAGTATGGTCTGGATAAGTTCGCCGTGCTCGTTCTCCTTATTTGTGACAAACACCGGCACAGACGCGAACGCCCCCGTCACTGAAACTGTCACGAGGGAGGCGCAAAGCGAAATCAAGGCCATCTTTTTCCACGCCCTGTTCACCAATCCCTTCATTTTTCACCACGCTCCTGTTTTTAAATATCCCGTATTTTCCGGCATGACCGGCAAAAAAAACTCTCCGGCTTTCAATAGTCTATCTGCCGGAGAGGGAGAAAAACAAAATCAGTGACTCGAAAAGAACTAGACGTTCACCCCGTTCGGATACCTGGAAGCAAGTTCCAGTATAGCGTCGTTCACCTTGTAACCCTCGGCGATATAGTTGTTGTACACCTTGATATCGTTCGGGTCGGTGGTCGCCAGCCAGTATTCCACGGGAGAGGGGGTGATTGCGAACTTCGAGCTCCCGAGGCCCGAAAGCTTGACAAATACTTCTGAAAACCGCCCCTTCTGTCTTGTCAGCGAAGCGATGATATTTCGCTCGCCGTCGTTCAGCTTGAGTATATTTTTTATGGTGTCGGCTTCGGCGGGGTTGTTCTGACGAAGAATAAACATCTGGTATGTCTGGCCGATGAGGGCGCTCGCCACATCGGAGTCGGTAAAGTCGTCGATGCTCTGGGATATGGACAGAATCATGCAGTTGTACTTCCTCATGGTCTTATAGAGATTTCCCAGAAATTCCGCTCCCGCACGTGATTTTAAAACCGACCATGCCTCGTCGAATACGATAATCTTGTTTCTCTGTACGCTCTGGGTCACCTTGCGCTCGATGAGGTCGGCGAGGATGAGGAACAGAACGTTCGTCATCTCCTTGTCCCCCTGTATCCCGAGAAGGTCGAATACCACCATGTCGTTTTCGAGGGACACGCTGGTCAACGGATTGTCGACGAGCGGCGCCATAGTGGACTTGCCCTTCGTGGCCACTTTCGTCCATCTTCCTACGTTGAGCCTGATGAGGTCCTGGTGAGACTTGAGGTTTGTCTCTTTGTCCGGGTCATAGAAATTGTGCGTGTCCAGGAAGTGCCACACGTCGGAAAGCGTCGGCTCCCTGTCGCCGTATTCCTCTTTGGTGAACTCTGAAAAAAGACCGGTGAGAAGGCGTTCCAGGATAATCATTCCTGTGTTGTCGTTCACCTGTGCCATCTCGCGCAGGATAAGCTTCATCGTCGGAAGCCTTTTCAGCCATTCAGCCTTAGGGGCCATGGGATTGAAGCTCACGCGGCTGTCTGTAGTGTCGACGTAGCTCCCGCCGAGAATGGATGTTATCTTCTTGTAGCTTCCCCCCTTGTCGATGATATAGACCTGGGGATTCTGGGACATGGCCGAGAGCATCAGAAGGTTCATGGTGAAGCTTTTCCCCGAACCGGTGGCACCGAAGATAAGCCCGTGATATGCCGGGAGCCTCGGGTCGAAAATGTCGTATCCGAACACGCCCTGGTAAGGGGCCGCCATGAGCATGACGGGTTTCGCCGCTGATTTCATATGCCCGAGGACAGGGGCGATATCCGCGATATTCTCCGTCTTCACCCGTATATCCCTGTCCGTGCTCCCCACATGGCAATATCCGGGCGACGCCGCCCGGAACGTGAGTTCAAGCGCCGCCTTCTCCGGATTTATGGTGTATTCCCTTCCCCTCGCCTCCGAGAGGAAACGGTCCCTCCTGTTGTTCAGCTCGTTCAGGGTATTCCCTTCTATAACCACGTACATCTCCGTGTCGAAAAGAAGGTTGTTTGTCTTCTCAAGGTCCTCAAGGAGCTGTTTAAGCTCATCGAACCTGGAGCCGGATTCAGGGTCTGCCTTGAACAGCAGCGTCTCGTACCTCCTCATGGTTTTTCTCAGGTAGGATTTTGCCGACGGCATGGAGACTGGCGCTATGTTCATGGTTATCGTCATTGGGATGTCGATTGCCAGCAGATAATTAATCATGCCGAGCCGCGACATGCCGGGAAACATATCTACCGAGAGGACCGACACGAGCCTGTCGTCGAGATTGCCCAGTGAAAGATAGCCCCATTTCTTCGTAAAATCCCACCCGCCGAAATAAGCCCTCAGCGGCTTCTCGTAGGAATACCGCGGAGCGTCCGGGTTACCTGTGTAAAAACGCCACAGGCTGGAAAGAATTTCGTTGGCGTCGGCTTGTGCGAAACCGGTGCATATGGAGCGGAACGGAGAAGTTATGGAATCGCATATGGAAGAGAAGTCATTCTCTATATCCCAGTGCTCCCTCGCGTATTTCACGATATCCTTCCTTGCCGAAAGGCCGACATCCCCGCTCATTATGGAGCGGATGACAATGTTGTTGAACGGCCTGCGGACGCTCCGCGGATAAAATTTGCGGAGCCAGAGCTCGGTAGATATGCCGTAGACCTCGTTGTTCTGGACCATGCGCTTCCAGTGGGCCACCCTGTCGTCGGTCATCATGTGGACGATTGGGTCGCCGGCCTGCACCCGGTCCTTGTGCATGTTTATCACCGGAAGATGTCTGTCCTTGCGCCACACGAACTGGGCGTATGTGCCGAGAGGAATGTTGTTTATCATCGTCCCGAGCATCGCCGTGACGTTGTTTCTCTCTCCGGAATCCATGGAATCCACATACAGGGGAGAAAAATTGTAGCACGCCCCTATGGACCCGTCAGAATAAATAAGGAAATCGTTTATTATCTCCTCGTAAGGCACATCGGCAGCCAGGCTGTTGGAGACGACATTTCTCCGGATATGCTCAGCCGCCCCTTTCGATGGAGAAAACCATGGAATTGAAAGCAAATCGGGGTACCCCCTCTATTTTAAAAATCTGCGTCGGGCAGAGAAAAAAAAGGAACAATTAATAAGGCCGCTCTCCGCCCCTGTGTCCCGTGCCTCCCCAGGCGAAGGAAATTCCCCTTCCCGCATAGCGTTTTATCTTCATCATCGAAACGATTCTTTTGAATGTGTGAGGTATAAGCGCTCTCCGCCGGCTGTTTATAAACCTGAGCACAGCGACCTCTATAAAAAGAACGACGGCCACTATCAGCCATGCGAGGATAGCCGAGCCTATGCCGTCAAACGATGAGGCAATCATTCCGAATACAATCATCGTCGATACCCACGCAAAAGACTGGGGGCCGGACATCCCCAGTATCATCGGGGGAGGCACGTTAATTTTTCTCGGCACGGAGTGCCCGTACTCATCCATAAGAAAACCCCCTCTTTTTTCGATGCAATCCCCCCGTTTTCAGGCGGGGGGATATCCTGTATCCTGACAAGGAACCGACGTTCATCTCAAAAAAAATTATGGATTGCCTACGTCCGTAATATCCGTATCCCCAAAACCGAGTCCTCCGATAATAAAATTGATAAGCATGGGAGCGAGAAGAACGGCGAAACCGCCTATAACAGCAGTCACAAGGATTACAGAACCTCTCTGCTGGTCGTGTTTTATGGCAAATTCGGCGCCGGCCCACACGATACCGGCGATAACTATGAATATGGCAATGAATCTTACAATTTTGATGACCATGACGCTCTTGTCGATGAAGGTGCTTGTATCCCCGCCGTAAAAATCCGAAACAGCAGCCAGGGCCTCGCCTGCGTCAAAGACTCCGGATATTGCGGCAAAAAGAAAAATCCCCAGAATCATGGTGCATCGCTCATAAAAAATATCCGCAGCCGCCTGAAAAAAACTCTTTTCACCAATCATTCTCATGCAGAACACCTCTTTCTGATTTTTTGACATTTGTTTTTGTATTGTCGCATGTTACCGTTTAACACCGAATACTTCCGCCATGACCCTGTCCAGCAAAACCGCGGTATTACCGGAAAGCTTGACTGTAGACGAAAACCTGTTCTCCGCGCCGACCCTCTCAAGATGTCTCCTGAGGCCGGCGCTTCTTTTTGCCGCCTGCTTATTTTCCAGGCACCACCTCAAACCTTTCTCGATATCGCCCGAAATAGTATTCTTCATATTCTCATAAGCCGCACGAGTCATTTTCATCATCCCCGAGTTGTCCACAATAAATTTTCGTGTCGTGTCCTCGGTTTTCACTTTTGACGGTTTTATGTCGAACATCCACTCGCTCACCGACCTCGGGACCCCGCCTGAAACATCGACAGCCGGCTTGGTGAACTCAACGTCAACCGAACCGTCCGGGAACAGGTGTTTCTTTCCTGTGACCGCTCCGCTCCATGACCATGACGTGGCCGGATAGGCTATCCCATAGAGCCATCCGATTTCAAAAACCTCTCCTTCACGCCCGAAACCGCCGAGGACATGGGGATGGTTGATAAGATATTCGGAGCGGCCTCCGAGTATCCCGTATACATACGCCTCTATCCCGGCTGTCCTCAAGTCTCTTGATACGACGTTGGAGGTCGTGACGCCGGCGTATGCCATGCCTGAAGTATATCCGCACGCCGCTGCGCAAAACAAAAAAACAGCACACAAAAACTTAAACCATGAATTACGCATTGCCCTCATCGATAGAAACACCTCGTTTCCGATTTTGCTATTTGTCATGAAGAAGGGCCTTCATCTTTTCCAGAATCTGCCCCTTTTCGATATCGTCGGCTACATCCCACTGGGCTCCTGTAAGCGCAAGACAGAACCTGTCGAAAAGCCTGCTGAGCATCTCCTCGTCCACGTTGGTGCCCGGGCGGTAGGACGGGACCTCGTTCGGGCAATACACAAGGACATCGCGGAATATACTCAGGACATTGTCCTCCGAAGCCTCGCCCTCCACTTCATCCATGGCTTCTATGGCGGGCATTTTCTGTATCGTCTCCGGTGTCCGGGCGGCAAAGCTCTCTTTATTCGCCTCCTGGGGAGACTCCCTCTCGGGCGCGCTTTTCCCGAAAAGCCTCCCGATGACAGAACCGCCTGAACTTCCGTCCCTTTCCTCTTCCCATCCGTTTTTAACCTTCCAGTACTCGCTCCACTGCCCGGACGTTATGTTGTACACCGTCATTCCCATGCTGTCGAGCGCGAGGTCGGCACCGACCTCGAAAAACTCGACGGCGCAGTCGCCCCCGGACGAGTTCACCGATACCGAGCACGGTACCGAAATGACCCTCATCCCCTCGGCGTCAAGAACGGCCACATGCCCGAGAAGTATTGTCTTTGGCATCTTTTCTCCGCTCTCCGTAAGAACCTCGTGGGTGAAAACATCCATACCGTCCGATACGATGCGGTATCCAGGGTACTCATGCTTGAACCAGAGCATTTTCGCCGCCAGCGGGAGAAATTTTTCCCCGTCTGCGGTGAATGAAACATAGAACGCAGGATTAAAACTGTCTGTGGACAAATAAGCCACCTTCCCGTCTATAGCGAATTTTGCCGCCTGTATTTTTTAAATCGCTCTTTTCTATTATTGATTATGCCTGTAGACTAATCGGTTAAACAAACCTTTTTTAAAAAAAACACGGCCGGTTTTCCGTTGTTTGGCAGTATTTCTGTCAGGTATGATTGCAGGTGGAACGGAAATGCTGGAGGTGTGTTCTTTTGATAAACATAGGAATGCGGATGTGGTTTTTTAAATACGACGAAGAGGGGCTCCGGTTTGCAAAGTGCACCGGAGGGGACGACGGCACCGAGGACTGGGAACTTTTTATGAAGCTCCTGTCCAGAAAAAATGATTCCGGAGGCGGGGAGAAATTTATAACTGAATCCCCTTTTGTCCTCGAGCAGGACCCGGCTAAAAAAAAGCCTCCCGTGGTCGTCGGCGGATTTTCAATAAAGGGACTGTCGTCCTCCTGGAAATTCATGGAGCAGTGGCTCAGCGACGTGGCCATGCAATGCCAGGACAATACCCCGTGTTTTATCTTCACAAGGACCACTATCGACAGTCCATACCTGAACGCCTTCACCACCACGTCGTGCATGGACCATGTGTTCGGGACGGGATGTTTTCGCGAAGGCTATTCATATCTGTACCGGGACGGCGGGACGATGACCGTGAGCCTGAAGATAAACGAAAATCCGCTGGTGTCGAAAATACGGAGAAAATGGGTGAAATGGACATCGCAGATAAATGTGACAGAACATTCGCCGAGGTTTCTCCTTGTTGAGAGGGACAGGAAATACGGGTTGTACACACTGGGAATCCCTTCGCGGACGATGGCGAAAATACAACGGGCCGGGTTTCTGTGGAACAGGAACCACCAGCTCTGGTTCGGCGCGGAGGAAAATATCGATATCGACAGCATACTTGACATGATACGAACAGATGCCCTTCCCGACCCTGACGTGCTCGGATACGTCCCTGAATGGCACTGCCACACCGGACAGAACAGGGTGGGAGACTCCGGGTACAGGATGATAAAGGGACTGTTATCCCTTCTGTTCGGAAAGGAATAGAAATTTTCAGGAAAGGGTGGGTTTGGCTTGTCCTGGGAAAAAATAAGCTTTCGGGATTTTTTCCGTCTTTTTTACGGTTCGTGTGAAAAAGGTTTTTTTATTGAGATGCGATACACTTTATCCCAGGATTTTAGTGGGGGAAAGATAAAAAGGCTGTGGGGGGACACAAAAAATATTGATGAGTGGGTCGACGGGATAGAGGGGGCCTTACGAACACTGCCCCATAACATCCATTTCACCCCCGCTGCACGGAGCGAGCCTTCCGGGCGCAAGGATACAGTAGCCCTTGTTCCGGCTCTGTGGACAGATATAGACAACATGTCCGGAAACGAAATAAAAAAAATCATATCGGAGCTTTGTGAACTCGACATGTCGCCGAACCTGCTCGTGTCTTCCGGGTGGGGAACATATCTTTTCTGGCTCCTTGAGCATCCTTCAATTGACAGGGCGCGGGCGGAGAACGCGAACCGCATCGCCGCCATGCTTTCTGACGGCGATATGGGGGCTGTGAATATATCCCATACGCTCAGGGCTCCCGGAAGCTTCAACTGCAAGACGTCCGTGCCCAGGCCGGTGCTCCCGTTTCTTCTCTCTGAAACAAGGTACCGTGAGGACGTTCTGTTCACGAGGATGGAGGAGTACGAAAAACTTTTTACCGACTTCAAATCCGGAGCAGCGGACGGGTTTTGGCGGGGCGAAAGGAAAAAAACAAAAAAAATAGGCGTCAGAGAGAGCGATTTCCCTCCTCTTTTCAATCCCGGCGAGAAAGGATGGAAAACCATCGCTGAAAGCGGTACGCTGGAATGTCCGATTCTGCGCGCAGCAATCGTATCCCCTGAAAAACTCAGCTACAGCGGATGGATGAGTATCGGTGCGGCGCTAAGGAGGGTATGCGGACAGACCGGTGGGGAGGAAGCCTTTCGTTCCCTGTCGAAGCTCTCAAAGACAAAATATTCTCCTGAAGGCTTCGCACGCGGATGGGGTTCCATATGCGAAAACGACATGAAACCATGGGGATGTTCAAAAGTCACAGAAGGGACTTCTTGTCTCCTGTCCGACAGGTGCAAAGGAATCATGTCCGTGATGTACAAAATCATGCCAAGAAAACCGAAGGCGGAGGGGTGAACCCCTTCGCCTTCTTCAATGTTTTTTCAGGATGCTGATTTTTTTCTTCCCCGGGAGCGTTTCCCAGCCGTCATGTTTTTTTCCGGTCGTTTCTCCTCCTCCGGGATTTCCGGTATGGGAAGGTGAAGAACCTCCGCCTCCTCGTACTCAATTTTCTCCTGTTCCTGAGGTTTCTTGGGCGGAATTCCCTTTTTGGAAGGTTTCCTCTCGGGTTCCGGTCCGGAAGATTCGGACTGCGGCTCCTCGAAAGGGGCATCTTCCACTTCTTCATCGGTGAGTCCGTCCACGCTGGATATTATCATGTCGACCGACAGGAAGTCTCCGAACTCAGGTGATTTTTCACCGGCCATAATCTTCTTCTCCGGGGTCTCGATTCCCATGGACTCGAGATACCTGTCGAAATACAGCGCGAAAAGCAGGGCGTTCAGGTTCGTGGACTTCATTGTATAGAAAAAATGCTCGTCCATATGGTCCTTGTAGCGCTCGTAGTACTTGTGCAGGTCTCCCCGTACCGTGGTTTCCACGTAGGCTTTAAGCTTATCGAAGGACAGGAAACGGCTGTCTTTCCTGCTTTGCCTCACCAGGGAAATAAACTGGATAAGGTTGGTGAATATGGTAGGCTTATTGGACGACATCCTCACCACTCCCCTGGTCTCCCAGGCGCTTATGGTCACCGTTGTCGTCGACAGGAGCGATGCCAGGTCGGCCTGCTTCAGCCCGAAAAGTTCCCTGAGTTTGACCGATACCTGGAGCAGCTCTTTTTTTTCCTCGACTATTTGCTGGCGTTTGATTCTGGGCATTCTTAAACTCTCTCTCCCTTCCTTTTTTAGTTTTACATAATTTTTTATATTGAAGTTGAAAAACGTTTCAAGTGATTGCAGAATCTTTTTAACGTGATTAAAGGGTTATGTCGCAACTGACAATATACACCAGGGAAATACTTATGTCAACAAAACAAGGCATATTAATCCCGATACTTGTTAAGATAGATGTTCCTGTTTTTTGTTTACCGGGGGGATGAAACGGTAAACTATTCAAAAGGTTTGAAGAGAGATTTTTTAAATTGTCGCGCTGCATGCAAAGGAGTGTTTTTTTTGACATCATCCATCCTGGAAAAAATCAGCGCTCTTGTAAAATCCATTTCCGGCAGCCGTGAGAGCCATGCCGAAAGAGCCGAAGAAATGGGATTTCCCCAAGAGTTGTCCGAAGAGAGAAAGGCGGAGAGCCTCCTTTTCGCGCATGCCGTGATGAACGGAAACGTAATAGGAATGGAGGATGATTCCGTAGGCGTTCCGGTCGGGGTCTTTATGCGGGAAGCGGAGAGGGAGCCCCCGAAGAGATATGCGGTGTGGCCCAACAAGCCGGGGGAGAGAAAAAAAACCGGTATCCGGCATATAAAGGTTTTTCCCATGGAAGCGATGCTGCCCTCCGACTCGGCGGAAGGGGGGCTTGACGGGGGAAGGCGGCGTCTCCTGAGCATAAAGCCCTCTTTAAACGATGACGGTGTCGAATGTTTCTATGCCGGTCTTTCCCAAAAAAAACGCCCGACAGCCAGGGGAGACTCCGATACCGGGAAGGATGGAAAAAAATCTGCTGAAAACGAAAACGATGGCGAAAAAGCATCGTAGGACAGCTGGAAGGACGGGTGAAAAATATTTTGATTGGAAGAAGAAATGACAGACAGGTTTTTCAGGCACGGTATCCGGGCGCAAGGAGCGGTTATTTTTCGATAGCCGCAGGCGGTATCGGGGCAGGAAGCGACGACGGCGGCAGTATAATAAAAAAAATACTTATGACCATGGGAGGAATCCTCCTTTCCGGAACACTGATTTTTCTTGTGTTCGTATCCATCGGAAACGCCCCGGACACATCGGCAGTTTCCGGAAATAAAAACAACGATTCCGGCAGGAATGCGGCGGTCTATGATTCCGGGGTGAGAATGGGCAAGCTTGACGCAGAGCTCCCTCCGGGGATGCTCGACCCGAATTCAGAGTGGGGAAGCTACTTTGTAAACAAGGGAACGGAGGAGACCGACTCTCCAATCTCCGACTCCTCGTGGAACGCTTTTGTCGCGGCCGCGGTAAAAGCATACAGGCGGCCGGACGGAAAGCCATCCATAATAGAGAAGGTGCTTCCCGAAGACGTGTCTTCTTCAATGTCAATGAATGTATTCACGCTTTACAGCTACATACGGGAGGTCAATCCCGGGGTGGAGGCGAATATCGCCCTTGTCGAGGCGTGTTCCATGTTGTACTATGCAGACAAAACAAACCTTCCCCTGTCTCTTGTAGTGGGGGTATCACAGACTGAAAGCAATTTCAGGCCCAGCGCCGTCTCAAGCGCCAAAGCCAGGGGAATAATGCAGGTGATGTGGAAATATCACTGGGCGGTGCTCCAGGCGAACGGGATAAGAGAGGAAAAGCATCTCCACGACCCGGAACTGGGGATAGTTGCCGGGACAATCGTCCTTTCCCGGTATCTCAAGCAGGAACAGTCTATCCCCGGAGCCCTCGCCAGATATTACGGAGTGCTCTCCAACAAGTATATGGGCATGACCCTCTCCCACAAGCATGCGTATGAGCTTTACTCATCCGGCATATCGGAGAGCTGGAAGAACAGCATGGCCCGGGAAAGGCATTACTGGAACAGGATGACCGGAGGCAGGGAAGCCTTATCGGCGAAATCCGCTCCGAAGATTCCCGGTTCCAATGGAAAAATAGGAAGCTCGGTGGTGGTACAGGCGAGCCCGAGCATAAAAACAGGAAGTTCCGCCGTCTCAAAAACTTCTGTAAAGGCTCCTTCGTCTGTACAGAAAAAGAATCTTCCCACCACAGTGGGTTCCTCTGCGGGCGGCCTGTCCCAGACGGGGCTGAAAAACAGGAACATGATTACTGTAGTCTACAGGAACGGGAAAAAGGTCACCTGGCAGGACGACGGATTGCCTCAACAGTAGCGGGGAGGGCGTGGAATGAGCGCCGAAGGAAAGGGAAAAATCGAGACATACGAGGGGGGAAGCGTTCTCCCCCCGGGCGTGCATGATTCGCTGATAAAAAGCAGTGAGCCGGAGCCGGAAGAGGAGCAGGATTTCGACCCGGAATGGTTCCTCTGCCAGACGGCGGTCACGCTTGTGGGTAAATTCTATTTCAAGGACGAACTCAAGATAGGTGACGGGCAGTATGGAAAATACTGCTCGTTTTCGCTGCGCACGAAAAAACTGAAGAACGGCAAGCCCTGGACATACTATTTTTACGTAAAGGTGTGGGGAAACGACATGATTTCCCTGCTCGAGAAGCTCCCCAACGAGACCTTTGTCAAGGTTACAGGCGACCTTGAGACGTTCCGCAACTCCACATACATACGGGCACGGACAATCACGCCTCTTCTGAACCTCGACCAGCACGTGGAGGAACTGAAACAGAAGGAAATGTTCGCCCGGATGGAGAACGACGGGGCAGCCATGGAAGAAACGCGAATCGCCAGGGAGGCCATAGGGGAGATAGCGCAAAAAGCAAGGACCATAGTCGAATCCGCTGACGGGGATGGATATGCGGAGATGGCCGACTCAAGCAAAAATATGAGAACGGATGAGCCCCGGTTTTTCAGGGGAACGCCTGAAAGGTCGCCCGACCGAGAAAAAGAGCCTTTCAGGCGAAATACGGGAATAAATAATGGAACAGGTGGCGAAAAAAACGGTACGGAAGGTGATGATAAAGTCATGGCCGCGAAAGAAGACCTCGCGTATATCCTGGATGTGCTCGAAGACATGGAGGATTTTGACTCGGGGGAAGATATCGAAAAAGAAGAGAAGGACACGGCGAGCAAGCTCGACGTTGAAAGCCTTCTATCCCGTCTGGCGAAGAAAGACACCGAAGATGAACAGAGCGAAGAGGACGGAGACGAGGATGAGGATGATGAAGGATACGATGAGGATGACGAGGACGAGGAGGAAGAAGAAAAGGAAGACCGCAGGGTGACGATGGTGGATATGAGAAAAGGAAAGGCGGAGCAGGTCCAAAATGGGACTCTCTCTTCATTTAAAAGAAAGTACGATAAAAAGACGCCCGAGGAGGAGGAAAATGAAGAGCGTTTTCAAAAGACTCTCGACGTGTTGGGAATGAAGGAAAAAAAGAGTGTCCCGAAAAGGAACGAAAACGATGAGCCGGGGAGGGAGAAGAAAAAAACATCTCCCGGACAAGAAAAAACCCGGGAGATGGACGAGAGAAGGGCGGACCCGGGAAGGAGAAGGTCGGCTTTCAGCCGTATTCGAAAATAAGCTGCACAGACAGGTCAAAAAAAGTCCGGTGCGAACTCCGCCCCGGACTTGCGTGTATTGTAAAAAATCATTCAAGTGCAACCTCGTCAGCTGCTCCCCGTTCCGAAAAACTTCTCTCAGACACGGAGAAATAACCGCTTCCGTACCTGTCCTGAAAGACCCTGTCCACTAGCTTGTTTATTCTGTCTCTCGATTCCCCTATGCTTTTCTCCTCTGACCTTTTATGAAACTTCACTGCTTTTTCTATTTCATTAAGCCCTCCGACAGCATCGCGAATGAAATTTCCGACGCTCCTGGCAAAAAGCTCCATCTCATCCCTTGAACTGTCGCGGGGAGGTGCGGTAAATTCAGGGCCATCGATAAAAACAGCCTGAGCCAGCCTTGATGCCGGGTTTGTTGAGATATACCCGCCCACTTCCCTGTCGAGCACATCATAGGAACACAGACCGACTGCTATCTCTTCCCTGGCTTCGTCCTTTTCAAGCCTTACGGTGCCCTGCCTGTAACGGTCAATACCCGCCGAGGTTATGGTACCGTACATATCCACCTCGATGCTTCCGTCCTCGCTGTGATATTTCGACACTGTGCCGAAGGAACCGTCGTGGAATACCGTTATGGAGTTTTCAGGGTAGTCTACAAGTATCTCTATCATGGCATCGGCAAAATCGGGATGAAATTGTTTTCCTTTTTCCTCTTCGATTATTTTCTTGATGGGCAGGTTAGGCCGCCTCTTCTGATATTTCCTGTCGGTTCCCATGGCATCGGTGGCATCTGCGACTCCCACGAGCATCGACCATTTCGTAACATCCTGACCATCCACCCCGTAACTCTTCCCCCCGTTGTCAAAACGCCAGTGATGCATGCCCACGATGGAAAGTATCATATCCTCGTCGATGAGGCTGGCGAAATTTTCACGGAGATAGGGCATCACCATGTTCTTCATGAGAAGATATCCCGCCGACACGTGGGCGTTGATATGTTCCCTCTCTTCGTCGCTGAGCCTCGCGGGCTTATTGAGAATTTTAAGAGGGACCATCATTTTCCCTATATCGTGGAAAAATGCGCCCAGGGCGAGGGACAGAGTCTGTTTCTGGCTCATTTTATCAATCTTCCCGTCTTTTTCCAGCTGTTTCGCCAGGAGAAGAGACATAATCATGACCTCGAGGGAATGTTTATAGGTATATTCCGAGTAATTTGAAATGGAGCGCATGGATGAAAGGACTTTGCCGAAACCCATGATGCTCTCCGAGATACCGACGACCTGTTTCATCATCCCCTCAACGGTATTCGGGTCGAGACCCCTTGACGCCATGGCCTCGGCAGAGAGTTTGTAAAAATTATCCCTCATCTCGCTGACGCTGAAGAATCCGCCTTCGTCATCGCGCAGGGGTATGCTGTGGATTTTATTCAGTTCTCCGGTTTCCCTGAGGTACTGATAATACACAGGACTCGTGACGGATACGAATGATATGTTGTGTTCCGCCAAACTGTCAATCATGACACCGGTAATCGTTCTCCCGGAGGGAATGAGCATGGAGCACTCTGTCCCTCTCATCACATACACATCGTCAAGAAGTGTTGAGCCTTTGAAATGATACAGGAGCTCCACCGGCACTATGCCGACGTACCTGCTCTCCCTTTCCACGGCATCTTTTTCAAAAACATCTCCAGTCGTCCTCCCGGCAACATCCTTTCCTGCGGTATCGTCTTCTCTTGGCATATGCGACTCACTCCCGTTTTTTAACATTCTCACGGACAGTTTAATTCCGAAGCGGCCAGCTCTCTATCCTTGACGTCGACCCCTCTATGGGGAAATATTTCCAGCAGTCCTTCAGGACCTGGTCCTCGGACGGAATATCAATGACATTGTTTTTCAGCGCCCCTGAGACATCAGGCGCTTTTCTGACAGACATTACGGCGCTGTCCCTCTTCATGGGAATATATTTCAAATTGCTTTTCGTGATTGCCGATACATGCTCCAGACCCTTCTGGATAAACCTTCCGTACATAAGGCTCCCTTTTTTGTTGTCCTGGGTCTTTGTATTGCCGGTGCTCGTATTTATTGTTTTCTCAAGCTCGCCCCGCATGGAAGAAATCATGCCGGCATACCTGGGTTCCGGAGCCGGATACAGATAGTCACGACCGACGGATTCCTTTATGCTGTTGATGTCGCCCGCAAACACCTTTTCCACGTTCCCGGTCTCCGAGTACATTATTTCCGGCATATACTGCCGTTCAATCCCCTTGTCCATGTACAGCCCGTCAAGACCCACGTCCTTCCAGAAGAAAAGACCCATGGAAGACGACATGTACGGTATCATGGTATCGTAGAAATTCCTGTCCCTCTGTGCCCATACTTCCCAGCCGTCCCTTCCCGACAGAATCATGCCGGGCTTCAGGACCGGAGGTTCATACATGGAAAAACAGCTGCTGTCCACGGGAACTCCCGTGCCCTGGGAACCGTCGAGGTTCATTTCAGGTACCCTCCACCCCGCTGCCGACGAAGAGAAAGAGAGGATGCCGCCTTCACGGGAAATAATTTCGGGCAGGTCGCCTTCCTCGACCTCTTTTTGAGAGGGCCGGTCCCTGGTAGTCTTCTTCAGCCTAAAAAGCTCGTACTGGGCATAGCCGAAAGGCCAGCGGGCCAGAACCTCCGGGGCGTACGTCGTTATGTTCACCGCTCCGTTTCCGCCCCCTTCGCTGCCCCAGCTTCCCGGGTAGAGTGTGCGGAATATATCCATTTTCTCGCCCGAGGCAAAAAGGGGCTTTAAAACAACCGGTTTCGGCTCTTCAACGATTTTTTCATATTCGAAACGCTTCCCCGCCGGCGCCGAGGAGCTGGTAGATATGCGCCATCCCGAAACGGGGGAAACGTCAAGGACCCTCTTTTCTGTTTTTGTCGGCGGTATGTTGTTGAACAGACCAACAGCTACCTTATCTCCGATGGTGTTCCACAGCCTGTGCATATCCAGCGGCCTCAGAAAATCCCTGTCGTAGGAGTAGAGGTTCCGAGGCTCGGAACTGTATGAAAGCTTCTGTCTCAGGAACATATCGAACATCTCAGGGGAATAGAATATGCGAGGGGCTGACCATGAATATCCGCCCTCGAAAGGTTTTGTGCCGGCCCTGGGATTTGACTTCCTCTCGTTCATGTAGGCCTGTCTCGCCACTTTCTCAAGCTCTGCGGATTCCTGAGGAGTCAGTTTTCTTACGTACGAGTTGGGATTTGCCCTTACCTTGTTGATAAAACTAAGGTTCTCGACCGAGAAAATCCTCCACCATCCGACCGTCTCGGGAAGGACCGGATTGAGCGACAGGATGTACTTGTAGTGACTCCATCCTCCTGTCCATCCCCATCCGCCCGGTTTTCCGGGAAGAGCCGACACTTTCTTCACTATCCTCCCGTTGGGGAACGCACCGCCAAACCCTGGAACAAGCATTTTCACGAATCCGTCATATGACGAGTCCTCGCGGAAATATTCGTACGCGAGCTTCCTTGTGAGGGCTATGTGGGCGACGCTCTCGTCATGACTGTCTTCCGGCACGCCATGAACAGGGTTCATAAGGACAGTGACGCCGGTATAAAGATACGGGGCCTCGTAGTAGAACGTGTGGTGATGGACCTCGTTGCCTGACTTTTCCTCCCTGTAGGACTTCAGCTCGGGAGGAAAATCCGTTATCACGACCAGGTCATCCCGTCTCACCTTACGGAAATCCGTAGAATACATGAGTGGCTCTGGACTTTTTGTTCTGTACTGCCATGCCCCACTGTAGTCTCGCATCACCGAACCGTCAAAGATGCTCCTGAAAGCCTCGCCGTCGGAAACGGCGATACGGTAGGCGCCGTAGCAGTTATCGGCCCCCGGGACCCATGGAATGTAGTAATCGTGGTATATGTGAATAATATTATCTTCCCCGTCGCCGCCGTTATCGCCAGCTTCCGCGAATACGGGCGAAACGCCGGGCGCCGCAATTAAAAACGCCGTTAAAACAACTATGGCAAACATGGCAAACCTTGATTTTCCGGGCATCGTCAATCCCCTCCCGTTTCCTGAGAATTTGCCGGAACGCATGGATTGTAAAAGGTCCGGAATCCTCTTTTTACTGCACTACAATATTCGACAACAACGCGTACACAATACAATTGAATTTTAGCTGAACAAAATTTTTATTCCCGGGCGGGAGGGGGAAAAATAAAAAATAAGTAATTCCCGCAGTCTTTTTCTCCGGTCCTTTTCCCTTATTTCATCCCCGGTCTTTTCCTCGGGCCCCCGTTTCCAAGTACGCCCTTGTTCTCGTCGATAAATCTCTTTATTATCCGCCAGTCACTGTCATATCCGTCTGGAAGCGGTATCCCCCCCTTGTCGGAGATGAGGCGGGCAAGGCTCACCTGCTTCTCGCTCGGCGCCCCTCCGGACTGTCCCTCCGGACGAGGAAGAGATTCAAAATCACTTTTGTTATCGTCGATGAATTTTCTTGTTATCCGCCAGTCGCTTTTACATCCTTCGGGCAGTTCAACGGAAAGCCTTTCTGCAATGAGCCTGGCGAAACCGAGTTGTTTTTCCGACGGCGGAGTTCCTTTCCCACCTCCGGCAAGGGGATTCTCGCGAAGGGCTTTCTCGAATGCCGCCTTGTTCGTGTCGATATACTCCGAGATAATCCGCCAGTCGGCGTTGTAGCTCTCAGGCAATGGGACATGAGTCGCCGTCTCTATCTTTTTCGCGAACTGAACCTGCTTGACGGAAGGCGGCCCGGCATTCCCCGAACCCGCAGTCGCAAGCCTGTCGTCAATATCCTCCTCTCCGGTTCCGTTAAACATCTCATCGTTGATATTGCCCTCGTTTTCATCTTCCCACTGGTCGCTCATGGAAAAACCTCCCTAAATGCGATAGTCCCGCCTGTGCGGGGAAAAATAGTATTCATAAAGATGATACCTGCCGGGAAATACGGTAAACAATACCCGAAGTTCCCAAACATCAATTTTTCTGTTTGTCTTTTACCTACTGCCGGATGCCCGTTTTATTTTTTTCTTTCTCCCCCTATGGTTTTGTTTTGTTTATATATATACAAACATGTTTTTTTATAAGGCACATGTGTATTTATAAACAATACATGTATATATTATATATATACATACATGTGTTTTTTTTAAATACACGACAGGAAGAAAAAAATGAGAGGGTGGGGAAATGTTTGTGAAATACACTATTCATGGAATGTTTTGTTTTATAAAATACTTACATGCCTGATGATATATATACACACATGTATGTTTTTATAAAAATATACATGTGTGATAAAGGGAAGGTTTAAGTTAAGTTATTCACAAGTTGTTTTTTTTGTTTTTGCTTTTTGTTTTGCTGTGTATTGTTTTGCTGTGTATTGTTAATATATCCGGAATGCCACTATACTAGTATAAGCATAAAAAATATAGTTAATGACAATGACATTGCATGTCGGTAGACTGACTGCAAAGAGGTCAAACACGATTTGTCCCGGGAGGTGGCTCCGGTGTTTGAAAGATTTCTTGGGTTTCTCAATGTCCCCCCGTTCGAGATTCAGTACAGGAAGGATATGGAGTGGGGCGGTATGGAGTACAGGGTGATAGCGAAGGGAAAGGATTTTCACAATACTATACCCGATGCCGGGTGGAAGGAGTACGAAGGCGGGTGCAGGTTCTCCACGTCGACTATCCCCCCGTCGGAACTTTTTATTGCCACGGATTCGCTCCTTTCGGCACGTGAGCGCGTGTCGTGGAAAAAAGTCTACGAGATATTCTCGTCCCTCCCGAGGATACTCTTCAGGCAGAACGAGGGGATGTCTTCCGTGACAGTGAAGTGCGGATATCACGACACGTTTTTCCGTGAGATGATGAAGACCCACATGGGTGCGCGGTGGGTCCCCGACACAAAGACATGGTCGGTGTATCCTCCGGATAAAAAATGCCGTTCCTCATTCCTGGCCGCGCTCGAGATATTCTCCCGTTCCAGGAGAAGGCTGCTTCTGGGAAATACGGGAAATCTTTCCGATATCCCCATGGAACTCATGAAGCACCAGTCATACGTGCACGAGCTTCTGCGCTCGGCGGGCGCGGGTGGAAGAAGGGCGTTTCTAATCGCCCACGACATGGGGCTTGGAAAGACCTACACGTCCCTGACCGCCGTGAGGTCGTTCCTCGAGACGTCGGACGGCGCCCGCGGGGCTATGGCCATAGTGCCTCCCGCAACCATGGGACAATGGAGAAAATGCGCCCTCGAGACGGGGCTCTCGTCCGTGCTTTATCACTCGTCGAACAGGAAGTGGGAATCGCTCGCGGACAGCGACCTTGCAGGTGCCGACGTGATAATAACGGGCCTGAGTTTTCTGAAGGAGAGCCCGGACAGGCTTGAAAAGATGGTCCGCATGTCCGAGAGACGGATGTGCGTCCTCGACGAGGCGACGCTCTGCAAGAACAGAAATTCGGCCAACTACAAGTCCATGGTGCCGTTCTCCCTTTCCTCGGAGTTCATGCTCTTTTTATCCGGCACGCCCATATTGAACAGCATAGGCGAGATGGAAAATCTCATTCTTCTCGGCGACCCGAGGTATTACCCGTACAGGGAGTTTCGCGACAACCACGTCAAGGAAGAGGATGTGGAGATATACAACCCGGCGAAGAAGCGCCGCATCACCATAAAAAAAACCAGCTATTTGAACGAGGACGGTTTCCGGAAAAGGGCGGAATTTTTCTTCGACAGGGAGACGAAGCGGGGGACATCCCTCGGCATCGTCCTTCCGAATGTGAACGAGACAAAACTCCTTATCGACCCGGGGCCTGTGGAGCTCAGGATATGCCGCATGCTGAGAAGGGAGTACGAGGATTTTTACATGCAGTCCCTGGATGAGGACGAAACGCTCATGCAGCTGGCGAGCGGACATCACTCGAAAAGCGGCGTGGTGCTCGTGTTTGAGCAGATGGCTGTAAATGCCCCTGAAACGCTCTTCGAGTCGAAGGGCGAATCTCCGGTCCTCGCCAACGTGGTCGAGAGGATGAGGGGAGAAAAGCTTGTTCCCGAAGGATACATGCCGGCGAAGATGAGCGCGCTCCTTGACATTCTTTCCGGGGAAGCGTCGTCCGAAGCGCCGTCCGTTGTTTTTACAGGGTTCAAGAGCACGGCCAGGGTACTGAAGGCACAGATAGAGGAAGCGTTCCCGGGGCGGCCGGTCTATCTTGTTGTCGGAGGGACCTCCTCCGGAAGAAAAGCGAAGGTCCTTGATGAGCTCAGCAGGACGGAGAACGGCATAATAATATGCACAGATGCGCTTACATACGGAGTGGAGATGCAGTTCGCCTCGACCCTTGTCCAGTATGACCTTCCGTGGTCGCCCATGGTGGCGGACCAGAGAACGGACAGGATAAACCGGATAGGGGCTTCGGGAACGAGGAATATTTATTACATGACCACAAGAGGCACCGTCGAGGAATCCAAGTGGAAGGCCCACGAGAAGAAACGGAAGACGGCGCAGACCGTTCTCCGGGACGAGGAGCGGAACATACAGCAGGAATTCGCCTTCGATATCTAGAAAAATCCGCCCGGCAATTTTTGACATTTTTGACAAGGCTTTTTTGTTTCATTGTTCCGGGCGCAGATATACTTTCTCCAAACTTTTGTGCTCCGGTGTTTTTTTACAGGTCAGCCAGAAAAGAGGAGGGGGTTTCCTTGCGTCCATTATTCGCGTCCGGCAGGGCACGGATTTTAACAGTGGCATTTGCCGCCGTGATATTTGCTTTGGCGTTTCCGTTTGAAGCCGGTGCCGGCGCGGACGGCGAAAGCAATCCCTACAAGGGGAAGGTCGATATTGTGGATGCCCTGAGGGAGAGGGTCGGTACGCGTGTGGACGAGGCGGTCGAAGGTGCCTTCAGCAAGAAGAAAATTTCCGACAGGGGATTCCTGCTTGAGGGCGTCATGTCGAACCAGTGGATTGTCACCAGGTCGGTAGTCAACGGGTTTGGAAACATAGACGGCGTGATAGATTTCATCAAAAGTGACGACGTCAGGCGTGCCACGGTGGTCGACAGTATAATCAGCTACTACATGCAGAAAAACTCTGCATGGAGAGATTTAGGCGACAACAAGGTGGAGAGGAACGCCGAGGGCCTCCGTCGCCTTGTAAACGAGGCCAGTGTTGAATACTGGGAGGCACATTCCCACTCCCTCGACGCCCAGAACGAGTTCACCGAACAGCTCACAACGCTCAAAAACGCCGGTTTTTTCGGCGGAGGGGCGGGAAGCATCATGGACAAGACCATGATGATTGGCGCATATCTTCTCGGCATATCCCTCATGGCAAGGCTCATGTACATGGCTTACGAGTCCATAGTGAAGGAAACTCCGCAGCCTCTCGCGTGGTTCCGCGTGTTCTTCAAGTTTGCCCTCTTCTTCCTCCTGATTATGTTTATGAAAAATATGATTATGTTCGGTATCTCCATGTCCGACAACGTGAGAAATCTCATCTCCAACTCGGCATTCGGGGATGCGAACAGCGCGGGGGATATAGTCGGGAAGCTTTTAAGGGCGAAGGTCGATTATCTTGGGATAGACCCGGCAATCTCGCTGGTGGACCTTTTCAGCAAGACCGCATCCACGTTCATCGCCCAGATTCTCGGATGGCTGTCGTATTTCATCGCGGCGGCGGTGCTTTTCGTCATAGTGCTGCTCGGGGATATCATGATGTCCATCACTGCCATAGTAGGGCCCATAATCTGCGCCATGTCGCTCATGCCGTCTTTTGAGGACAACCTCGGGAACTGGTTCAAGGGATATATGACACTTCTCTTCTACGGTCCTCTCGCTGCCGTTTACTCTGTAATGCTTGTGGCTATACTCACCATAGGACTGGATACCTCTGCTTTGTCATTCATCATCATAAGCATCTCCTACATAATCGGGGCAACAAACGTTCCCAATATGGCAAAAAGCCTCTCCGGCACGGTGCTGGCCGGATTGGCCATAGGGCTTGCGTCCATGCCCATGAAATTCGCAACAGGGGCGCTCGGTGCGGCAGGCGGCGGAGTGGCAAGAACAGTCGGCGCCGGTGCCGCGAATATGGTGAAGAGGTAGGTGTCCGCTCATGTTTTTAAAAATAGGCGACAGCAATAAAAAAAGATGGCGGTGCGCCATCCTTGTCGGTATAGCCGCTGCGGTGGTGTTCGCTGTTCTTTTTACCGTCATGGCGCGTCCTTCTTACGGGGGTTCCGGGATTAGCCAGGAGGATGTGCTCGACGTGAGCAGAAAAATAAAATATCCTCCCGACAACGTGATTGACGCCGTGGTAAGCAGGAAGACCGGGGACGGGATGGTGGATTTTTCAAAGGACCCTTTATTCAACGGCATGAACAATTCGTTTTACCAGCATACTCTCGATATGCCGCTGACGAGGTTTGTTCTGGGCAACGTCGAGCTGAACTCCGCAGGGATAGACGCCGTGTTCAAGGCAGAGAATGCCCTTCGGTCGAAGGGGTCTTCATGGCACGGGAATTACGAGTCGAGCTCCGGTTCCGCTACCCTCATCAGCTACGACCTGTCGGGAATCGATGCTGTCGGCGCCAATGCGGGAAAGGTGTTCAAATTTCTCATGGGGCCCCTTGGAATCATTCTTCTTGTCGTGTCCTTCATGTGCCAGGTTGCCATGATTGGCTACAACGGCCTCATGCATGACAGGGGTTTTTCCGCCGTACCTCTCCAGGCCGTGGTCTTCAGACTCATAATATTCATGCTGGCCATAGGGTTTTTCAGTTCCTATGTCTCCGGACTCATCAGTTTTTCAAACTACATATCCAACATGATTCTTCCCATGGGCACCCAGACGCACCTCATGGCCTCCATAGCCACCGCCTCGGCGAACATAAGCGACGGCGCATCGAGCATCGGTTCGATAATAGGCAATTTCTTCAGGGTGCTGGCGTACGTATGCGTGAAGATACTCATAATCATGAGGGACGTCCTCATGGCTCTTACGCTTGTGACCGGGACAACATGCATCGCCTTCGGATATTTCTCGACCTACGGGAGACAGGAGCCCATGCGGGAATATCTCTCCGGATGGATTAGAAATTTTGCCACGCTGCTCCTGTGGGGACCGTTCGCGGCTCTTGTGCTGAACGCCATGGGAATCGTGTCCATCCTTTCGGCCACCGGCGAAGTCTCGTCTGTCGCCTCGGGCATATTCGGACTCGCCGCCCTTTTTGCCGCCAAGGACATACCCAACATGTCAAGGGAATTCGGGCATGTAGCGCTTGCGTCCCTTATCGGCATGATAGCTCCGGCAGTCTCCCATCTCACGGTGGGCGGAGCGGGGGCGGCGGTCGTCGTGGGAGGGTCCCTCGCGGGGAGAGGCGCGGCCGGGACGGTGAGGGGACTCAGGAATATCGGCGACAGGCATCTTGAGAGACAGCCTGGTGTACCTATCGCCGGGACCATGGCGGGAACAGGTTCTTCTATGAGCGGTGGAACAGCCACTCCCGTTGCCGCCGGCCAAAACACCGCGCCTTCCCCCGGCGGAGGGGGGCAGGTTTCGCCCCGTGGAAACGGAAGAGGAGCAGATTCTTCTGCCGGTATGGAGAATAATACCGCTCCCTATGTTCCGATAGCCGGTATCTTCGGTCAAAAAAATAAGCCTGCGGACGAAAAGAAAAAGAAGACGCTGAGACAGCGTCTGGGAACAGCAGGCTCGACAGCTTTTCGCGAGGGGATAAAAAAAGCCGACCAGGGGCTTGCGGAAGAAGAAGGACAAAACAACAAGTAGAGCGGTGTTTTTCTTTTCGTTTCTGAAGGAGGATTTTTAGATGGGTAATTTAAGCACGGGGAAAAGTGAAAAAAATATAGCGGGGAATGTGTCTTTCCCGAGATACGACCTCGTGTTCGGATACTCGAAAGAGACATCGGATTTCCGGCGGCTTCTTGCGGCCGCTCAGATTCCGGCCATCCTTTACAGGTTCAACAGAATGATGGTGGAGTTTCCGGGAATCCTCCACCTCTTCTACGATGGATTTGAGTGGAGGGATGTGTCCCGGGGATACAGTTCGCGGAACACCGGCGAAAAGCCGATAGAGACGGGAGTGCTTCTTGCCGGCGAAGTGTCCCTTTTTTCAATGTCAACATCCGGGATACGGGCCCGTGACAGGGCCCGTCCCGCCTATGCCTTTCCGTCGGGGGTATGGCTTGGCGACAGGATGGTTCCGCTGTTCTCATGCGCCGGCACTTTTTTGGGGCCAAATGTTCTGGCGGGACAATGCGCGACCCGGGAGAAAATGGAGTCCGCCCTTGAAAGATACATGCAGTACGCCATGATGCTCCTTTTTGGGGATGCGAAGGTTATGGACCAGGTACTGTACGCCGTGTATCGTATGGAGATAAAACTCGGTGAAAAGATTCCCTTTCCTCTGCCTGATTCAATAGCCGACCGCATCTGGAAAGAGGTGTCGAATCTTTCGAGCCCCGTTCTGACGATAGGGGAACTGTCGGAGAAAATAGGGCTCGGAGGATATGCCGAATCCGTTTCAGGGAATACGGGCCCGGTCCGTAAAGAAACCGCCGAAGCCAAGCCTGCGGCGAGGACAATAAAAGCCGACCCCGACCTGTTTCCTTGGATGGCATCCCTGGCAGCAGCTTCCGTGGAGGCGGAAGAGGAAAAATGACCGGGCTTCATCTCTCGGTTGCCACAGAATGGAGGCTTGAAACGGGCTCGTCCCTTTCGGACGTGAAGGAGTGGGAGAGAATCCGCGGAGAGGTGCTTGAACGCGACGGGTACACGTGTGTTTTCTGCGGATTTACATCCCCGTCGTTCATGGAAGTCCATCACCTTGAAGGGAAGTATTATGACCAGTCGGGAGACAATCTCGCCACGATGTGTCCGTTCTGTCATGCGTGCCATCACATAGGCTTTGCCGGCATAAACGGCCGCGGGAAACTCATTGAGCTGGACCGGAAGGCATTTCTCGGACAGGAGAAGATAAACAGGTTTCTGCTTGACTCCATATGGAAGAAAGGCTCGTTCGAGTATTTTCGCATGCTTGAGGAAAGGCTTCCCGTGAGAGAAGACCACGGGGCGAAGGGTCTGGTGATGCTCGCGGACATTATCCTGGACAAAAAGAAAAAGAACGGGGAAACGGTGCCTCCGGACAATCTTATATTTATGCCGGTACCAGAGAAGTTTGACATATGCAAATTCATTCTGCGGAGGAGAGAGACGTGGCTGTAGAATATGACTCATTCAGAAAAATCATCGAAGGCAGGGGCAGGGACGATATTCTCCGTACAATCGCCTTTTTAACGAACGAAGATATGCCGATAATACAAAAAACATTCAACGAACTTGTATTGAGAGTTCTTTCCATTCCTTTAGGGAGACCGCCGAGCGGTGTATTGCTGTCGGGGCGGGAGAGTGTTTTATGTTCCGGGATTAACGAGGTGTTCATCATGGATTTTTTCTCCGGAAATCCCCTGCCGCCGGGTAATTTTACTTTTGACTCGGTCATTAATATGAAAACGGACGCTGCGTGGGTAAGTAAAAGGAATGCCGGAGTTGTGGCCGATGTGTTCTGGTGGCTGTCAATCTACAAGAATTTTTTTATCGGCGAGTCGGAGAAGGAGAGGGAACGCCATGAGAAAATTTTTTGATTCAATCATCCGGCAAAAAGAGCTCCCGGAAGAAGAAGAGATTGAACTACCCGCCATTTAAACGGCAGGATTCTTGATTACGTTTCGAGAATGTATCTCTCCACGTCGACCCCCGTGGTTCCCACGGTTGGTTGCATTACACAGCCTTTTGGGCTGCAAGGATTCTCGTGCCTTCACGGAGCAGATTCTGTGCGGCATTGACGTCGCGGTCGTGAACAGCCCCGCATACGGGGCAGGTCCATTGCCGTATCTTCACGTCCTTCACATTCCTGTTGACGGCGCCGCATGTCCCGCAAAGCCGGCTGGACGGGAAATACCTGTCCACGACCACCAGTTTCCGACCGTACCATCTGCACTTGTATTCGAGCAGACTGCGAAACTCGCTCCACCCGGCATCGGCAACGGCTTTTGCGCATCCACTCTGCGGCGAGTCCGCAATCATGCCGGCGACGTCAAGGTCCTCGATGATTATCACGTCGTGGGTTTTGACGAGATATGTCGAGAGTTTGTGAAGAACGTCGTTTCGTGCGTCGCCGATGCGTTAGCGCCAGAAACATGCGCACTAAGCGACCGACAAGGCTCGCTTCGCATCGCCTGTCGTCTGCTTATCATGGACCCGCGCTACTTTGCGTGCCCGGCGCCGTCTGCCGTTGGACTCATGTCCGTTCGCATCTCGTTTCTGCTTTCCGGCAAGTTTTCGCTGCTCTATGGCGAGCCGTTCTT
>LSQX01003886.1_pt2 | contig 27494 bp, 23 predicted proteins | sample 654561 | NCBI WGS metagenome assembly LSQX01 (sample SAMN04489861, study PRJNA283612) | anaerobic digester metagenome | isolation source: 4 biogas reactors fed with cattle manure at either 37C or 55C with and... | place: Denmark: Kongens Lyngby | collected 2014
AAAGTAGAGCTAATCACAGAGGAACTGTGCGGTAAGAAGTTTTCTAAATCCACCGTTTCAGAGCTTTGTAAAAGCCTAGACCCCATAGTAGAAGCCTTTAAAACGCGACCTTTGGAAGCTCATTATCCCTTTATACAAGTGGACGCCATCTACTTAAAGGTTCGTGAGAATAGCCGTGTTCAGTCTAAGGGACTTCTTGTAGCTGTAGGTATCAACGAAGAAGGTTATAGGGAGATCATAGGCTTTAAGCTAGCCAATAGTGAAACTGAGGATAGCTGGGGGGCCTTCTTTAATTCCCTTAAGGAACGTGGTTTGAAGGATGTTACGCTAGTTACCTCTGATAACCATAAAGGCCTCGTAAGCGCTATTAAAAGGCATTTTCAAGGGGCTAGTTGGCAGCGTTGTCAGACTCATTTCTCTAGGAATATAATTGACAATACGCCAAAATCCTTACAGCCTGAGATTAAAGAAGATCTAAGAAATCTCTATAGCGCAGTTGACATTGAGAGTGCCCGTAAATACAGGGATCTAATGTTCGCTAAGTACGAGAAAAAAGCACCAAAGGCTGCAGCTATCCTAGATGAAGGCTTCGATGATATCACTGCCGTTTTATCCTTACCACTTTACTACCGTAAACGGCTTCGCACCACTAACGGAGTAGAGAGATTAAACCAGGAGATTAGAAGACGTGAGCGTGTCATTAGAATATTTCCTAATGAAGCATCTGTCATACGCCTAATGGGAGCGCTACTGATGGAGCAGGATGAAAAGTGGCAAATAGGGCGTAAGTACCTTGATATGACTCTATACTACCAAGGACAAGGTGAGACTACCAACAAGGATGTTACTGCGTAATAATCGCATTTATTCCACGGTCCTATTGACATGGGGCCCCCTGTCCCCTCTGAGCACCCCTTTATGGCGGAAACAGCCCTATGTGGGCGGTTATTCCCGCCCCGAGATTTTATCAGAGGGGACTCCCCCATGTAAATAGGCTTTCGCGGCATAAACGCTTATATTTTTCAAGGTACAAAATTTTATTTCTAAAAACTGCAAAATATTTTACCGCCGAGGTAATTTACACACTATTTTGGACTTGACTTATAGGTGGGTATTTACTTAAAATATCTATGCTATAAATAAATATTAATTAATGACTGTATAGCTAATTTACTCATAAAACAAGTCAATAATTGAAAGGAGGGAGGGTGCTCAATATAGATTGTATTAATCTATATTTGATTTATAGCATCTGACTTTAATACAATGAATATAATTGGTAGAAACACATTTGCAGTTGTAAACATCGAAAAATATCTTAAGAACTTGGAATTTCTAAATTCCTGTACAACTGCTAAAATTATGCCCGTTCTCAAGGCAGATGCTTATGGCCATGGAATGCAAGAATTAGGGAAAGCTGCATTAAAGTCGGGTTATGATATGTTTGCTGTAGCCTTTTTAGAAGAAGCATTAGAATTATTAAGCTCGGGAATTTTATCGAAAGTCTTGATCTTTAATTATTTTGATCCTAAAGATTTAAAAAGCGTATTAGATTATTCTGATTATTTAAGACCTACGATTACTTCTATAGACTTTCTCGAAAAAGCTTGTGGTATACTAGGAAAAGACATTAAAAAATTAGTTTTTCATATAAATGTTGACACAGGAATGAATAGAATAGGAATAAGAGAAGAAGAATTATCAACATTAATCAGATTGATCAAAAAACATAATATTAACGTTGAAGGAATTTATTCTCATTTTGCAACTGCTGATGAAAAAGACGAGTTTGTTAAAATACAGTATGATAAATTTCTCAATATTTTAAATTACATTATTAATGAGGGAATTGATATAAAGATAAGACATCTAGCCAATAGTGCTGGTCTTCTATTTTTTCCGCAGAGTTCTTTAGATTATGTAAGACCAGGTGTTGCAACTTTTGGTATGCAGCCATCAAATATTATTAAAGTAGAAGAATTGAAACCAGTAATGGAATTGAAAAGCACGGTAGCTAAAATAAATATGGTAAAATCTGGCGAAAGTATTGGTTATGGTAGAACCTTTACCACATTAAAATCGATGAAAACCGCTATTGTTCCAATAGGATATGCAGATGGTTATTTTAGAAATCTCTCAAATAAAGCCTATGTTTTAATTAATGGAAAAAAATGTCGAATATTGGGGAATATTTCTATGGATCAGATGGTAGTTGATATCACTGAAGTCAACACAAATGTTGGAGATGAAGTTGTTCTAATTGGAGAACAAGATGGAGTAAGTATTACTTGTGAAGAATTAGCACAAAAAGCAGGAACGATTAATTATGAAATCACCTCTAAGTTAACTAGGAGAGTTCCAAGAATTTACATTAGAGGAGGAAATTGACTTGGGAGATAATTATTCAATAGGAGAAATTCTAAAAGGGCAAAAAGGAGATAATAACTCTGATTTTGTTAAAAAGGAAGCTTTCAAACAGGTTAATTTAATTTCTGAACTCAAACCTAATGAAGAGGTACAAGTAGAAGGCAAAGTAGTAAGTAAAAGGCTTCAAAAAACTAAATCTGACAGATCATTTCTACTAATAACATTAGCAGATAAAAGTCAGTCAATTAGAGCAGTTGATTGGTATTATCCTGAAGAAAATAATAATAAAATTCAAGTTGGAGAAGTTATAAAGTTGAAAGGAAAAACTGTTTTTTTTGAGAATAGAATTCAGATAAATTTGATCAATGATGAAGAAGCTATAGAAATATTAAATCCCTTAGAGGTGAATCCAGAAAAATATATGAAGAGTTCTCAAACCGAGTTAAACACCTTAATTAATACATTAGAGAATTACATAGTTCAAGTAGAAAATTTAGGTGTTAAAGCATTACTAACCTCAATCTTTATTGAAAACGATTATATAAGGGAGATGTTTCTAACCTCACCAGCAGCAATGGATATTCATCATGCCTATCAAAATGGTTTAATAGAGCATAGTTTGAAGGTTACTGAATTATCTCTTAAACTTTATAAAACCTATTCTGAAGAAGAAGTATATATCAATAAAGATATAATAATTGCTGGGGCCCTATTACATGATATTGGAAAGATTGAAGAATATGTTATTACACCGAGTGGAATAGAAAAAACTGAGCAAGGTGAATTAATGGGTCATATTCCTTTAGGAGTAAAACTAATTTATGAAGAGGCAGAAAAGATTGGAGAACGGATAAGTAAAGAAGATCTAGATCATATAATACACATTATCCTGTCTCATCATGGAGAAATTGAGTATGGAAGCCCTGTTGTACCAAAAACTTTAGAAGCGATGATTGTAAATTTTAGTGATAACATTGATTCTAAGATAGCCCGGGCTAAAGAAAATATAAGAAATGCCCTTCAAATAAATGAAAACTCTACATGGAGTGAATATGATAAAAGACTTGAGAGAAAAATGAAAATTGAAAAATACAGCGATTAATCTTAGCTTTTAGTAGTAGAGACTTTAGAAATGAAGATTTTCTAAAAATAGAATTTTGAATTTATAACAGGTTCAGTACAGAACTTTCCCATTTTATCTTGGTACAAGTACCGAAAAGTTTAAAAAATTAAGAATTGGTGAGTAGTAGAAGTAAGGAAACATTTTGTAAAAAATCAAATCTAAAAAATACATATAATAAGGATTTTGGAAACTCTAAAGTGAGTATTGTAGTAGTTCAAGGAGGTAAATGGATGGCAAGAAAAAGTAATGAAGAAACGAAGAGCAATAAAAAAAAGAGCAAAAATATGAAGAACGACGTTAAGAATGAAAATATAAAATATGTTGTGATAGTAGAATCGCCTTCAAAGGCAAAGACTATAGAAAGATATCTGGGGAAGGATTATAAGGTTATTGCTTCAAAGGGACACATTAGGGATTTACCTCAAAAAGAGTTTGGGGTTAAGATTGAAAATAATTTTGAGCCAGAATTTCAAATAATTCCAAATAAAGAAAAGGTAATCAAAGAAATACAGAAAGAAACTAAAAACAAAAAAGTATTATTAGCGTCTGATATGGACAGAGAAGGTGAAGCAATAGCTTGGCATCTTTCACAATTGTTAGATCTTGATCCTCAAGAAAAAAATAGGATAATATTCTCAGAAATAACAAAAAACGCTATTTTAAATTCTGTAAATAATCCTAGAAGTCTTGATTTAAATAAAGTTGATGCACAAATAGCTAGAAGAATTTTAGACAGAATAGTAGGATACAAAATTTCTCCTTTAGTATGGAGAGTTCTTAAAAACTATAATACAAGTGCTGGAAGAGTTCAGTCAGCAGCGTTAAAATTAATAATTGACAGAGAAAGAAAAATATTTACGTTTAAACCTAAAAAGTATTTTAAAATATTTTTGGATCATAACGGTTTGATCATTCCTTTAACCAAAGAAAATGGTAAGACTTTAAAACCAGAAACTATTAATGCAAAAAAGAAAAATGAAATTTTTGATTATCTAAAAGATAAAGAAATGAAAGTTACTAGTATAGAGGAAAAAGAAACATTTAAAAATCCGCCTTCTCCTTTTATTACAAGTACTATGCAACAGAGTGCGGTTTCAATATTTAATTGGAGTTCAAGTAAGGTTATGAAAATTGCTCAAGATTTGTATGAAGGTATAGAAACGCCTGAAGGAAGTACTGCATTTATAACTTATATGAGAACAGATTCAACAAGGATATCTGAAGAAGCCAAAAAAGCGGCTTTAGAATATTTAGAGAAAAATTATGGAAAACAATATGTTGGGAATTATATAAATAAGGGTAAAAAATCAAATGTACAAGATGCGCATGAAGCTATTAGGCCGACAGATGTAAATATTGATCCCGAAAAAGCAAAAAAACTTATTTCAGGAGATCATTTAAAATTATATACTTTGATATGGAACAGATTTATGGCATCTCAAGCAGCTCCTGCAAAATATCAGGAAAGAAAGTATATAATAGAAGATGAGAATTTGAAATATTCATTTGAAATAACCTCTAAAAAATGTCTTTTTGAAGGATTTGAAAAATTTTGGAAGTCATCAAACGGAGAAAATTACTTTGAACTTGATAAAAATGAAAAAATTACTTATGAAGAACTTAAATTTGAAGAAAAGGAAACAAATCCACCAAATAGATATACAGAAGCTACTTTAATTAAGGAACTAGAAGCAAAAGAAATTGGAAGACCTTCTACTTATGCTACAATAATATTAACGTTACTAGAAAGAAAATATGTAGTAAAAATAGATAAAAATACACTTAGACCTACAACGACAGGTTTTGTAGTCAACGATTTTTTAGAAAAATTTTTTCCAGATATAGTTGATGTTAAATTTACAGCGAGAATGGAAAAAGATTTAGACCAAATAGAGGAAGGGAAAAACAAAGGTAAGAAAGTTTTAGAAGACTTTTACGTAGAGTTTGAAAAATTTCTTGAAAGGGCTTCAAAGGAAATAAAAAATGGAGAGTTAGAATTAAATTATGAAAGTGATGTTCCCTGCAAAAAATGTGAAAAAATGATGCTATTAAATTTTGGGAGATACGGATTGTACCTTTCATGCGATGAATGCAAAGAAACTTTGAAGATTCCTGTAGAATCATTTGGTGTAACCATAAAAAACAAGTTGTATATTAAAGATTTTTTAGAAATTAATCTAAAAATAAATGAAGAAAACAGTAAAACTGGTGAAAAATGTCCAATTTGTGGCGGAGAATTAATTTTAAAATATGGGAAATATGGGGAATTCATCGCTTGTAGCAATTATCCAAAATGTACTTTTACCAAAAACGTAACTTCACGAGGAAATTGTCCAAAGTGTGGTAGAGAAGTAGAAAAATTAAGAAGTAAAAAAGGCAAAGTATACTATAAATGTACCGCTTGTGGTGAAATGTTTTGGAATGAACCCTCTGAATATAAGTGTCCATTATGTGGAGAAACACTATTTTATAGAATTAGTAGAGGGAAAGAAAAATTATATTGTGAAAAAGATAAAAAGTATTTTGAACTTGAAAAGATAAAAAAATAAAAAGGAGAATTTTAAGGTGATAATCCCCATAGTTGCTGGAGGTAATTCATTAGAACGAGAAGTATCATTTAGAAGTGCAAAAAATATTGAAAAGAGCTTAAATAATTTAGGTTTTGAAACCATAATTTTAGATCCAATCGACAAAAATTTTATATATCAAATAAAAGATTATCCATTTGTGTTTAATATTGTTCATGGTGATTTTGGAGAAGATGGAAGACTTCCTTCACTTTTTGAAGTATTAGATATCGATTATACATGTTCCAATCCCGAAACATCATACATAACTTATGATAAATATTTGTTTTATCTTTTTTTTAAAGATTCTTTGAAGATGCCTAGGACATATTTGACGAGTAATTTTATAGATCCACCTTTCGAATTTCCCTTAGTGATTAAACCTCGGAAAAGTGGTTCAAGTAAAGGGGTCTATATAATTCATAATTTAGAGGAATACAAACTCTATTTAGAAAAAGACTTACTTGAATTTGGTGATGTGTTGATACAAGAATATATAAAAGGTGAAGAAATTACAATTTCTTTTATAGAGGATGATGAAGAATTTGAACTTTTACCATTGTTGCGTATCATTCCCAAAAACGAATTTTACGATTATGAAGCAAAGTATACTACGGGGTTAACTGATTTAAAGCCATGGATGGATCCTCCTGAAAAAATAAGAAAGCAAGTGAGTAGAATTGGAGTTATAATAACAAATTCAATATCCTTGAAAGATATGTTTAGAGTTGATGCGATTGTAAAAGGTAATGATGTATATGTATTGGAAGTAAATACTATACCTGGTATGACAGATTTAAGCGATCTACCAACTTCGGCAAAAGCAATTGGCTTAGAATTCGAAGATATTATTAAATCTATATTGAATAATCATTCAATATTTTTGTAAAGATCTTTATAAAATTGAAAAATTAGTAAGATATTCATTGAAAAAATCTGGGTACTTTTAAAAACAAGGAATTTATATAGTGGTTTGACGGCGAATCCCTTTCAATTCTTTAGATTAGTTCAAAAAACTGAATTCAGTAAAAATAAGTGTGTAATAGTTATTCTTTAAAAATAATTAGACAAAACATAGATTAGAAAATAAATTTATAATTATCTAAATTGAGTATGAAGAAACCTAAGAGGAGGAATAAAAGTGCAATTTCAAGGAACGACAATAATTGGTGTAAAAAGAAATGGAAAGACTGTTATAGGCGGTGATGGTCAAGTAACAATGGGAGAAACTGTTTTCAAAGGCAATGCTCGAAAAGTAAGGAGAATAGGAGAAGGAAAAGTAATTTCTGGATTTGCTGGTTCTGTCGCAGATGCATTAGCTTTATATGAAAGGTTTGAAACTAAGTATAAATCCTCTAATGGTAATTTAGTTAAAGCCGCAGTAGAACTTACAAAGGAGTGGAGAATGGATAAGGTATTAAGACGATTAGAGGCATTACTACTAGTTGCCGATAAGGATAATATGTTGTTAATATCTGGAAATGGCGAGGTAATGGAACCTCAAGAAGATGTTATAGCTATTGGTTCTGGAGGTCCATATGCGTATGCTGCTGCCCTGGCTCTTTTAAGAAATACAGAGTTAGATGCTGAGGAAATAGTTCAAAAGTCATTACACATTGCAGGTCAAATATGTATATATACCAACGAAAATATTTCCTTGGAGATAATAGAATGAGTGAACATGTATTTGCAGTTCCTACAGAATTATTTGTTGAAAAAATTCATACTAATGACAATTTCATAAAAATTAATTTTACTCAATTTATTGAAGTTCTAGAATATGGAGATTTTTTTGAAAGAAACAAAATAGAAGATGATACATCATTCAAACAAATAATTCCTTATATAGTTTTTAAAAATAAAAATAATAAATTTTTAGTATTAAAGAGAACAGAGAATCAAGGAGAAAAAAGGCTTCATAACCTAATTTCTCTTGGTATTGGAGGACATATAAATAAAAGAGACGAAGGATATACAAAAGAACAAACTTTTTTTAACGGTATGGATAGAGAAATAAACGAAGAATTATGGCTTTCTCACTCAGCAAAATACGTTTACAAAGGAATTATAAGAGACAACTCAGAAGACGTTTCTAATGTTCATATAGGAGTTCTTTTTGAAGGTTATGTAGAATATGCAGAAATTAAGGAAGTAGATAATTTTGAAAGTACTTGGCTTACCAAAAGTGAAATAGAAAAGTTAGAAAATGTCAAATTAGAAACGTGGGCTAAAATAACTTTAGAGAATATTTAATTCATCCCCATTTAAATAAAGGGGATTTTTTTATTGACTTTATGCAGCTCCATCTATTTTTATCCTAGGGTCTAAAAAACCATAAACTAAGTCTAATATTATCATCCCAAATATATATATAAGTGTAGTTATTGATAGATTTCCCAAAAGGACAGGTATATCGTTCATTTGAACAGCTGCCCAGTAAAGGTTACCCATTCCAGGCCAATTGAATATGCCTTCAAAAATTAAAGCACCTGAGAAAGAATTTATCAAAGATAAAATAGACATAGTCAAAATTGGAGGGGCCGAAGTTCTTAATGCATGACCATATAAAACAGTTCTTTCTGGTATACCACGAGCTCTTGCAGACATAATAAAATCTTCCTGCAAATTAACTAAAACTATATTTCTAGTTAAATAGGCTCTACCCCAAAAGTTTAATGAAACTAGGGTTGTTACTGGTAAAAACATGTGATACATAATGTCCAACATTCTTTTTAAAAAAGTTTCTGGAGGTGGAACGCTAAGAATACCGTTTGAAGGAAATAAAGAAAAAGTGAAAGCAAAAAGCATAATCATTACTAAACCAACCCACCATACAGGTAGCCCATAACAAATCATTGTGATTATAGAAGTTGTTTTATCCATAAGACTTCCAGCTTTTTGAGCTTTTTTTATTCCTAACCATATTCCAAAAAAAATATCAATTATTATAGATGATGTAAAGAGAAGCAGAGTGTTTGGAATCCTTTCAAGCACAATCTTAATAACATCAGTTTCTCCTTTAAAAGATCTTATTACGTTAGATTGACCATAATTAAAAGTAAGTGTGTCTATCCAACTAGAGAAAATTTTTGATACTACAGAACCTTCCAAAAGATATCTATTATTTACTGCAAACATGACATTGAACAGAACAGAATATATAAATATTATTAGTACATATATGATAAGTCCTATTATTATTCTTTTTAGAACATATTTCCAATACATCAAATTACCGTCCTTATTTCTAAATTAAACTGAAAAATGAATAATTTAAAAAACCCCACAAAATGTGGGGTTTTTTAATTAAATGTTTTGCACTTCTTGATTTATTTCTTTGTATCTATAACAAGCCACATAATGTCCATTTGAATCTTCAACAAGCTCTGGATCATCTACATTTTCATAGCACAATGGTTTTGAGTATATACATCTGTTATGGAATCTACAACCTTTAGGTATATTTGCTGCAGAAGGAATTTCTCCTTTTATGGGAATATCTTTAATAATATTTTCTTTACCTGCAATAGGTTCCGGAACAGCTGCTATTAATGCTTTGGTATAAGGATGTAAAGGATTTTCTATAATTTCATCAGAAGTTCCCAATTCAACAATTCTACCTAGGTACATTACAGCAATTCTGTCACAGAAATACCTAGCAGTTGATAAATCATGAGTTATATATAAATAAGTTAAATTCAAATTTTCTTGGACTTCCTTCATCATATGTAATATTTCTGCCCTTGTTGAAAGATCAATCATGGATACAGGTTCATCAGCTATGATTAGATTTGGAGAAAGTACTAAAGTTCTTGCAGTAGCTACTCTCTGTCTTTGACCACCACTAAGCATATGAGGAAATCTATCCAGAAATTCTTCAGGAGGTGTTAATTTAACTTCCTCAAGAGCTCTTCTGGCAATTTTTTCCATTTCCCTAGAATCTTTAGTTTTTTTATGGATAATCAATGGTTCATATAATACATCTCTAACTCTAAATCTTGGGTTCATTGATGCGTATGGATCCTGGAAAACCATTTGTACTTCTTCTCTATACTTTTTTATTTCAGTTGAAGAAGATAAAGTGGATGTATCAGTTCCTTTAAAAATGATTTGTCCAGAAGTAAGCTCTTCTATTTTCATTATCAAACGGCCTGTAGTGGTTTTTCCACAGCCTGATTCACCAATAAGAGCAAAAATCTCACCTTTCTTTATATTAAAGGTAACACCGTCAACCGCTTTTACCCATCTTTTTTTACCCTTGAAAACTTCAGTAATCGATCTTCTTAGTGGGAACCATTTTTTTATATTTTTTACACTCAAAATAATTTCATCATTCATCATAACACCTCCAACAAGCAACAAAATGCTCAGGTTCTATCTCTTTTAAAGGTGGTTCATTTAAAATACACTTATCAAAAGCCACAGGACAGCGTTCATGGAACCTGCAACCGGTTGGAGGATTGAGAAGATCAGGTGGTGTACCAGGAATAAAAGCAAGTTCTTCAACTTTTTCTCTTAACTTTGGAGTAGCACCCAAAAGACCTTTTGTGTATGGATGAGAAGGTCCTTGTTTTCCATATATCTGATCATTTGTTCCAATTTCTGCTATTTTACCAGCATACATGACCATAATTCTATCAGCAACTTCTGCTTCTGTTGCTAGATCATGTGTGATAAATATAAAAGAAAGATTCAAATCATGTTTTAATTTTTTTAACAAATTAATTATTTGAGCTTGAACTACAACATCTAAGGCTGTTGTGGGTTCATCAGCTATAACTATTTTTGGTTCAAGAAAAAGTGCAGTTGCAATAACTACTCTCTGCTTCATTCCACCTGAAAGTTCGTGAGGATATCTTTTTAAAACATCTTCAGATAAACCAACATAATTTATGTATTTTTTTATTATTTCGAGGGCTTGTTCTTCCTCCATTTCTCGATGATTTAAAAGTGTTTCTAACATTTGCTTTTTTATATTATAAACTGGAGTCAAACTATTCATAGCTCCTTGAAATATCATCGATATTTTATTCCATCTAATCCGTTTTCTTAGTTCATTTTCTTTCAAGTGAATGATATTTTCGTTATCAATTATTATTTCACCATCAACGATTTTTCCTGGAGGGCTAGGCATCCGTAAAAGTCCCATTCCTAGGGTAGTTTTACCGCAACCGGATTCTCCAACTAGCCCTAGGGTTTCTCCCTCTTTTAGAGAAAAGCTAACATCATCTAAAGCTTTAACAACTCCTTTGCGTGTAAAATAATATAATTTAAGATTATTAACAGTTAACACTTCGCTCATTTTTATCTACCTCGTCCTCAATTTTGGATTTAGGATAGTGTCCATTGCAAAACCAATAAATGCAAATGTCATTCCTATTAAAGCTATAGAGATTCCAGGAGGAACTACCCACCACCATAATCCATTTGTAACCGCTCCACCATTCATAGCATCATGAAGAATTTGGCCCCAAGTTACTATTGTAGCATCTCCTAATCCAAGCAAACTTACAGTTGCTTCGTAAAGTATGGCGCTTGGCACGTTTAATGCCATACTAGCAAATGCATATGGAATTAAGATAGGGACCATATGTTTGAATATTATTCTACCATTTGATGCACCAAGGGCTTTAGCAGCTTCAACATAGGTTTCTTCTTTTATTTGCAAGGCCATACTTCTAACAGTTTTTACTGGGCCAACCCAAAAGAATAAACACATCATTGTTATTAAAGACCATATACTGGGTTTAAATATGGCAGATAAAACAATTAAAACTGGTAGCAAGGGAATATTCATAAAAATTTCCCAAATTCTTTGCATAATAGAATCGACAAATCCGCCATAATATGCTGAAACAACACCATAAATAACCCCTACTGATATTGATATAGCAGAAGTTAAAAGTCCTATGAAAAGAGCCCATTTTGTGCCAGCTATTAATCCACTCCATATGTCGCGTTTTGCATTATCAGTTCCCAAAATGCCTGACACAGCTCCAGAAAAGATAAATTTAGGGTCTTCAATTACTGTATCTTCAGAAGTTTTGATTATATTGATGTTAAATTTATAGGTACCTTTTAAAGGTACAGGGTTTGTAATAATTTCTTTATTTGCTTCAGAAAAAATAGTACTATTTACTTTTATTGTTTGAGAGGATACATTTTGAAATCTTTTGGCAAAGCTTTGAACAGCATTTTTTGCTTCATTACTAATTGCAACTCTAAAATCTTTCCATGTAGGTGAACTAAAATTTTTGTTTACTAAATTAATAGTGTTGCCATCAGGTCTCTCCAATACTATGTTTAAAGTGAACGATCCCTTGAATCTTCCTCTATAGATTAGATCTATAGGTGGGACATCGTAATTATAATCGTATTCTAAGATAGCTGTGCTAACTGACATAGTAGGAGAAATGGTTTTTTCTTCAAATTCTAGGTTGTTCATATAAGTTGTAGGTGTGTAATCTTTTTCGGTAAACCAATTGATCCAAACAGGTGGAGCATTCCTGGGATTATCTTCCCAATAAGTAATATCCCGCCACCTTGTAGACGCTTCTGGGAATGGAATCAAAAAATGTTCAAATATTGTAATTAAGATAAAAATAACTAGAAAAATAAGTCCTATAATACCGAATTTTACTTGTTTGAATTCTTTCCAAAAATCTGCTAGTTGCATTTGAATTCTACTTGGTGCTTTTTTTGATTTGATATCAGTACTCACGCTTTCCCACCTACTTTTATTCTAGGATCTAGGAATCCATAGATTAAATCCAACAATACTATACCAGAAATATATATAAGTGTGGTTATTGATAAATTACCGAGAAGAACCGGTATATCATTTTGCTGCACTGCTGCCCAATATAAGTTTCCCATACCGGGCCAGCTAAATATGCCTTCAAATACTAATGCCCCTGAAAAGGATGCTAATAGAGATAGTAACGACATCGTCAAAATAGGAGGAGCAGAGGTTCTTAATGCATGTCCATATAAAACAGATCTTTCTGGTATACCTCGCGCTCTTGCAGACATAATGAAATCTTCCTGTAGGTTTCCTAGAACTATATTTCTTGTTAAGTATGCTCTACCCCAAAATCCAATAAAGACTAGAGTGATGACAGGTAAAGCCATATGGTATAATAAATCAACAAGTTTTGCAAAGAAAGTTTCTGGAGGTGGTACACTACTTATGCCACCTGAAGGGAAAATAGGTATCATAAAAGCAAAAATCATTATCATTACCATTCCAAACCACCAAGAAGGCAATCCATAAACAGTCATGGTTATGATTGAGGTACTTTTATCCAAGAATTTTCCAGCCCTCTGTGCCTTTTTGATTCCTAACCACACACCAATTAATATATCTAAGATAATCGATGTAGTAAATAACATTAAGGTATTAGGAATTCTTTCAAGGACAATTTTGATAACGTCCGTTTCTCCTTTAAATGATCTCATTATTGTAGATCTACCATAGTTAAATGTTAAAGTGTCTATTGCTCTCCAAAATACCCGTGAAAGCAATGGATCGTCAAGGTGATATATATCTCTAAGCTCTCTAATTCTTCTTTCCCTATACTCCAACAAATAATCAGGATCTGTACCTACTTGTGAAATCTTAATCATTTCACCATTTACTTGTTCGATAATTTGTCCGTTCAATGTTTCTTCCATTACGGTATTAAAAAGAAAAGAGTAAATGAAAATGATTATAACATAAATAAAAATACCCATAAGGATCCTTTTTATAGCATATTTCCAATACATAAAGATAATCACCTCTTGTCAGTTGCAAGCTCTCTTTAAAAGGCAGGTCTCCCCTTAAATGGGGAGCCTGTAAAAAATCTATTTAATTTAGTACTTTAAAAATTAGAAAACTATTATTGTAGATGAATATGTTGAAGGAATAGCTCCTTCTGATTTAGCTGTTACTACAACTGAGTAGGTTCCAGGTTCTAATCCAGCAAGTACTCCACCAGGAATAGTAGCTAAGAATCTTCCGGGTGATTCAACTTCCGCTTTGAACACCTTCTCACCATCAGGGGTTATAAGTGATACCTCAACATTTCCTTCAGTTGCTGGTGTGTATGTATCATATGGATACAAGACTTCTGAAACATTTATATATACTGGTAGGTCTAGTCCGCCTATAGCTGCAAAAGCTAAATCAACACTATCAACATTTAATCTGACTGTTTCAAAGAATTCATTCCAAAGTCCTCTTTCAAATGGATATCTTTCATCTCTTACAGCTGTTAATTCAACATATCTAGAAACTGGATCATATTTTGACATATAGAAAGGACCACTACCTATATATGCATGTCCATATTTGTTGATAAAGTCAAGTGCAGTTTGATATCTCTTTACAGCTTCATCAGGAGTTACAAATTCTTCAATATAAACTGGGACATATCTTTCATTGATCATTTTTTGAAGTTCAGCTTTGATATCGTTAACAGCTGCAGTTTCGATTACGTCAACTTCGTATACATTACCTTTTGCTGAAGTTGCTGAAAGTGTGTAACCTCTTCCTGACACTCCACCATGTTCTACCAATCTGGTTAAGGCTTCGACTATTTCCCAAGATACTCCTATAGGTTGACCAGATTGAGATACAGAGAACATAGGAGCTCCCCAAGATGCTAAATACATCTTGTCAACCGGGAAGTTATAGTCGAACCAAACAGTTATAGAACCATCAGGGTTGATTCTTCTTGCTACTTCTACTATTAATCCAGGTGTTGCAGATGCAGAATAGGTTGGATCATATCTTGTATCGCCAGTACCTTCTTGTGTTGATAGATCCCATGCATAAGCGAATGCATACATGTAATCAGCCAAACTTTCTGAAACTCCATGATTCCATATACCATAGGTTATATCGTAAGTACATACGCTTAAAGACTTAAGACCTGGTTCAACAGGAACCCATTTTTTGCTAACCGTATCAAACTTTATTGCATCTTGAGGCACTTCAATTAAACCAACTAATTCTCCTTCTTCATCTACTTCAAATTTTGTATCAAGAGTTTCTAGTCTTGGAATAACTTTTGCTGGTACAATATCAGCAGAAGCAGGACTTTCGAACATTCCGTAATCGTACATAGTGGAAGCTATATTGATAGAAAAGGCATCGTTAAACCCATCGGTTCCAATTGGATCCCAAGCACTCATAAATAAAGCACCTTGTGAGGAAAACTGAGTAGCTCTTAGGACTCTATCTTTTGTGTCTGCAGTTATTACAGACCATTGATTTAAACCGTCTCCCAAACCATAAACCATTCTTCTATTGAAACGGTCTTTGTTAGCAACAAAGAATTGGTCTTGATAGGAGATGTAAATTCTTACAGAGTCTTCTAATCCGAGTTCTGTCGCTCTTAAAATAGAATCCCAATATTCTTCTTCTGTTGCAAAATTTCCACTGTATACTTTTTGAGTTAAATAATCAATTTCATCTTGTACATAATTCCAGTTTGCAGGATCTTGACCACCAGGCATGTTAGCATACCATGGGGCGTACATTTGGGCTACAATATGATGCCAGAACTTTCTGGTAGCTCCTGCACCCCAACCTTCGGTATAAATATGCCATTCTAGATCTGCAGGATTTGAATAATAAGCAATCTGTATTGCTGTTCTATCTCTTTCTAACCTTTCAACTTTTATTCCAGCTTTTTCTATTTGATCTGCTATATATCTTCCAGCTTTAAGTCTTCCTTCAGGATCGTCTACACGAATCAGGAATTTTATAGTAACTGGTTCGCCATCAAAGGTCCACCATTGACCTTTTTTAACCAGCCTACCTTTGTTTTCAGGAAGGTTAGCAGCTTCGTTCATAGCGTTTTCTATTGTTTCAAGTGCTAGTTCTTCATTTCCTTCTGGGGCAAAACCCATTTTTGCTGCTATATCAATGTAAGGTTGTGTACCAGGTTGTCCTGGGGTAGCAACTGTGTACATTACTCCGCCAGCACCTTGCTGAATCTCATCGACAATATATTGTCTGTTTATAAGAAAGTTCATTGCAAATCTAACATCTTTGATTGCTAAAGGATTGAAATATTCTTTATTACCGACTTTTACTGTGTATGGGGCAGCGTTTGGTACAGGATTAAAAAGCAAAGACCAAGAGCCCGAAGGAATAGAATAGATATCAAGTTTATCAAGAGTAGATTGAGGTAAAGCATTGATAGTAGGAGCACCTACTCCTGAAAAAAAGACATCAACGTTACCTGCAGCGACATCCTGTATAGCGACGTCTTCTTGCATTCTAACATCGAAATAAACTTTATCTGGCATAGGTCCCTTTTCTGCAAAAGAGAAAACAGAAAGCAAACAAACTAACACAATTAACAAAGTACTTACTTTTTTCATGAAATCCCTCCTCTTCAAAATAAATGAATTTCCTGTCTTCTGAAATTAAATACGTTATTTTAATGTATTTCAAAAGACGTTTTATGCCCATTGTATTCAACAGACCAACTTTTATCTGAAAAATTAGAACTTTTTCAGACATCCTTTAATATTATATACTATTTTAAATTAAAATGTCAAATAAAAGAAATTCGAATAAAGTAAATAATAAGTTATTATTAACAACTATTCCTAAAGAGTGAAGAAAATTTCAATTAAATTTAATTGAGTTAACATAGGAAAAAAATTTCAAGTATAATTTTTATAGTTTTTCCATAATTGAATAAATCTTTCCTTGATTTTCTTCTCATAACCAATGTCTTTTGGATGATAAAACTGTGTTTTTTCATAAGTTTCAGGCATGTAACTTTCTCTTACAAATCCACCATAGTCATGAGGATATTTATAATTTTCTCCAAATCCTTGCTTTTGCATTTTTTTATTGAGAGGATTAATTAATTTTTTAGGGATTTCAAAATTACTTTTGTTAATAAAATCTTTAGCTTTTGAATAAGCTAAGTAAGAAGAATTAGATTTAGGGCAAGCACATAGATATAAGGTTGCTTCAGATAAAGGAAGATAACATTCAGGATAACCAATATGTTCGGTTGCTATCATTGCAGAAACAGCTATATTTAAGGCATTTGGATCAGCTAAACCTACATCTTCTGCAGCAAGAATTACCATCCTTCTTGCTACATAAAGTGGGTCTTCCCCACTTTCTAACATATAGGCAAGATAAAGAATGGCAGCGTCTGGATCGCTGCCTCTTACACTTTTAATGTATGCAGAAATAAAACTATATTTTGCATTTTTGTTATAGTTTAGTTTGAAACCTGTAAAATCAGATAGAAATTGTAAGTCTATTTCGTTTATAGAAGCTTCTTTAGCTGTTTCAATTAAATTGATTATTCTTCTTAGATCTTTTCCAGCATAATCAACAAGGGCTTTCTTTGCTTCGTCGGTTATATTTATATCTTTATAATAATCTTTAATTCTTTCAAATAAAAGTTCATAATCTTTTTCAGATAATTCTTGGGTTTTAAAGATTAAAACTCTAGAAAGTAATGCAGGATTTATACTTATAGCAGGATTTTCTGTTGTAGCTCCTATGAGTGTTAAATCTCCTGTTTCAATACTTAATAAAAGTGTATCTTGTTCAGCTTTGTTCAATCTATGAATTTCATCAACAAACAGTAATTTAGGTTTGGAAAATAGATTATTTTCTTTTTCAATTATACTTTTAATAGTTTTTTTTCCTTCTAAAGCCCCCGAAATTGTATAAATATCATACAATTCTTTAATCTCGTTTAGAAGTGCTTTAACGATAGTAGATTTACCTGTTCCAGGTTCACCATATATTATAAAAGATCTGATTTTCTTATTTTTTATCCAGGTCTTAAGCACTTCTTTTAATTTTTCATTTCCTAAAATTTCATCGATGTTTTTAGGGCGTATCTTTTCATACAGAGGTTCTATACCATTCAATAGTGTTTTTCACTCCTTTTTTTAAATTGAATGAAGGCTGCCAATTTAAAATTCTTTTTGCTTTTTCGTTTGAAAGAACACTTAATTCTAAATCTCCAGGCCTTTTTGGATGATAAATAGGTTTTTTGTTATAATTAGTTTCTTCTTTCATGATATTAAAAAGTTCATTTATGCTTGTTGCCTCCCCTGATGAGATGTTAATTATTTCATTTTTTGCTTTATTTAAAGATAAAATATTAGCTTGTATGACGTCATAAACATGTACGAAGTCTCTTATTTGCTCTCCATTTCCATAAATGAAAACATCTTGGTTATTTAGCATATTTTCTGTGAATATTGCAACCACCCCAGCTTCTCCTTTAGGAGTTTGCTTAGGCCCATATACATTTGAATATCTTAATATAGTATAATCAAGATTAAATTCTTTTGAAAAAAACCTTATGTAATGTTCGCAAGCTAATTTTGAGATAGCGTATGGACTTATTGGATTTGGACTAAATTCTTCTGTTGTAGGAATCGGGGCGTTCTCCCCATATATTGCACCACCAGAAGAAGAAAAAATTATTTTTTTGATCCCATATTTTACGGATAGAGACAATATATTTAAAGTTCCTAAGATGTTTATTTCTGCATCTTTCTTTGGGTTCTCAACAGATTCTGGAACAGAAATTTGAGCAGCTAGGTGAAAGACATAGTCAAAATGATGGGTTTCAAAAATGATATCCATAACTTTATAGTCTCTAATATCTTGTTGATAAAATAAAGCTAAAGGTGATAACAGATTTATATTTCCTCTTGAAAGGTTGTCAACAACGACTACTGAGTGTCCTTCTTCGAGTAATTTATCAACTAAATTTGAACCTATAAAACCCGCTCCACCAGTTACAAGTATTTTATATTTGCTCTTATCTGTCATATTAACCTCCAATGTTTTGATTTTTTGAATATTTAATTATTATTTTCGATTATAATTATAACATTTATTTAGTTTAATATAGAATTCTAATTTTTATTTAAAAAATTATAGTTAAAAATACCTAGAAACAATACTAATTTTGTGTTATAATTATTTAATAATTGTTAAAAATATTAGAAACAATTGCATTATTCTACAACTCTGTTTATATATATTAGGAAGTGTATCTTATGAATAATTTAAAATTAAAATACAAAGTTCAAAAAATAGATGAAATCTATAGAATTATAGATTTATATTCCCCTAGCGAGACTCATCTCCCAACTCACGCAAGTGTTTTTTTACTAGCAACCTGCCCCATAAGAGAAGGTTATAAGATTGTAGAATTAGGAAGCGGCATTGGACATGTATGTTTAGCTTTATCAAAATTAGTAGAAAATAGTTTGATTTATGGAATAGAAGTTCAAAAAGATTTGTATTTAGCTTCTTTAAAAAACATACAAAACAATTGTATTAAAAATGTTGAGTTTTATAACTTAGATGTTAAGGAAATTAAATCTCTTTTTACTGCTGAGTGTGCGGATTTAGTTATTTCAAATCCACCTCATTATTTTGATGGACTTAAAAGTGATAAAAAAGATAGAAGGGTTGCCAGGTCTGCCGACAACTTAAAGGTTATGGAAGATTTTATTTATGCGGCAAAGTATCTTTTGAAAAATAAAAGATTAGGATGTTTTGTAATTCATCCATCGATCTTATCTGACGTCTTAATATATTTAGAAAAAAATAATTTAGAGCCCCAACATATGTATATAGGATATGGTAATAAAAATAAAGATGCTCAACTTATATCGTTGATTTTTAGAAAAAATGGAGGAAAGAATTTTGTGATTCATCCTCCAGTTTTCTTTGACGATTTGAAATAGATTTTTAAAGATAACGTATCCCCAATTTCTTTGGTCAAAACACAACAGACTTACTTAAAGTAATTCATAATTAATAAGGTTTGTCCTTGAAAAGGTATAATTGAAAAAATTGAAACGTCTAACAAATTAATGTTTTAGAATTTCTAAAGTGGGTACAAAATAATTTTACATTTGAGGAGGTGTTGTTTTGGCTGAATATGAAGTATTTGATCCAGTAGATCCTAATGATGAGTTCAAAGAATATAGTAACGATAGAAAACATAGGTGGCGAAATATAATAATTCTTGTTATTGTAATCGCTGTGGGAGCTTATCTTCTAACGGGGGTTTATCAAGTTGGCCCTTCTGAAGTAGCTTTAGTTAAAACCTTTGGTGCATACTCTTCAACAACTGGTCCTGGCATACATTTACATCTTCCTTATCCCTTTCAATCACATGTTATCGTAGATGTTAGAACAATAAATAAGATTGAAATTGGGTTTAGAACCACAAGTTCTGGCAGAATTACTTCTTATGTATTCGTTGAAGAAGAAGCGGAAATGATTACAGGAGATCAAAATATAATAAGTATAGAAGCTATAGTGCAATATAGAGTTAGTGATCCCGTGGATTATGCTTTTAATGTAATTCAGGGAGACGATTTAGTAAAATTAACTTCTGAGAGCGTTTTGCGAGAAATGGTTGCGTTATTAGAGTTAGAAAAAGTTTTAACTACAGAAAGAGATAAAGTAGCTATGGAAACTGCAAGAAGAATACAAGAAATCATGAACGATTATGAAGCAGGTATTCAGATAGAAAATGTTTACTTACAGGATGTTACACCACCTGATCCCGTAGTTCCTGCGTTTGATGATGTTAATAATGCTCGTCAAGATCAGCAAACTTCTATAAATGAAGCCCAAAGATATGCAAATGATGTAATTCCTCGTGCTGAAGGAGAAGCAGTAAAAATTTTAAACGATGCACAAGCTTATGCTTATGAGCAAATATCTAAGGCTACTGGCGAGGCTGAACGATTCAGAATAATGTTAGAGGAATACCGAAAGTCAGAGGAAATAACAAAGAACAGATTGATTTTAGACTCTATACAAAAAATGCTTGAAAATTCAAAAATAAAAGTTATATCTGAAAAAGGGGATACCTTAAACTTCATCAATATAGCTGAGGTTATGGGGGATGATTGAGATGACGAAAATGACTATTTGGGCAGTTACAATAATAATTGTATTTTTAGGGATTTTCTTTGGATTAACATCTTTTTACATAGTAGAACAAACTCAACAAGCAGTTGTACTTAGATTTGGAGAGATTAAAAATGTAAGAACCGAACCTGGCGTTTACTTAAAAGCGCCATTCATCGACAATGTTGTCAAGTTTGAAAAAAGATTTATGATTTATGATATTCCAGTAGAAAGAGTCATTACTTTCGATAGACGTACTGTTCTAGCAGATACTTATGCAATATGGAGGATAGAAGATCCTAAAAGATTTATAGAAACATTGGGAACTATGGAGGTAGCAATGACAAGGATAGACGATATTGTTTATTCTCATGTTAGAGATGTAATAGGCACCTACTCTTTTTCAGAAGTATTATCTATACAAAGGCTTAAAATATTAGAAGAAATAAAAAAACGTAGTGTAAACTCTTTAAAAGATTTTGGAATTAGTATAATAGATGTTAGACTAAAAAGGACGGATCTACCTCAAGAAAATACTCAAGCTGTTTATGAAAGAATGAAAAGTGAAAGATATGCTATGGCAGCTCAACTTAGGGCTGAAGGAGAAAAAGAAGCTCAAAAAATGAAGGCAGAGGCTGATAAAAAAGTCAGCATAATAAAATCAGATGCTCAAAAAGAGGCTGAAATCATAAGAGGAACTGGGGAAGCTAGTGCTACTAATATATATTCAGAGGCATATTCACAAGATATGGATTTTTATGAATTACAAAAAATAACTCAAATTTATAAAGAATCATTTGAAAAGAGTATTTTGGTGATTCCAAACGATTCACCTTTGTTAAAATATTTCTATAATATGAAATAACCGTTGAGATTTTAGTATACACAAATAAATTATGGATTATTTTGAATTTATAATGGGTTAAGGGCGGAGCCCTCCCTCTTTCTCAGTTATAAGTACTAAATAAAGTTGCACTTATTAATAATCGTTTTTGAATTTTTAGTGGGTTAAGGGCGGAGCCCTCCCTCTTTCCCAGCTATAAGTACCGAAGAATTTAAAGAAATTAAAAGATAATGAAGATTAGAAGTTGGTAAGTATTTTGTAAAAAAAATCAAATACGAAACTTATATATATATTGCAGATTTTAGAATTTCTAAAGGGAGGGTTTTAAACTGAATGTTTTAGATCTAATAACTCTTAAAGAAGTTTATAAAAAAAATAATCGAGAATTAATTGAATTTGTTGATAACAATACATTGCCCACAGTATTTAAAGAAGATTATGAAGAAAAGAAAAGAAATATATTTAAAAGATTAAATCAGGTCAAAGACTTAAAAATCTTGACTTATTGGGATGAAGCATATCCTGATCTTTTGAAAGAAACAAATGATCCCCCTATCATTATTTACTATTTTGGAGATATTTCTTTGATGAAAAGTATGAAAGTATCAATTGTTGGTAGTAGGAAGCCAACCAGTTATGGAAAAACGGTTTGTGAAAATATAGCAAAAACATTAGATAGTTATACCATTGTTAGTGGAATGGCTTATGGAATAGATTCTATAGCCCATATAAATTCCAAAAAGACTATAGCAGTTTTAGGAAATGGAATAGATGTTGTTTACCCCAAATCAAACGAGAACCTGTATGCCAGAATAAAAAATGAAGGTTTAATTTTATCAGAGTACTTTCCCGGAACTAGGCCTGCAAGGTATACATTCCCTTATAGAAATAGAATAATTGCTGGACTTTCAGAAAAAACCATTGTAGTAGAAGCTTCAAAGAAAAGTGGCTCACTTATTACTGCTAGGTATGCCCTAGATTATGGGAGAGAAGTTTTAGCTGTGCCTGGGGATATTACACGTATAAACTCATATGGAACAAATTACCTCATATATAGTGGTGCTACGCCAATAATTTCTTTAGAGCAACTTAGAGAATTATTCAGAGTTAACAAGACTTTTGATAATAACAATACAATCATAGAAGATAAAAATTCTATATTAGAGAATCATATACTTCAATCAATAATGAATGGGAAAGATAATTTAGATCTAATTTGTGATTCTATAAATGAAGATGTATCATTAATTTTATCAACTATAATGAAAATGGAAATAGAAGGTGTTATTGGTCAGGAAAATGGAGTTTACTATATTTTGAAAGAAGGAGAGTGATCCCATGCCAATATTGACTGATGATGAAATTAAAATGTTAATAAACGCAGAGTGCCATGATCCTTTTATCTATCTTGGTTTAAGAAAATTAGATGAAAAAAATCTTATTGTGAGAACTATTCAACCTTTTGCAAAAGAAGCTTATTTGATAACACAAGATAAGAAAATCAAACTAGATAAAATACATCCTAGCGGGCTTTTTGAAAAAAAGATAGAAGGAACAGAGTTTTTTGAATATGAATTTGAATATGTTGCCCAGGATGGACATAAATGGCGTACTGTCGATCCCTATTCTTTTCTACCTGTTATTTCTGAATATGATAGGTATCTATTTAATGAAGGGAATCATTATAAGATATATGAAAAATTAGGGGCACACCCTATGAAGATAAAGGGTGTAAATGGGGTATTATTTGCAACTTGGGCACCAAATGCCAAAAGGGTAAGTGTGGTAGGTAATTTTAATAATTGGGACGGAAGAGTTCATCAAATGAGAGTACTTGGTGTATCAGGCATTTGGGAAATCTTCATTCCAAATGTAGTGGAAGGGGATTTATATAAATTTGAAATTAAAACTCAAAATGGTGAGATACTTCTAAAAACAGATCCTTACGGAACCTATTTTGAAGTTCGACCTAACACTGCTGCTATAGTTTATGATGTAGACGATAAGCATAAGTGGCAGGATGAAGAATGGATGGAAAAAAGGGAAGGAATTAATTGGTTTGAAGAACCTATCTCGATATATGAAGTTCATTTGGGTTCATGGGCAAGAAAAGATGGAAATGAATTTTTAAATTATAGAGATTTAGCTCAAAAATTAGTTAAACATGTTAAAGAACATAATTTCACACATATTGAATTACTTCCTATAGCAGAACATCCTTTGGATATATCATGGGGTTATCAAGTCACTGGTTATTTTGCTCCAACAAGCAGATTTGGTAAACCCGAAGATTTTATGTATTTTGTTGATGTAATGCATCAAAATAATATAGGAGTCTTTATTGATTGGGTTCCTGGACATTTTCCAAAAGATTCGTTTGCTTTGGGTAGATTTGATGGGACAGCGCTATATGAACATTTTGATCCAAGGCTTGGAGAACATAAAGATTGGGGGACATATATATTTAATTATGGAAGGTACGAAGTAAAGAATTTCTTGTTATCCAATGCATTATTTTGGTTGGAAAAGTATCATATTGATGGATTAAGGGTAGATGCCGTTGCATCTATGGTTTATTTAGATTATAGTAGAAAAGATGGAGAATGGATACCTAATAAATATGGTGGAAGAGAAAATTTAGAAGCAATTGATTTTTTAAAACAATTAAATACAGTTGCTTACCAGTATTTTCCTGGAATCTTAACAATAGCAGAAGAGTCCACAGCTTTTCCTGGTGTAACAAAACCAGTTCACTTGGGAGGATTAGGGTTTTCATTTAAATGGAATATGGGTTGGATGAATGACACTTTAAGGTATTTTAGTAAGGATCCTATATTTCGAAAATATCATCAAAACGATCTGACGTTTTCTTTACTTTATGCCTTTTCAGAAAATTTTATCCTCTCTATATCACATGATGAAGTAGTTTACGGGAAAAGGTCTCTTTTAGAAAAGATGCCAGGGGATGATTGGCAAAAATTTGCTAATCTTAGGTTATTTTATTCTTATATGTATGCACATCCTGGTAAAAAGTTACTTTTTATGGGTGCGGAAATTGCTCAAAGAAAAGAGTGGGATTGTTTGCACAGTTTAGATTGGCATTTGCTACAATATGAACCTCATGAGAAAACTAGTGTTTTTTTAAAGGATTTGAACAAGATATATAAAAAATATAAATCACTTTTTGAGGTAGATCATAGTTATGATGGATTTGAATGGATAGATTTTAATGATACAGAAAACAGTGTTATCTCTTTTGTCAGAAAATCTAAAAATCAAGAAGAATTAATAGTTTGCATTTTTAATTTCACACCTGTACCGAGAGAAAATTATAGAATAGGAGTACCCAAAAAAGGTGTTTATCAAGAGATATTAAATAGCGACTGGAAAGAATACTATGGCAGTGGAATTGATAATCCAAAAGAGGTTTATTCACAAGATGTTCCAATGCATGGAAGAGAACAATCCATCATTTTGACTTTACCACCATTGGCTGGTATGTATTTTAAATATATAATAAAATGAATATAATGGAGAAGATGTAATATATGATGTTAAAAGCTTATGGGAAAGTTAATCTCTACTTAGATGTAATAAAAAAAAGGGACGATGGATACCATGATATATTAACCTTGTTTCAATCCATAAAAGAACACGATATTATTTATGTGGATTTTTCTGAAAAAGAATTTTTTGAAAGTGAACCAGAGTTGTCAATACCCTGGAAAGATAACATATTAAAACAAACAATAGAAATATTTAAAAAAGAAACCGGTATTTATGATTTTAACTTAAAAATAAAATTAGTAAAAAAACTCCCGCTTGGAGGGGGCGTTGGCGGCGGAAGTGCAGATTCCGCTGCTCTTTTAAGATTTTTAGCGAAAAATTTTAATATATCAGAAAGAGATATATTTGATATTGCCAAAAAAATAGGAAGTGATGTTCCTTTTCTATTAAATGGAGGAACCGCCATAGGAAGAGGTAAAGGAGATATTTTAGAGTATTTGGAACCGTTAGATATTAATATAAAATTATATCCGATGCCTTTAAGAATAGACACTAAAAAGATGTATGAACTATTGGATCAGCAATGGAAAGAAATAAAGCATAAAGGGGACCCCCATCTTCTATATTGTTCGTTAAAAAACAAAAACGTTGAAGTTGCTAAAAAAAACGCCTTCAACGTATTTGAACAAATTGTTTTTAAAATAAATCCTCAATTGCAAGAACAAAAACATGAGATAGAAAAAGAAAAAGGTACTATTTTTGCACTTATGAGCGGAACAGGAAGCACTATATTTAGAGTTTGTGAGTGAAATTATCAAATATGTTGCTTATCCAATTTATAGACAAAAGCTATGATTTCTGCAGCTATTTCATAAAGTTCAGAAGGTATTTCATCATCTAAATCAATACCATAGAAATCTTCTACAGCTTTTTCATTTTTGATAATGGGTATATTTTCCTTTTCAGCGATCTCCAGAATTCTTTGGGCTATCAGATCCATGCCTTTTGCTACTACTTTTGGTGCATTATCTACTCCTTTTTTATACCGTAATGCAACAACCTTCTTTTTCTCCATTATCTTTATCTCGCTTTTAAAGATAAAAAATCTTTTAGGGTTTTTATTATGTAGTCGATATCTCTTTTGGTAACCCAGTAATTTGTTACAAACCTAAACATTCCATTTTCAGGGGGATTAATTTTTATACCTTTATCCAAAAAGTAACTTACCATCTCTTCAACATTATCAATGTTCAAAGTGAAAAAAACCATATTAATTTGGATATCATCCAAATTGATAGATATTTCTGGAATTTTGCTCAATTCTTTTCCCATATATCTTGCATTTTCATGGTCTTCATGTAAGCGATCTCTCATTTTTTCTAGTGCAACTAATCCTGCTGCGGCTAAAAAACCTGCTTGTCTCATACCCCCGCCCATAAGTTTTCTTTTTTTCTTTGCCTTTTCAATAAATGACTTACTTCCTGCGACCATCGAACCAACAGGTGCGCATAACCCCTTGGATAAACAGAACATTATTGAATCACAATACTGTGTAATCTCTTTTGGATCAACTTTCAAATAAGTTGAGGCATTAAATATTCTTGCTCCATCTAAATGAACAGGGATTTTATTTTCTTTTGCTATTTCATGAATTTCTTTCATATTCTCAAGTGGGATAACTCTTCCGTTTGAGTGAGCGTTTTCTAAGCAAATTAACCCTGTTGAAGGAAAATGAATATCTTCTTCACCTTTCCTAATTTTACTCCTTACTTCTTGAGGAGACATAATGCCTTTATCACTTTTAATAGTCCTTAGTTGAACTCCAGCTATTACAGATGAAGCCCCAACTTCATGAATAACTATATGGCAACTATCATCTAAGATGACCTCATTTCCTCTTTCACAATGAGTGAAGATAGAAAGTTGATTTCCAAAAGTACCGCTAGGGACAAATAGAGCAGCTTCTTTTCCAACAATTTCAGCTGCATAAACCTCTAATTTTTTTATTGTAGGGTCCTCATCGTAAACATCATCTCCAACTACTGCATTATACATGGCGTCTCTCATCTCTTGAGTAGGTTGAGTTACTGTATCGCTTCTGATATCGATATATTTCATTTAAAATTCACCTCTTTATCATTTTCCTGCAAGAAGACTCCCACT
>LSQX01393774.1_pt1 | contig 27486 bp, 24 predicted proteins | sample 654561 | NCBI WGS metagenome assembly LSQX01 (sample SAMN04489861, study PRJNA283612) | anaerobic digester metagenome | isolation source: 4 biogas reactors fed with cattle manure at either 37C or 55C with and... | place: Denmark: Kongens Lyngby | collected 2014
AAGCTGCGTAAGCTGCGTAAGCTGCGGAAGTTGCGGAAGTTGCGTAAACCTCGCCAGTGCGCAACTGCGTAAACTGCGTAAAGTAGAAAGTGAGAAAGCTGGGATTCCAGTCAAAAAAAAGCAGTTAAAAAACCAGGATCGATCATATAAATAACTGTCAATCAATTTAGTGTGGTTAGGTTGGGGGGAAGCAAGGAGCAGTTGGTCTCTTCAACCAAAACCAAATAGTATGCTCATCCTAAAAATTTTATTTTTCATTTTTAAATTTTCATTATTCATTTAACCATGCTCGTACCATGCTCGTGTAATCCTCGTACAAGGCTCGTATGGGGCCTTGCTGCACCCGACCCGGGTAGGTCGATGAAAGGGCATGGGGCTTGGCTTTGAAACTGTTGATAAGTTGAAGAGTTGATAAGTTGAGGAAAACCCCAGACTTCAAACTCTAAACTCCAAACTTATCTTATCACCCGGAACGTCTTATTAAACCTGATATTCCCGGGGAATGGCTTTTCCTTGTCGAGGGAGAGCCAGACGAACATAGCGCTGCCTACGATGTGGTCTTCGGGAACGAAGCCCCAGAAGCGCGAGTCGGCCGAGTTGTGGCGGTTGTCGCCCATCATCCAGTAATAGTCGAGCTTGAATGTGTAGGAGGTGGCGGGGCTGCCGTTGATGAGGATCTGGTCGCCCCTGATTTCCAGGTCGTTGCCTTCATAGACGTCGATGATGCGCTCATAGAGGTCGATGTTGGCAAGGCTGATGGCGATGGTGGCGCCTTTTTTGGGGATGTAAATGGGACCGAAGTTGTCTTCATTCCAGGCAAAACCGGGCTTGTGGGGGAAGATGTAAGGCTCGTAGCGTCCGGCAGGGCGTTTGAGCTGCTCGACGCTGGCCACGCTGGCAATGGTTTTAATCTGTTCTGCCGCCTCACGTGTCATCTCGAGGATATATATCCCCGCTGACATCATCCCCCAGTTGGTGATGTTCAGGCGTTCGAGCACCCTGGGGTTGATGGGCGAACCATCGGTGGTCACCTGAAAGTTGTGCTGTACGCCTTCGGGGTCGGGCAGCAGGCTGCCATTCACCAGGATGGCACCGTCGACGATCTGGAGGGTGTCGCCGGGGATGCCCACACATCGTTTGATGTAGTTCTCGCGCTTGTCGACGGGCCGGGCCACGACGTCGTAATTTTGCCAAACCTGTTCACGCCCCATGTTGCGTACCAGGGCGTAATAGCTTTCGTTCTGTCTTTGCAGGGCCACCGTATCGCCATCGGGATAGTTGAACACCACCACGTCGTTGTTTTTAATGCTGCGCAAGCCCGGGAATCGGTAATAATCGAGCTTTATCCACTCGAGGTACGACTTGGTGAACTTGGTCAGGGGCAGGGTATGGTGGGCAAAGGGGAATGCGATGGGGGTGTTAGGGATCTTGGGGCCAAAGGTCACCTTGTTCACGAAGAGGTAGTCGCCCACCAGCAGCGATTTTTCCATCGAGGGGGTAGGGATTGTATAGGCCTCGATCATAAACATACGGATGAGGGTGGCGGCCACCACGGCGAAGATGATGGCATCGGCCCATTCGCGCCAGCCCGATTTTTTAATCTCGGGCAATTGTGAAGGGTGTACGTATTTCTCCCTGGGGGCGAAGCCCAGGTAAGGCAGGTAGGCAAAGGGGAAGATCACCCCCAGGGCCTGCTGACCCAGTCCGTGTTTGTTGAAGCACTTCAGGGTCTCGACCACCATCAGCAGTAAGGTGAAGACGTTGATGAAGGGCACCAGCACGAAGATAAACCACCACAGGGGCTTGTCGATGATTTTGAGCCAGTGGTAAATGTTGAGGAAGGGCACGATGGCATACCAGCCGGGCTTGCCCGCTTTTTCGAATATCTTCCACAGGCCTGCTGCCGAGGCCAGGAAAAACAGTATGGTCAAAATCATATAAATGCTCATGGCGGTAGGTTTATAGGTTGAGTAAATCTTTCATTGTAAAAACGCCTTTTTTCTTGCACACCCACTGGGCGGCCAGGAGGGCGCCCCGGGCGAAACCGGTCCGGTTGTGGGCGGTATGCCTGATTTCGAGGGTGTCTTCGGGGCCTTTCCATTCTACCCGATGGGTGCCCGGCACTTTGTCGATGCGCAGGGCTTCTATGGGGATCTCGGTAGGACTTTGGGTTTCATCCCTGAGTTTCCAGGTGTTGAAACGCTGATTGTGGTCTATGATGCCGTGGGCCAGGACGATGGCTGTGCCGCTGGGGGCGTCGAGTTTTTGGACGTGGTGTGTTTCGCTGATGAAGGGCTGATAATGGGGGAAGCCGTTGAGCAGCTCTGCCAGGCGGCGGTTGATTTCGAACAGGATGTTGACGCCGGGGCTGAAGTTGGAGGCATAAAACAGGGTTTGGTTGTTGGCCAGGCAAATCATGCTCACTTCGGGAAGGCGGCTGTGCCAGCCCGTGGTGCCGCATACTACGGGGACGCCGGCATCGAAGCAACGGAAGATGTTGTTGACGGCCGTGTCGGGAGTGGTGAACTCGATGGCCACATCGGCACCCGAGGGAAAGCAGTTCCAGTCGTTTTCATTATCGACTTTACAGGCAATTTGATGGCCTGCTGCCAGGGCTTGCATTTCTATTTCATGCCCCATCTTGCCGTAACCGATAATTGCTATTTTAAGTGGTTTTTCCATGATCAGAACCGAAAAGTAAGGGTTAGTGAGGGCAGGTGACTGACAGGGCCTGCGAAGGCAGAGCGGGGGCCTGTTGAGGGCGTGATGCTCATGCTGAGGTCTTCGCTTACGTCGAAGTCCATCAGGTGGGCCTGTACGTTGGCATCGAGGATGTTGAGCAGGTAAAGGGCAGCCCCCAGGATATAGGATAGTTCGAGGTTGCGACGGTAATATTCCATGGCCCTTTTCAGGGAGGCGTCGGTGTAAAAGGGGTATTCGTCAGGGGTATTGGGGTTGCCATCCACCTTTGCCAGGTAGGCCCTGCGCATCTCCTGGTAGTTGTCGTTGTTGAAGTTGACGGCATAGGCCACCGCGCCAAATCCTGCATAAATGATGGGGATTTTCCAGTAGGCGCGGTTATAGGCCTGGCCCAGACCGGGCAGGGTAGCCGACAACATGGCGGCACGCCCCGGTGAGGGCAGGCGGGGAGAAGCTGTCAGGGTATCAAGGGGCAGTGCCTCGGGCGAATGCTGCGGTTGGCTGGGCAGGGGCGTCTGGCCCCATGCGGGAGTTGTAAAAACCAACAGGACAAGAAAGAGCCCGCTTAGTCGCCGGGCCATACGCGGGCAGGATGCCGGACCTTTTGGGGTGCAGCAATGTTGCGACGGGTATTCGGGCAGGGCTGACACTGGGTGCGGGCTTTAGTGCTGGATCAGGTTCAGGATGCGTTCAAGGTCTTCATCGGAAGAGAAGTTGATCACAATAGAACCTTTTCCCCCGCTGCGACCCTTGACCTGAACCTTGGAGCCATAGAAGCCTGACAGCTTCTTCTGCAGCCCCAGGTATTTCTCCTTCATTTCGGGCGAGACGGCTGGTTTCGGAGCCGGTGGTTCGGGCTTTTCTTCTTCGCCCAGGCCTTTGACGATCTCTTCCACCTCGCGCACCGAGAGGCCTTGTGCCAGGATGTCCTGGTAGAGGTCGAGCTGTGTTTGGATGTCGTCGACGGAGACAAGGGCGCGGGCGTGGCCCATGCTGATGTGGTCATTGCGCAGGCCGATCTGGATCTCGCCGGGCAGGTTGAGCAGGCGCAGGTAATTGGCGATGGACGAACGGCTCTTGCCGAGGCGCTCGCTGAGCATTTCCTGTGTGAGGTCGTACTGGTCGATGAGTTGCTTATAGGCGAGCGAGATCTCGATGGGGTTAAGGTTCTCGCGCTGGATGTTTTCGACGATGGCCATTTCGAGCATGGCGTTGTCGGTGGCGATGATGATGTAGGCAGGAATTTCTGTGAGCCCTGCCATACGGGCTGCCTTGCAGCGGCGCTCGCCGGAGATGAGCTGGAATTTGCCGTCTTGGCCCCTGCGAACGGTGACGGGCTGGATCACCCCCTGTTCCTTGATGGAAGCGGCCAGGTCCTGCAGGGCTTCTTCATCGAAGTCGGTGCGGGGCTGGTAGGGGTTACTCTCGATGCTCTCGAGCAGAACCTTGCCCACGGTGCCCACAGGCAGCAGATCCTTTTCAATGTCGTAAATGGGTTGGGGCTCAATGCCCGACTGGTCGAGTAAAGCGCTTAATCCTTTTCCTAATGCTCGTTTTTTGGCATTCATTCTTCTACTTCTATGTTTTTCTCGGATTGAGTGATTTTTGTCAATTCGTTTTTCTGCAGGATCTCACGGCCCAGGTTGAGGTAGTTGATGGCGCCACGGCTCTGCACGTCGTGCATGATGATGGTCTCGCCAAAACTTGGGGCCTCGCCCAGCTTGGTGTTGCGCTGGATGATGGTGTCGAACACAAGGTCCTGGAAGTGGGTGCGCACCTCTTCCACCACTTGGTTTGACAGGCGCAGACGGTTGTCGTACATGGTCAGCAGTATGCCTTCAATCTCCAGCTTGGTGTTGAGACGCGACTGAACGATCTTGATGGTGTTGAGCAATTTGCCCAGCCCTTCGAGGGCAAAGTATTCGCACTGTACTGGGATGATCACCGAGTCAGCGGCGGTAAGGGCGTTGACGGTGATGAGTCCCAGGGAGGGCGAGCAGTCGATAATCACGAACTCGTAATTATCCTTCACCTTATCGATGACCTTACGCATCATCAACTCGCGGTTGGGCAGGTTGATCATCTCGATTTCGGCGCCTACCAGGTCGATATGGGCCGGAATAAGGTCGAGGTTGGGGGTGGTGGTGTTGAGCAAGATGTTGCGGGGCTCCACCTCATCGATGATGCATTCGTAGATGCTGGTCTTGACGACCTTGGGGTCGAATCCCACCCCGGAGGTGGCGTTGGCCTGGGGGTCGGCATCGATGAGCAGGGTCTTGTGCTCGAGGACGGCCAGGCTGGCTGACAGGTTGATGGCGGTGGTGGTTTTTCCTACCCCTCCTTTTTGGTTTGCAATGGCAATAACTTTACTCATATTCCTTTCATAAAAAATGCTGGTTTCACTCAAAGACATTGATCAAGTGAAACCAGGCAAGGAGGCATTGTGTTATGGGCAATAAGCCGGTTGATGGTTTTGTTCCTTAATTTTTATGTCTGTAAGGCTGTTCTGCTTCCTGCTCTGCTCTCAGCAAAGGAAAAGACAAAGGCTTACGGGCTGAAGCTGTTTTTACTCCGATGCAAATTTACAACTTTAGGATGCTTGGGAGCCTTTTTTTTGTTAAAAATTACAAACAGCAGGGATACCCGAAGAAGTGGCGGCTGTTTATTCTTCGCTGTCCTCCTTCTTGTTGGAATACTCAGCAGGGTCTTCTGCTGCTTTACTGCCGTAATTGCTCTCTTCGTTTTGGTTGCGGTAGGTGCGGAACATATGGGGAGGTTCGGGCTGGGCTTCCTTTATGGCGCTGAAAGCCTCGCTCAGGGCATCCCTGAACTTCTCAAAATCTTCACGATACAGGAAGATTTTGTGCTTCTCATAAAAGACTTTGCCACTGGGCTGTTCTATGCGTTTCTTGCTTTCGGTGATGGTGAGGTAGAATTCTTCGTTACGCGTAGCTTTTACATCAAAGAAATACGTTCTTTTTCCTGCCCTTACGGCTTTTGAATAAACATCTTCTCTTGTGTTTTGACTGCCAAAATTGTCCATATACCTTCCTTTTCGTTAAAAGAACTGTGGGGTTGCCAAAAACATTATCCCCTGCAAAAATTATGCCCTGGCTTTGCATTTGTCAGGTTTTTTTAATGGCCCGGCAATTAATGAATTTCTTATTAAGAAACGTTTTTTCTTATGAAGAGGGTTCATCCCAAAAACGATCTTAAGCAAGAAAAATTGCACTCGATGTGTGAGCCGGTAATTTTTGGCAGGTGACAAGCAAATTTCCATTACTTTTGCAGAGTTTTCCGTAAGGCTTTTTTTGAGCGTTTTTCGGTGAATTGTTATTGTTCCTTGTAACTTTGAATTTTTAAAATATGCTGAACCGAAGGCATTTGCGCGTCAAAGTGCTCCAGAGCCTTTATGCTTTTTTCCAGTCGGGCAATACCGATCTGGGTGCCGGCGAAAAAGAGCTCCTTTTTGGTATCGAAAAGATCTACGACCTTTATCTTTATCAGCTGGCCCTTTTGGCCGAATTGCATCGCCAGGAGGAGCGCATCCTGGCCGATAATCGCAACAAACACCTGCTCAGTGCGGAGGACCTGAATCCAAACACTCGTTTTGTCGAAAACCAGGCCCTGAAGATCATTGCAGGGCACGAAGCCCTGGCGTCAAAATGCAAGCAACGCAAGATTGGTTGGGATAACGACCTGGACATTGTGCGCAAATTGCTGGCACATATCAAGCAGCAGCATTATTATTTCACCTATATGACTCAGGAGGAGACAGGCTTCGACCAGGACAGGGATTTTGTAGTTCGCCTGGTGAAGAAGGACATTGTAAATTTTGAGCTGTTGCATTCGTTCTATGAGGAAAACAGCATTTACTGGATCGACGACTGGGAGCTTGTTAACGTGATGCTTATGAAGAACATCAAAGGTATGGATCTGGCGAAAGGCCGCGGACTGCTGTTGATGGACCTTTTTAAGGAGGATGAAGACAGGGTTTTTGCCCGGGAGTTGTTTAAGCGCACCATCCTCAACCGCTATGAATTGGACAGCATCATTTCGTCCAAGGCCCAAAACTGGGACCTGGAGCGCATTGCCCTGATGGATATCATCATCATGAAGATGGCCCTTACCGAGATTCTGAAGTTTAGTGAGATTCCTTTAAAGGTTAGCTTTAATGAATACATTGAGCTTTCAAAGATGTACAGCACGCCCAAAAGCAAGGGGTTTGTCAACGGGGTGCTGGATAAACTGGTTGAGGAGTTTGTGCGCGACAATAAGATCAATAAGCACGTAAAAGGTCTTTCGGGCTGATACCCGCTGCCATTTTTATATCTTTGTCCTGCAACTGGATATAGCAATGAAAATACTGACTCAAAATAACAATCCGGTGCTCCTGCTTTTTGCAGTGATGCTGGCCTTTTTCGTCGTTTCATGTAATGGCGGGGGAACCTCTGGGGGTGCCCCCGAAAATGCCGCTACAGAGGGGAATTCAGAAAGCCGTTTCCCTAAGGTGAACTTCGAAAAGATGGAGCATGATTTCGGGAAGATTTTCAGCGGGGAGAAAGTGACCTATAGTTTCAGTTTCACCAATACAGGCGATGGTCCGCTGATCATTGTAAACACCCGAAGCGGATGCGGATGTACCGTAGGGGATTATCCCCGTGAGCCTATTCAGCCAGGTGGACAGGCGCGCATAAAGGTTAGCTTTAACAGTGCGGGGCGTCGCGGTTTCCAATCTGAAAGCGTGCGGGTGGTGACCAACGCCCAGCCCCAGGAATACTTGCTGAGGATTACTGCGGAAGTACTCCAGAATTAATAGAACTTTTAACCCTAAAATAACCTGAACATGAATTTTATGAACACAGTAATTTTAATGGCTCCCCCCGGTGAGGGTGGTGCCGGTGGCCTGGGCGCCTTTCTGCCCCTGATCCTTCTTCTTGTAATTTTTTACTTTTTCTTCATCCGTCCGCAGATGAAAAAACAGAAGGAACTCAACAAATTTCGTGAGAACCTGAAAAAAGGCGATAAGATCATCACCATTGGCGGGATTCACGGAAAGATCATTGAGATAGGCGAGAAGACTTTCATGATAGAAGTGGAAGGCCAGAATCGTCTGAAGATTGAAAAGTCGGCAGTAAGCCAGAATGTCGTAACAGAGAACCTGGCAGAGACCCGTTAATTGAACAAGGAAGGTTGCAGGGGCGGGTTTGTTTGGGAAATCAAGGTTTTCCGGCAGGTACGTTCATCGGCAACCTTTTTTATTAGGAGAAAAAGCATGAAAGGCCTGCACGCATACTGGCATCGTTTGCGGCTGCGGCTGCGTGAGCCAGGCAGCAAGAAGAAACTCTACGTTTTTCTTGTGTGCCTTGTATGCAGCGCCTTTTTCTGGCTTTTCATCAAACTTTCGCGCGAGACACAGATGGTGTTTGAGCAGCCCCTGGTGGTTGTCAACGCCTCTGCTGACAGGGTTGTCAGCCAGCAGAGCAGTACGAAGGTACAATACACCCTGCAGAGTACAGGGGCCCGGCTTTTGCTCAGCCGTTACTTTATGCCTGCCGACACCCTCAGGGTAGAGGCAGTCGGTTTGGGCAAGGTGACCCGCAATGGTGCGTTATGGCATTATATTTCGCCCCTGCAGTTGCGCAGCCGCCTGTCGGAACGTCTCGATGCCAGCAGCCAGCTCTCTTCCCTATGGCCCGACACTGTGTTTGTGAAGCTGGATTATGCTTCCAGGAAAAGACTGCCCGTGAAACTGAATGCAAGCTATTCTTTCGAACGCCGTTTCGGACCTTACGGTGAAGTGAGGCTGACTCCTGACAGTGTTAGCGTGAGGGGACCCAGCCAGGTTATCGACACCCTGCAGGTCATCCTTACGGAGCCTCTGGTTTTTGAAAACCTGATGGAAAGCGTTCGCCAGCCTGTGGCCTTGGTTAACCCTGCTGATGGTCAGGGCTTGTCGCTTGAGGTGAATCAGGCGGAACTGGTGATTCCCGTGGAAGAGTTTACGGAAACCCTTGTGGAGCTTTATATAGCTGTTGCATGCCCCCACGGGGAAGAGGGTGGAGAGCATCAGCTGCGCTTGTTTCCCAACAGGGTCGCCCTTACCTGCCTGGTGGCGCTGAAGGACTATGGCAGGGTTGAGGCATCGCAATTTGTGGCCCATGTGCTTTGTCCCGGAGATAACCCGGGTGATTTGGACAGGCTTGAGGTATTTGTGGATACCTTTCCTGATTTTGTGAGCATACAGAGCATCAAGCCTTCAATGGTTGAGTTCCTGATTCTTGAATGATTTGTTTATTAATGACTGCCCCACTATGTTGCAGGTAGGCCTGACAGGAAACATCGGAAGCGGAAAAACCACGGTATGCAAGGTTTTTGAGAAACTGGGCGTGCCTGTTTTTTATGCTGACCTCAGGGCACGAATGATCATGGACAGGGAAGAGGTGACGGCCAGGGTGGCCGGAACTTTTGGTAAGGAGATCCTGGATGCTGAGGGAAAACTGAACCGCAGGACATTGGCAGGAATTGTGTTTAACGACAAGGAAAAGCTTGCTCTACTGAATGGCATCATACATCCCCTTGTGCGTGAGGATTTCTTGGGGTGGGTCGGTGAAAACAAGGAAGAGCCCTACATAATTAAAGAGGCTGCCATCCTGTTTGAGGCGGGTATGGCTTCACAATTTGATAAGATCATCGTAGTAGCTGCTCCGCTGGAGGTTCGCATAGCACGGGTGATGCATCGCGACGGGGTCAGTCGTGAGGAAGTGCTGGGCAGGGCTGCCAACCAGTTTGATGAGGAAGAACTGGTGGCGCGCGCCGATTATGTGATTCATAATGACGACCGCCAACTGGTGGTTCCAACGATACTTTGCATCGACCAAAGCCTGCGCAGTTTGCAACAATTTTGAAGCCTGCGTGTTTGTTGAATAATAAGCCCTTAGAAAAGGGCGTTTTGATTAATAACCATTTTGCCCCGATGTTAACGAAGCGAAAGTCCCTCTTTGTGATTGTCATCATGCTGTTGCCTGTTATGGTGATTGCCCAGCAGAGTGGCAGGGCCTATGAGTTTCTGGGGCTTCCTGTGACGGCCCGGGTCACTGCCCTGGGAGGATACCCTGCGCCTGACCTTGACCCCGACCTGGGTGCCGCCCTGTTCTACCCCTCCCTGCTGCGGTCCGAGGTCAGTAACCACCTCTCCCTTAACTTTGTGGATTATTTTGGCGACATCAATTACGGTACCGTTGCCTTTGCCAGGACCTTCGAGAAACCCGGTACTTTCAGCGCCTCGTTGCAATACATCGATTATGGGGTTTTTACTCAAGCCGATGAGACGGGACAGACCTACGGGCAGTTTGGGGCAGGAGAATACAGCTTTATGCTGGGCTGGGCCCGCCCCCTCAATGATCGTTTTTCCATTGGAAGCAATCTGAAGCTGATTTACTCATCCCTCGAAGAATACTATTCGTGGGGGGTGGCGGCCGATGTGGCGGTGAGTTATACCAATCCCGGGCGTCTGCTTGCCATGGGCCTGGTGGCCCGTAACATCGGCAGGCAGGTAGTGCATTACCGGGAAAACAACAGTGAAAACCTGCCCTTCGACCTGGTGATCGGCATCTCGAAAAAACTGGCCAATGCCCCTCTGCGCTTTACCTTTGCCGCACACAACCTTCATCGTTTCGACCTGACTTATGTCTCGCCCATACAGTTGCCGGGGCAGAGCTACTGGGGTGAAGAGGATAACACCCAGACCGCCAGCGAACGTGTAGGCGATTTCTCTGACAAAGTGATGAGACATATGGTGCTGGGGATGGAATTCATCCCGGGAAAGAATTTTGCCTTCCGTTTCGGCTACAATTATCGCCGCCGCCAGGAGATGAAGATAGACACGCGCATGTCAACGGTAGGTTTTTCGTGGGGCTTCGGGGTGAAAATATCGCGGTTTGAGCTGAATTACGGCAGGTCGAATTATCACCTGGCTGGTGCACCCAACCACATCTCCATCAGCACCAGTTTCAGCGATTTGTTTAACCCGGGAGGCAGTGTTCCTTCCTTGCCCGATCAAAATGCAAATTGAGATAGAAGCCCGCAGCGGATTTTGTTTTGGGGTGAAACGTGCCATTGAAATGGCCGAAGCGGCCCTTCGACAGGGAGAGGAATTGTATTGCCTGGGAGCAATCGTTCACAATGAGGAGGAAACTGCCAGGCTCCACCAAATGGGTATGGAAGAAGCCACTCACAGACAGTTGGAAGCGCTTTCGGGGAAACCGGTGTTGCTTCGGGCTCACGGGGAACCCCCTGAGACCTATGATCGTATACAGGAGAATGATATTCAGGTGATTGACGGCACTTGCCCGGTAGTTAGAAAATTGCAAAAAAGGGTAAGGAAAGCCTTTGAGGAGCGTCCCGAGGCACAGATTTTGATCTATGGAAAAAAGGGGCACCCTGAAGTCGTTGGTTTGGAAGGACAGACCGCTTTTCAAGCCATTGTTGTGGGGGATGACGATGGGGACCTGAAAAAGATCGACTTTCAGAGAGCAGTTGTCCTGTTCAGCCAGACCACTATGAGTCAGGAGGGTTTTCGTGATTTGGCGGAGCGAATCAGGCAGGGGATGAAGGAGGCAGGTGCAGATCCCGATCATTTACTTTCAGTCAACGATACAATATGCAGGCAGGTGTCGCGCAGGGGACCAGCAATCAAAGAGTTTGCACAAAAGCACGATGTGATTATTTTTGTAAGCGGGTTGGGCAGTTCCAATGGGCGCTACCTTTATGGTTTGTGCAAGGAGGTAAATCAAAGGAGTTTTCTGGTTAGCAGTGAAAAAGAGCTGAAAAAGGAATGGTTCTCAGGGGCTCAAAGTGCAGGCATCAGCGGGGCAACCTCTACACCCCTCTGGCAAATGGAACGTATGGCGGAAACCATAAAAGAACTATTATAGGCGTCTTTATGAAGCATATCTTTTTTTCTCCGGCTTTGTTATTGATCCTTTTGTTTGTAGGCTCTGCCACGGGTCAGCAGGCGGAGTTTAACAGAGCATCTGAGCCTGTCGAGAATGTGTGGGTGTTTTTTACCGACAAGAAGGGTGTGCGCTTTGATCCCCTTGATTTTTTTCATCCTAAGGCCATTGAACGCCGCCTGCGGCATGGACAGGATTTGATGGACCCAATGGATTTTCCGGTCAGGGAAGAATATTTGCAGGGTGTAAGGCAGTTGGCGGATTCCACGGATGTGGTATCGCGCTGGTTCAATGCCGTGAGTGTCTTTGCCCACCCGGCACAACTGGAACGGATTGCTGCCCTTCCCTATGTTGCGCGAATTCAACCCATGACCCTGGTGGCATTACCGGCGGGCAGGGAAGAGGAAATATCTCTTACAGCAAATCTCTCTTCAGAACTTCAGGAGTTGCGTGAGGCCCAGATCTCCCATATGAAGGGGCAATGGTTTTTCGAGCATGGATTTGACGGGCAGGGGATCAGGATTGCCATTTTCGATGCCGGTTTTCCCGGGGTGGATGAGCATCCTGTCTTTCAGCACATCCGCGAGGGTGGCCAAATTGTGGCTACGCGCGATTTTGTCAGGCGGCGTCAGGATGTTTTTGGAAAAAACAGCCATGGCACCAGTGTTATGTCGCTGATCGGCGGGATGGATGACAGCCTTCGGTTGGGGCTTGCCACAGGAGCAGAGTACCTTTTGGCACGTACTGAGACCTGGACCGAGTATTTTTCGGAAGAGAAATATTGGCTGGAAGCAATGGAATGGGCTGACCGAATGGGGGCCGACATCATCAATTCCTCCCTGGGGTATACGTATCACCGTTATTTCCCGGAGGAAATGGATGGGCAGCATTCACTGGTAGCCCATGCAGCACAGAAGGCTTTCCAAAAGGGCATCCTGGTGGTAAATGCAGCCGGCAATGAAGGTTCGAGCAAGTATTGGGGGGTGATTGGCACCCCAGCCGATGTTACGGAAGTCCTTTCTGTTGGGGCGCTCGATTTCCCTTCATTGATCCGTGCAGATTATTCTTCTAAGGGTCCTACTGCCGACGGACGTATGAAGCCCAACCTGGCAGCCCTTGGCACAGCAGTAGTCGCAGGGAAGAACGGATTGAAGAAGTCGTCAGGCACTTCCTTTGCCAGCCCCCTGCTGGCCGGCTTTGCTGCCTGCCTGTGGCAGAAATACCCTGAATGGACCAACCGACAGGTGTATGATGCCATGCAGCACAGTGCCACTCTTTATCCTTATTTCGATTATTCGCACGGATTTGGCATTCCTCAGGCCAATTATTTTTTCGCGGATCCCGGCAACAGTTTCAGGCCTACCTTTGACTTTGTCAGTACTCCCGAGGGTGTAAAGGTGATGATCCACATAAAAAGCCTGAAAGGAGAAGAAGACCCTGCTGACCGTTTTTTGTTTTACCAGGTGCAGGATGAAAAAGAAAAAATACTCGAATATTTTGTGGTAAAGGTACACCTGATCGAAGCGCTGACGCTTGATCCCGCGGATTTTTCTCCAGGGCAAAAGGCCGTTGTGCATTTTGAGGGTTATACCGCTACCTGGAATTTTTAATCAATTCATATATGCGGTTACGGTTTTTCTTTCTTCTTATAATAGGGCTACTATTGACTGCCCCGCTGGATGCGCAGGAAGTGGTCATTCATGAGGACCTCAAAGGGGATACCCTGAAACCAACCTTCGGGATGAACAGGAAACATTACCGGCATTCGTTTTTAGGCAGTCATTTCTTTTTGGGGGATTCTGAAGGACCTTCTGGAAAGCTCAGGACAGGGCTTTCATGGGCTATGGAATATGGGATTCGCTACAAACGCCGTTTCAACAATGTTTTTTCGGGCGGAATTGAATGGAGCGTCAAGCGGCTGGCATATATTCCCAGCGATTGGGGGATGGCTGTTTTGCCCTATGAAGAAGAAATCAGAAAGGAACGCCTGGTGTTGATACAGACAGGCCCGGGGATTTATCAGCGGATCAATTTTCAGAAACGTAGGGGTGATTTCATTGGTCGCTTTCTAGACTTAGGCGTTTACGGGTACTGGAACTTTTCTTCACGCCATGTTTATTCCTACGATAATGCCAGGGACGAACGGGTTAAGGTTAAGACCTCAAGGCTCAGTTATATTCAGCCCTTTGATTATGGGGTGCTTGCCCGACTGGGGTTCAATAACTTTGTGATCAGGGGCAGTTACCGCTTCTCAGACCATTTCAAGGAAAATTCGGGGATGGAAGAATTCCCCCGGTTTAGCCTGGGGCTGGAACTGGGTTTGCATCCCAAATAATATCCAGAAGGTTTTATTTTTTCCTGATCAGGCTCAGGCCGTCGCGATGGGGGAGGAGCAATTTCTGGACCCCCTTGTGGTCGCGGATGTATTGATTGAAGCGGATTATCCCTTGTGTCTCAGAATCATTGGGCGCGGGCACCCTGATTATCTTTCCATCCCATAGGACATTGTCAGCCAGGATGATTCCTCCAACAGGCATTTTGTCAAAAACCATTTCAAAGTAGGTGACATAGTTTTCCTTGTCGGCATCGATAAAGACCAGGTCGAAGGCTTCGTTCATACCGGGGATTACGTCAAGGGCTTCCCCGATATGTTGGATGATTTTGTTTTGGAGGCCTGCCTGGGTAAAAAAGTGTCTGGCGAAGTCTTCCAGTTCGGGGTTGTGGTCGATGGTGTGGAGCAAGCCATCCTGTGTTAAGCCCTGTGCCAGGCAAATGGCAGAATAGCCGGTAAAGGTTCCAATTTCGAGGATACGGCTGGGCTTATGCATCAGGCTGATCATTTCCAGAAGTTTTCCCTGGAGGTGGCCCGAGAGCATGCGAGGCTTGAGGACTTTGGCCTGTGTCTCGCGCTTGAGACGCTGCAATACCTCTGATTCGGGGTCGCTCATTAGGCGGGCGTAATCCTCTATCCTTTCCGGGATCATGGCTTAGCGGGGCTTAAAGGTGAGCATACTCAGGCGTTTAGGGTCGAAGACCTCGTTGGCTGTCTCCAGTAGCTCAGCAGCGGTGACGGCTTCAATTTTTTCGTTGATTTCCTCAATGGTATCGACTTTGTCGTAGAGCAAAATGCTTTTTCCCATGGAGAGCATTTCTGCCAGGTTGGATTCGAAGGAAATGGCCACCTGCCCGATAAGCTGTTGTTTGGCTCTTTTGAGTTGCAGGTGCCCAAGGCTGCCGTTGCAGAACCGGTTAAGTTCTTTGCGGATCAGGCTGAGGGTCTTGTCGATGTAGCCGGCTTCAGTCCCGAAGTAGAGGCTGAAGATTCCTGAATCGGTATAGGGCAGGTAATGGCTTTCAATGTTGTAGCAGAAGCCGTGTTTTTCGCGCACTGCCATGTTGAGCCTTGAGTTGAGACCGGGTCCGCCCAGCATATTGTTAAGGAGGATGAGCGCTGTTTTCCGGGGATGGTTTGCGGGATAAGCAGGTCCACCCAAGACACAGTGGGCCTGGTGGTTGCGGCGTTTGACCACCTGTTCCAAAGGCTGATAGTTTTCAAAGGCTTCGCGTACATTCTGACGTTTACCCTGCGGGATATGACCAAAGTATTTCTCCGACATGCGGATGAGCTCGGCAAAGGGAATGCGACCCACAGAACAGATCACCATTTCTTCGGTGGCATAGGTGCGTTGCATGAAGCCCTGGATATGTTCCCTGTCAAAAGTCTTCAGGTATTTTGGGAGGCCAAGGATGTTTCGTCCAAGGGGGTGGTTGCTAAACACCACGCCGTCGAAGTCATCGAAGATCTGCTCGGAAGGGTTGTCTTTATAAGAGTTGATCTCATCAATGATGATGTCCTTTTCCTTCTTCAGCTCCTTTTCGGGGAAAGTACTGTTAAACAGGATGTCGGAAAGCAGGTCAAACCAGCGTGGGTAAAAGTTGTGCATAAAGGAAGCGTGGATACAAGTATCTTCCTTGGTTGTATAGGCATTGAGCTCGCCGCCCACATTTTCCATGTGACTGAGGATGTGGTGGGCACGGCGTTTCTGGGTGCCTTTAAAGATGACGTGCTCAATGAAGTGTGCCAGTCCTTGTTCATGGAAATGCTCATCGCGCGAGCCAGCGTCTATTGTCAGCCCGCAATGCGCCACGTAAGAATTTGTGGGTTTATGGATGATCCGGATGCCATTTGTCAACCGGTGGGAGAGGTAGGTCATTTCTTTTTCAGGGGGAACTTCATGGGATAGTCGGCGTGAACCTTGCCTTTGGTGATGTTGAGCAGTTTATTGCGAATCAGCCTGCGCTTCAAAGGGGAAATGCGGTCGACCATTACGATGCCTTCCACGTGGTCGTATTCGTGCTGGATTATGCGGGCACTTATACCATCGTATTCCTCTTCCTGTAATTGGAAATTTTCATCATGGTATTTGATCCTGATATTAGAGGGGCGGTAAATGTCCTCCCTGAGGTCGGGGAAACTCAGACAGCCTTCGTTAAAAAGCCATTCTTCTCCCCATTTTTCCACGATGACGGGATTGATAAACACTTTTTTTAAGTCCTTAAGTTTAGGGTCTTCATCATCGAAGGGGGATGCGTCAACCACAAACAAGCGAAGGCTTCTTCCCACCTGAGGGGCTGCCAGTCCAACTCCGTTGGCCTGGTACATTGTTTCAAACATGTTTTGAATGAATTCCCCGAGGTTTGGATAATCCCTGGGGATTTCCCTGGCCTTAGTTTTCAGGACAGGGTCGCCATATGCAATTATGGGTAATATCATTTGTGTTGAATTTGGTTAGCTTTCATTTCCAGGTAGGATTGCAGGATGAGGGTTGCGCTGATGGTGTCGACCAGGGCTTTGTTTTGCCTGGCTTTACGGCCCAGCCCTGCCTCGATCATTGTCTGCATTGCCATTTTCGAGGTAAAGCGTTCATCCATGCGCTCGATGCGTATTTCGGGAAATTTCTTGCGCAGATGTTTCACGAAGGGCTCAATGAAACGTGAGGCATCGGAAGCCTTGCTTTTCATGTCGAGGGGCTCGCCCACCACCATGGATTCTACCTCTTCCCTGTTGCAATAGTCTTTCAGAAAAGTGATGAGGTCTTTGACATGCACGGTGGCCAATGGGTTTGCGATCATTTGCAACTCATCGGTGACAGCAATGCCCGCCCTTTTTTGTCCGTAATCTATGGCTAAAATCCTACCCACCAGTTGATTTTTGTGGTGCAAAGGTACGAAAAAAGAACATTCCTTTTGATCAGGCTTTGATTTGAATGCCATTCCAGTAAGGGTCAACGGCTGAAATTCCATTCCTGATTAAATTTTCTCTTCTTGAATGATGATTTTTGCAGAATATCTGACAATTGTTACCTTTGGTTAAGCATTTCATTAGAATTTCTCAAAATGAAGACACCCCTGAGAGACTCGGTGCTGAGAATGGCAAAGCCAGTCCTGGGAATTTTCATGCTGTTTATTTGCGCCAGAACTGACGGGCAGTTGCCATTGCACGTGACGAGTTATGAGAAAGGGGCCTATGGCGGAGGCAATCAAAACTGGGCCATCGATCTGGACGGCACGGGTAACCTTTTTGTAGCCAACTCCAATGGGTTGCTGATTCTCAGGGGCTCTTCCTTCAGCCTGTACAAAATGCCGCTGGAAACGCCTGTTCGTTCAGTCAGGTATATAGCGGGAAGAATCTATACAGGTTCGTTTGAAGATTTTGGCTATTGGGAACCTGTCCATTCTGGTGGACTTGAATACCATTCGCTTGCGGGAATGCTCAGCCAAGGCGATTTGAAGAATGAAGAGATTTGGAGAATTCAGCCCCACGGGGATGCCATCTTTTTTCAAAGTTTCGGGAAATTGTTTTGTTACCAGGACAGCCTGGTGGAAGAAATTTCCTTGCCGGGCTCGGTGCTTTTCCTCATCAAATGCGATAACCGCTTGTTTATCCAGGAAAATGACGGTGGTTTGTTTGAACTGCAGGGGCATCAGCTGAGTTTTCTTGAAGGGAGCGAGATTTTCCAGGATACCGAAGTGAAAGCCATATTGCCCTACAGGGAAGGGAAGATAATTATTGGGACGAGCTCCAAGGGGCTATTTGTTTATGACGGTAAGTCGTGGACCCCCATGCCAACCAATGCCGAAGCAGATATCAGGGAAAACAAGATTAACAATGGAGTTAGAGTTGGGGATGCGATGGTTTTCGGCACAATCATGAAAGGGCTTTATGTCTTTGATCTGGAGGGGCGTTTGCTGGAACACTTGCATGCCGGGAATCTTTTGAAAGACAATACGGTGCTGGCACTGAGAGGTGACCCGGACAACAACCTCTGGGTGGGTTTGGATAAGGGCCTGGATTATATTACTTTTCAATCGCCGATAGACCTGTATGTCGGCCTGGAACCAGGCCTTGGAACTGTATATACTGCTGCTCTATACAAGGGTGTGCTATATATTGGAACCAACCAGGGCATCCATTACCTGACTGCGGGTACTGACGGGAGGTACGGGAATTTGCGTCTGATCCCAGGGTCGCAGGGGCAGGTTTGGTTTATAAAAGAAATTGAAGGAGACTTATATTGCGGACTCAATGAGGGTACTTTTCTGATACGCGAGGGTGGGCTGGTTCCTGTAAGTCTTGTCAGTGGCGGATATAATCTGAAACCCGCTTATGGCGCCAAGGAGGATTTTCTGGTCCAAAGCACCTATTACCCTCTTCTTGTATATAAAAAGGAGGGTGGGGCATGGCGGGAACACCATGTCCTTGAGGGTTTTGAGGGGCCTGCCCGATTTCTGGAGATGGATTACCTGGGAGGTATCTGGCTGGGGCATTCGCTGGCGGGGATTTATCGTCTTCAACCGGACCAGGATATGAAAACATCGCCTCCAGCCATAAAGATAGATACTTCCTTTGGTTTGAACAGCCCTACCAACAGGGTGTTTAAACTCGACAACCGTATCGTGATCCTTACAGGGGAGACCCTCTTGCAGTGGGATGCCGTAAACCATTCCCTTGTGCCTTTCCAGGAAATCATCCCTGAATTGGAAGGGTTTGAGAAGTCGAATATGATTGTGCAGGCTGGAGCAAATCGTTACTGGTTTTTTAAAAAGAATGAAGCAGGGCTGTTTGAGATCAGTTATGGAAATGCCCGTTTGCTTTACCGTCTTTTGCCAGAGATGTATGGCTTGGAGCTTGTGGAGAATTATGAAAACATTGTTGCCCTCAACGACAGCCTTCATGTGGTATGTCTTTCGAATGGCTTTGCCCTTTTCAACCTTGAGCGACTGGATGGTTTCCCTGCGAAAGGCCAATCGCCTGAGATAAGGAATTTTGTTGGCTGGAAAAACCCTGACAAAACTTTGCAACTGCCTTCAAACCAGCCGGGGGTTTTGAAAATGAAGCGGGGTTATAACAATTTAAGGTTCGAATTTTTTGTACCGGGCCCCGTTGGCAAGAACAAATATTTTCAATACCGACTCCTTGGAATTGATGAGGAATGGAGCGATTGGACCCAGGCTTCAGGGGTCAGCTTTCAGCGATTGTCTGCCGGCAATTACACTTTTCAGGTTCGGGCACTAGGCAAAAAAGGCCTGATCACAGAGCCAAGGGTCCTGACTTTTAGGGTACGTTCGCCCTGGTATGCGAATTTTTATTCTTTTACCCTTTATGCCCTGGCATTGCTGGGGATATTCTGGTTTATCCGGCTGCGGTATTTAAAGCAGTTCTACAGAAAACGCGAAGAAGTCCTTAAGGAAGAACAGAGGCAGATCATCAGGGAAAAGGAGCATGCAGAAAGTGAGCTGATCAGGCTGTCTAATGAAAAGTTGCAGTCAGAGATATCTATGAAAAATTCTCAGCTGGCCAACAGCACCATGTCCATAATCCGCAAAAATGAGCTGCTTGGAGAGATTCAGGGGGAGTTGAATCACTTGCGTGAAGAAGTGGGGGGCAGGTTTCCGAAAAAGTACTTTTCACGGATCAACAGGTTAATTGAAGGCAACTTTAAAAGTGATCATGACTGGGAACTGTTTGAAAAATTGTTTGACCAGGCTCATGAGAATTTTTTCCAGCGACTGAAAGCGTCTTCTCCTGAGCTGACCTCCGGCGACTTAAGGCTTTGTGCTTACCTTCGGCTGAACCTTTCCTCAAAAGAGATCGCCCCCCTTCTGAATATCTCCGTAAGGGGCGTTGAAGAACGTCGGTATCGTCTCAGAAAACGCATTGGACTTCCTCCTGAACAAAACCTTTCCGAGTTTATCTTATCCTTTTAACAGGGAGCCTGGTTTGTTTCAAAAATTTCCCCTCATCTTTTCAGGAAAAATCTTTTTATTCTGTTGAAAATTTTGTACCTTTTAGGGTCGGTAAAAGCTTTGACCTATAGGAAGTTGTTTGTTGTAGTACGTGAAGTGAGGGGGTAATGTTGAGGTGGTTTATTGGCTCCCATTTCTGGTGAAGTAGTCATGTTGTTGTTTGATTTTTGCATATGGGCAGCCTTTGGCCTAACTTGCAAGCTATTGGCAGATTTTAATACTTTGTTCTTATATATTTATTTACGGCACAGTTTAAAATTTTAATATCCACCATTTAACCATTTGCCTATGAAAAATCGAATCGGTTTAGGACAATGCTCCAGGCTGTTAATGGTTTTTGCAACGGTGCTCCTGTTGGGTTTTCAGGTTCAGGGGCAGCGCATCGTTCGGGGGAGGGTAACGGCCTCAGACACAGGTGAGACCCTGCCAGGTGTGAACGTTGTAGTAAAAGGTACTATGCGTGGAACAACCACCGGGATTGATGGGGACTACCAAATCGAATTACAACCAGGAGATCAAACCCTGGTTTTTTCCTTTATCGGATTTGATGAACAGGAAATCCTTGTTGATGACCAGATTGAAATCAATGTCACGCTGTTGGTTTCCAGTACTCAACTGGAGGAGTTTGTTGTTATTGGTTATGGTACAGTGCGGAAAAGTGACCTGACGGGTGCAGTAAGTTCGCTCAAGTCGGAGGACATCGTAAAGATTACCACACTGAATCCGGAGAATGCCCTTCAGGGGAAAGTGACGGGTGTTCAGATCACATCTACTTCCGGAGCACCCGGAGCGGGCTCATCCGTGCGGGTCAGGGGTGTGGGAACGTTTAACAACTCAGCGCCCATCTATGTTGTGGACGGGGTTATCCTGGATGACATTTCATTCCTAAACTCAGCCGATATTGCCTCGATGGAGGTGCTGAAGGATGCTTCTGCTACAGCTATTTATGGTTCGAGAGGGGCCAATGGTGTGATCCTCATAACCACAAAAACAGGTACCATCGGACAGGAAAAGCCCCTGTTTAGCTTCTCAACGGAATGGGGCATGCAACAACTTGCCAATAAGATTGACCTGCTTACTGGCAGGGAATTTGCCATCATCACCAATGAGATTCGCAGTGGTACCTATAATAATGTTGACCTTTTGCCAAATACAGACTGGCAGGATCTTATTTTTCAAACCGCCCCGGTACAAAATCACCAGCTTTCGATTACGGGAGCTTCTGAAGTTTCTCAATATTATGTTGGTATTGGGCTATTCATGCAGGATGGTATTGTTCCTAAATCTGATTACCAGCGATTTACAATAAAAATGAATAATACCTATAATTTATCTCAACATTTCCGTCTGGGGAATAACATCACCCTTGCCCCTTATCAGCATCAAAATGCCCCCAACGTAACCTATTCAGTATACCGGGCCCAGCCCTTACTTGAACCCTATTATCCTGATGGCAGTTTTGGCGTAGTGTATAATGTAGGAAACCCCTTGGCAGATCTTGAATATTCGAACAATTACCTTCGGGGGATTCGTGGTGTTGGCAACATTTATGCCGAGGCCAATCCCATTGAGGCACTGACCCTGAAGTCGAGTTTTGGGGTGGATGCTTCCTTCAATAAGGCAGAGAGTTTTTCGCCTGCCTATATCATTTATAATCCCGATGGAACTGCTTCACAGCAATACAATGAATTCAGTGATATCAATAAGGGTAACAACGACAATTTAAACTGGCTTTGGGAAAACACGGTAAGTTTTGACAAGGTCTTTACCCGGCATGCTCTGAATACTGTGGCTGGGTTCACCATGCAGCAAACCCGTTCGGAGGAATTCAGGCTTTCGGGTCAAAACCTCATCCGTGATGATAGTGATTTCTGGTATATCCTTCCTCCCTATATTCTGGACGATGCCAACAATATTAATATGTTGCAAAACATTTTTAATGGAGTGGATCCGGGCCAGTACTATTCGATGATCTCATTTCTGTTCCGTGCTAATTATACCTTCGACAACAGGTATATTGCCACGGTTACATTCCGCCGTGATGGCTCTTCCAAATTCAGTGAACAAAATCGTTATTCCAATTTTCCCTCCTTTGCGCTTGGCTGGAATATTATCAATGAAAAGTTCATGGAGTCTATCATGATGATCAGCAACCTGAAACTCCGTGCCAGTTGGGGCATGATTGGAAATGAAAAGATTTCATATTTCGATCGATTTGCCAGGGTGCAATCGGATTTGCTGGCAATTTTTGGCAACCCTGACGCTTCTAACCCGGCAGCCAGCTACCTTAAAAACGGCAACCCTGACCTGAAATGGGAAACCACCACGCAGACAGACATTGGCCTTGAGGTAGGTTTGCTAAACAATAGGCTGACAGGCGAATTTGACTTTTACAATCGTGTGACAGATGATATTCTGATCGAACTCTCAACGCCCGGTCATATTGGTAACGGACAAGGCCAGCGTGTAAGATATAACGCCGCATCGGTTCTTAACCGGGGTTTTGAATTGCATATCGTATGGCGTGAAAAAATCAAAGATTTCAGCTATGGGGTAGGGGTCCTTGGCACAACGATTCATAATGAGGTGCTTTCTATTGGAGGTGCCAGCGGGGTTGATTCGGTATTGATTGGCGGATACCTCGGGAACGGCATACCGGTTACCCTGAGCAGGGTAGGCCTGCCGATTGGAGCGTTCTATGGCTATGTCACCGATGGGATCTTCCAGACAGAGGAAGAATTGAATAGCTATCCCCATTCTTCGCTTGCAGAACCAGGTGACCTCAGGTTTGTTGACATCAACAAGGACGGAATAATCAGTGGCCTGGATCGTACCTATATCGGGTCACCCATCCCCAAGTTTATTTTTGGCCTCAATTTTGAGTTTGCCTATAAGGCCTTCGACCTGTCGTTTGACATTCACGGACAGACTGGGAATAAGATCTTCAATGGCAAGGATGCTGTCAGACCTGACCCCTATAACTTTGAAAGGAATGTCTGGGATCGCTGGACAGGACCGGGTAGCAGTAATACAGAGCCACGGCCTTCATTTGGAGGATACAACTATACCCCATCTGATCGGTTTATTCAGGATGGTTCATTTGCAAGGCTGCGCAACGTGATGTTTGGCTATACCCTTCCTGAATCGGTGGCTGCAAGGCTGGCCTTGCAGGATGTCAGGTTGTACCTGAAAGGAACCAATATTTTTACGCTCACCAAATTTACGGGCTACACGCCTGAGATCGGGAGCTATGATGTCTTATCCAACGGGATCGATTACGGAATTTACCCCATCGCTGCAGTTTACTCCATTGGTCTGAACATTACATTTTAAAGGGCTTAGCTATGAAAAAAACAACAATCATTTTAGTGATTTTAAGCTTAGGCTTATTTCAGGGTTGCGAAGATTTTCTTGAGCTGAACCCACAGGGACAGTTAACGCAGGAGTCCTTTCCAACAACGGCTGCTGATGCCATACTTTCAACCAATGCAGCTTATTCCTCTTTGAGGGAATGGAATTATCATTCGGGAGGATTTCCCATCATGGATATCATGTCGGACGACGCACACAAGGGCAGCAACCCTGCTGACGGGTTGAACACAATTGGGCCGTATGATACGTTTACAATTACTACAACTCAGGATGGACTTGACCGTTGGTGGACGGCTCTCTATCAGGGTATCAAGCGTGCCAATGTTGTCATTGAGAAGGTTCCTGCCATTGATATGGACGCAAATCTCAGGGGCCGCTATCTGGCAGAAGCCAGGTTTCTGAGGGGGTTGTATTATTTTGACCTGGTCAGGGCCTGGGGCGGGGTTCCGCTGATTACCAACACAACCCCTGCACTTCAGGTTCCAAGGGCAAGTCAGGATGACATTTATGACCTCATTGAGGAGGATCTCCTTTTTGCCGTTGAGAACCTCCCGGAGAAAAGCGCTTATGGAGAGGCTGATCTGGGGCGCGCCTCCAAAGGGGCAGCCAAGGCCCTGTTGGCCAAGATGTATCTGTTTCAGCACGATTTTTTAAATGCCGAAATTTATACCCTGGAGGTAATCGGGTCGAATGAATATGATCTGGAACCTGTTTTTTTGAACGCCAATGGGAAAGATGGTGAGCATGGTATAGAATCCGTTTTTGAGATCGGCGCGATGGAAACTGAAGGTAGTGTGGGTAATCAATATGCCAACACCCAGGGCGTAAGGGGTACTCCAAACCGGGGCTGGGGGTTTAACCGGCCAAGCCTCGACTTGCGTTATAATTTCGAAGAGCAGGATCCACGGCTCAAGGGAACGATCATTGACCTGGGCGATGTGATTGATGGCATCCTCATCCTGGGAGATGGTAATACGCCAGATGAAACTTTTGATGAGGATGATAACCTGATTGAGGTGGAGTGCTATAACCGCAAGGTGTGGATTCCCGGCACATCTACCAATACACAGTTTGGTCATAACCGTCGGCTGATCCGCTTCTCTGATGTATTGCTGATGGCTGCCGAGGCCCTGAACGAGAACAACAAGCCCGGACAGGCCCTGGTGCATTTAAATCGAGTCAGGGAAAGGGCTCGACAGGGCGACGAAGAGATCCTGCCTGACATTACTACAACAGATAAGGATCAACTTCGCGATCTTATCCTTCAGGAGAGGCGCATGGAGCTGGCTTTGGAAGGACATCGTTTCTGGGACCTTGTGAGAACAGGAAAAGCCCAGGAAGTATTAGGGCCTTTAGGATTTATTTCAGGAAAACATGAATTGTTCCCAATACCCCAAACCGAAATTGATATTTCGCAAGGGACATTAACTCAAAACCCCAACTGGTAATTATTTCTTTTTTTGTTTAACCAAAATCAATTGTTATGAAACGCAAACATTTTTTGATGGGCTTCGCTCTTTTAATGGCGATGTTTTCGGTAACCTTTATAGGATGTAAGGATGATGACCCTGAAGATCCGGCACTTGAAACGCTGGTAGCAGGGGCTATTGACCTGAATGGGGCAACCTCTGCCACCGGGGTCCCTGTTAATCCTGTGATCGAGGCTACCTTCAATGTGGAAATTGATCCTGCCACCGCCACAGCTGCAAATATCACCATGATACAGGATTATGATGATGCAGGTATTGACTTAACAATCAATGTGGCCGGAAAGAAAATCACGGTAACGCCTGTTGACGACCTCGGTACCGGTACCCTGTATGAGCTGAAATTTGGTTCAGGGATCAAGTCGGTGGATGGGTTGTTTTTGGCTGAAGTCACCAGGACATTTGCCACTATCGGTACCTTTGCCCCCTCAGGCATTATTGCCCACTGGGCATTTGAAAGCAATGCCAACGATGAAACGGGAAATTATAATGCCGCTTCCAATGGCATAGTTGATATTTCCTATGTGGATTCGCGTAATGCCGCAGCTGGTAAAGCAGCCAACTTTAATGGTACAACCAGTATTATTGAAATTCCCAATGCTGACCCACTTGTAAACACTACTGATTTCACAATTTCTTTCTGGGTCAGGGCAATTCCCCAGGAAAAAGGACACTTTGTCCTGGGCCTTGCAGCACAATATGGAATACAGTTTGAGATCTTTGGCGGGCTTGATGGAGCCAAATTCGCTGTTCAGTATGAATTGGGTGATGGCACCACTGCTTCTGAAGATATGTGGTTCCCCAGTGAAGCCACCTATAATGAAAATGGCGGCTGGCAAGGATGGGATTTTGCCCAGTCACTTTCCATTCCCGAATATGTTGCTATGGTCAGTGAAACCTGGCTACATGTAACCTATACGTATGATGGCGCAGAAAGAAAAGGGACGCTTTATTACAACAGCGAAAAAATGAAGAGTTTCGACTTCGATTTGTGGCCTGATGGTGATCCCAAACGTACTGTTGTTGGGATGAAGTATGGCGGAACTGAACCGGATGTAGTGAATGATCTCGCTTTTGGGTTTATTCAGTCGCGTGCCGGAACGATGTGGGATAATGAGCCCTGGGGCGGTTATGACTTCCCGGAAGCCAACCACTTTAAAGGACAACTTGACGATGTAAGAATTTACCATAAAGTTCTCTCCCCGGTTGAAATTCAACTAATGTATGATTCAGAAAAACCCTAGGGGTTGGTTTTGGTTAATAATTCAAGGGCGGGCTTCGGCCCGCCCTTGTTAAATAAATACATTCCAGATGGTGAGGGTCAGGCGTGTTTTATTTATTATGTTTTGCATTTTCCTTGCATTTGCCTGCAAGGATGATCCGGTTAACCCACCTTCGGGCTCTTTACAGATCATTCGTGTCAGGGCTGGAAGCACCGTCCTGCTAACTGGACAGGCTACAATAAATATACCCATTGGGAGCAGTTTCTTTATTGAATTTTCAGCAGCTCTTGACACCGTTTCTGCCAAGGAAAACATTTTCTTGTCCAGGGAAGGGGTTGGCGGGAGAATTGAGGCAGATATTGCTTTTTTAGATCAGGGTAAAACTGCCGTTGTTACACCCATTGAGCCTTTTGCATATCAGGAGGATTATACCCTTACAATTTCAAAAAACCTAAAAGGGGATCAAAAAGAGGGTTTCCCTGGTATCGTTTTTGACTTTACGACAGAGCAGGGCCGCCTGCTCATTGAAGAAATTACCCTGAACGGGACGAGTATGAGTTCTGGGTCAATTCTGAAGGGCATTGCTTTCGATGAATTGGAACTGGTTGTTAAATTTAATGAGCCTTTGAATCCGGACGATTTTGCAGGAAAGATTTTCTTTTTCCCCTTTGTTAATTATTCAGCGGTTCTTTCGGATGACCAGAGAACAATTACCCTCACTAATGATGGGGAACTGGATTACTATACAAAGCACAGGTTTATCATTTCATCGGCTCTAGTCTCTGACGAAGGATACACTTTTGATGGGTTCACAGGGTATTTTATTACCGGACTGGATCCTTCTCAGAAGTTTCCTGGCATGAGCGATGATGTGCTTTTAACCTTGGTGCAGCATCAGACTTTTCAGTATTTCTGGGATTATGCGCATCCCGTTTGCGGGCTTGCGCGCGAGCGTTTGAATTCTGGAGAAACAGTTTCCATTGGAGGCAGTGGTTTTGGCATCATGGCAATCCTGGTTGGTATTGAAAGGGGTTTTATTACCCGCCAGGAAGGGCTTCAAAGGTTGAATACCATTGTAGAATTTTTGGGTGGGGCTGATCGCTTTCACGGCGTTTGGCCACACTGGTTGAACGGGACCACCGGGCAGATCATCCCATTCAGTTCTAAGGACGATGGGGGTGACTTGGTGGAAACCTCTTTTATGGCAGCAGGACTTCTGACCGTAAGGCAATATCTTGATCCGGACTCGCCTTTCGAAAATGAAATGATCGTGGATATCAACAGCCTTTTGGAAACCATTGAATGGGATTGGTATACCCGTGGAGGACAGGACGTGCTTTACTGGCACTGGTCGCCAAATTACAGCTGGGACATGAATATGCAGGTCAGGGGTTATAATGAAGCCCTGATCACCTATTTTATGGCAGCTACCTCTACCACTCA